>Ga0307380_10012830_pt1 | contig 10393 bp, 5 predicted proteins | sample UN3MG_FD_202239 | JGI IMG/M metagenome (GOLD analysis project Ga0307380, IMG submission 202239) | Soil microbial communities from Risofladan, Vaasa, Finland - UN-3 | ecosystem: Environmental > Terrestrial > Soil > Coastal area > Acid sulfate soil | place: Finland: Risofladan, Vaasa | collected... | reverse complement strand
TGGAGTCGACGAGCCCATCGAGGTTGGCGTCGCCCCACCAGGTGTACCGCGCCAGGATGGAGGTGGCATCGGGCACGGTCTGGCCCATGAAGGTGGTCTTTCCGCCGACGCTGGGGTCGGTATTGTCGATGACGCCCACGGCCGTGAGAGTCGCGCCGGCGGCCGTGCTCGACGTGATGCCGAAACCGTCCCAGTAACCCGCCGTGCGGTTGAGACCGGTCCGGACCCAGTCGCTGACCTGGGTCATGGGGCTGGAACCCGTGTAGTTGAGGATGAGGCCGCCCTCGGCCAGGTCGAGGCGAGAGTCGGAGGCGTCGATCGAGAGGCCGCGCGTCGCCACGACGTGCGGGGCGCCCGAGAGGACCTGGGCGGTCCCGGCCGAGACGGTCAGGTTGGCCAGGTGCTGGGTGGCGCCGAACGCGACGGCGGCGCCGGGGCTGGTGACGCTGACCGCCAGGTTGTCCAATCCGCCGGGCCCGGCGTCGGAGTTGAACCGGACCGTGCCGCCGGCCACGGTCATCGCCGCCGCGCTGCCGTAGTACTGGGCGCCGCCGATGGCCAGCGTCCCCGGGCCGGTCTTGCCGATGGAGCCGGTGGTCACCACCATGCCGCCGGCCAGCAACAGGTTGGCCGACGCCGTGTTCACGGTGGCCACGCCGGTTACGCCGGTGAAGACCGTCGCCCCCGTCACGCCCAGCCAGTAGTCGTTGCCTCCGGTGACGGTCAGCGTCTGGTTGCCCTCGACGTTGAGGGCCCCGACCGACAGGGTCCGGCCGGTGCCCGCCACGAGAGCGTTGACGTTGGCGGTGGCGCTGGACTTCATCCGGACGGTCCCGGCAAAGGCGGCATCGGCGTCGTACCGAAGGTCGATCGACCCGCCCTTGAGGGTGACCTCTCCGGTGCCCAGGGCACCCGGCGCCGTGCCGCGCACGGTGCCTTCCTCGATGACGAGGCCGCCGTAAAAGGGGTTCGTGGCCGCCAGGACGGCGGTGCCCTCGCCGCACTTCGTGATGCTCTTGGAACCAAAGATCGCGCCGGCCAGGATCAGGTCGCCCGAGGACCTGGTGTTCAAGACCAGCGGCGCCGCCAGCGTGATGGGGACGCCAATCGTGTGGGCCCCGTTGCCGGCGAACTTCGCCTGCCGGTTCACCTCGATGCCGGCCAGGCCGGTGGCGACGTTGAAGGTAAGGCTGCCCGTGCCGTCGAGCGTGTAGCGGTCGTTATCGTCGATGCGGAGGGTGCCCAGGGTGACGGCGGTATCGACGGTGACCGTGCGGTCGGCGCTGATGGCGTCGCCCAGGGCCGCCCACGTGTCCGTGCCGTTGGGGACGCCGGCCGACCAGTTGGCCGCCGCGGACCAGAGGCCCGACGAGTCGACGCGCCAGACGTCCGTGTTGATAACGCCGTTGATGAACCCGGCGTAGGAACTCAGGCGGACGGCGTCGAGGTAGTCCGGGTCGTGCACGCCCGTCAGGCTGTTGCGGAACCACGACTGAGAGATGGGCTCGCCGTGCTCCACGCCGCGGGTCAACCCGGCGACGCGCCAGTCTCCGGTGCCGCCCGGGCTGACGTCGATGAACCACCCGCCGCCGGAATCGTACTTGGCCGGCGCCGCCTCGCGGGCGCGGTAAGCCGAGCCGCCGGCCCCGTCGAAGTCGGCCGTGATGACTTTCGACGTGTAAGTCCCGTCGCCGACCTCGCTAGTGTCCTCGATGCGGTTGGCGCCCCATCGCAGCGGCTGGTCGAGGAAGGCCCCCGTCCAGGCGTACCCGTAGACCGTCTGCCCGGGCGTCTTGAGGAGGTCGCCGCGCCCCTGGCCCCAGCCGCCGATGACGACGTTCTTGAAGTGCTCGTCGGTGCCCGTGTAGACGGGGGTGTAGTCAGCCAGGTCGGCGTCCAGGCCCCCCAGGGTCAACCGCACCACGCGGAGGTCGGCTTGGGCGTGGTCGAAGACCTCGGCCACCAGGTACTCGACCCCGCCGATGGTTACCGGCCAGCCCACGCCATGCCCCTGGTGGCGCGTGGTGATGACGTAATTCGGTCCGACCGGCACGCACGAGGCGTTGCCGGCCCAGCGTCCGACGGCGGCATCCGGGGGTCGGACGGCGGGGTCGCCCTCGTCGCCGGGGTGCTGAATCAGGCCCTGGACCGGCCCTGCCGCCGCCAGGCAGACGGTCAGCGCCAATAGCCATGCCCCGCCAACTTGGCGTTTGAACCCGTCCATAGAGGCACTCATAGCGTGCACCGCCCGAGGCGGCCTGACAAGGGCGCAGACGCATCTCGGCGTCGCCGCACTTTCCCCCTTAGGTATACTATACGCAAACAGCCGGAAGTCAAATCGGCGGGCAGGAAACGGCCTTAGCGCCTATCCGGACAGCCCTCGTCGGGCCAGGACACCCGCCAGGCCCAGGACGACCAGGGCCAGCGTGGCCGGCTCGGGCGTCAGGGCGTACGCCGCGGACGCCACCGCCCCGATGTCGACCCGACCGTGGCCGAAAACCTCGTCCCAGCCGGGGGCGCCCAGGTCGATGGCCGTCCCTTCGAGAATCTCGAGCACCTGGTCGGCGGTCAGGTCGGGGCAGATGGACCAGGCCATTGCGGCCGCGCCGGCCGCCAGCGGGGCCGCGTAACTGGTCCCGTAGTGGATGCCGTACCCGCTCGGCAGCGACGGGTTGTCCGGGTCGGCGATCAGGATGTCGACCGCCGGGGCCGACAGGTCCACGTACGGGCCCCAGGAACTGCCGACCGACCCGTCGTCCCAGCGCTCGTCATCCGGGTCGGTGCCCGAGACGAAGATGAGGTTGTCGTAGCCCGTCATGGGGTTGTACGTGTTCCGGTTTCCGGCGGCCACGAACGTCAGGGCGCCCAGCGACCGGGCATAGGCGGCGGCGGCGTCGAGGGGGCCGTACTTCAGGGTTCCGTGCGAGACGTTGATGACCTTGGCCCCGGCCTCGGCGGCCATGCGGATGCCCAGGGCGATGTCCTCCGACTTGTTCAGGCCGCCCACGTCGGTCACCGTGATGGGCAGGATCCGGAAGTTCCCCACCCCCGCCCCGCCCAGGCCGTTGTTGACGCCCATCCCGACGACGCTCGCCACCCACGTGCCGTGATGGTTGGCCGTGCCGTCGAGCGGCGCCGACCCCGTGGCCGAAAGCGCCCCAAGGACGCGCCCGGCCAGGTCGGGCGTAAAGTCCATGACGCCGGTGTCCAGCACGGCCACGACGACGTCCGCCGACCCGACCGACAGGCCCCAGGCCGTCGGCAGGTTCAGCGCCGAGCCGTACCACTCGTACGAGTAGAACGGGTCGTTCGGCACGAGGGGCGCGGCCGGGACGGCGGCAGCGGCCGTCAGCACCATCAGGATGGCCAGAATCGCCGGACGATGCATCGAACGCGCTCCTTTTCCCCGCCCCGACTCCGTGTGGCCACCGACCGGTCCAATAAGAAAGGCCGCCCCACGCAGGGGCGGCCTTCAGGTTGTTACGTCTGTACCGAGCGGCTTACCTGCGGCGCCGACGCGCCAGCGCCACCAGGCCGAGGCCCAGCAGGGCCATCGTCGTCGGCTCGGGAACCAGCGTCAGCCCAAAGCCCTCCGAGGTCACGTTAACCGGATCGCTGGCGGCCCAACCGACGGCCATCTGGGCGGTGTACTTCCCGTGCTCCTCGGTCAGTCCCATGGCGATCAGGTCGGCGTAGGTCACCGTCACCTCGCCCGTGCTGTTTTCGATCTCGTACTCGCCGTCGCCGTCAAAGTCCCAGCCCCACCAGTTGACACTGCCGGTCGAGGCCATGCCGTCAAGCACCAGCGGGGCATCGCCCGGGGCGATCATGAAGCCATCGAGCCCGCCGTCCGGCGCGTCGGCCACCGACTGCACGACCAGCAGCACCTTCGCGCCGCCCTCAAGGACACCGTAGTCCTCAGCCTCCGGGTCGTTCGAATTAGCCCTGTCCGCGAGGTCCTCCTTCCAGAGGGCGTCTTGATCCGCATGGCGCGGCAGGGCCCAGATCTCGGTCACGCCCGACTGGCCGGCGGGGGTGTACTCGGGCCCCCAGGTGCCGCCATTGAGCGTCAGCGTGGCCACTTTGAACCCGCCGTCAAGACCGTCGCCGTAAGCGCTGGTGGCCAAGCGCATCGCGGGCGACTTGACCTGGAACCACGGCGGCGAGGGATCGGTAGAATCGAGGCTCCCAACGTCCAAGTCGCCGTCGTCGTCGAGGTCCTGCGACGTGCCCGGGCTGACGCTGAGGCCCAGGCTCCACAGGACGCTCGGGTACTCTTCGATGAACGCGGCGGACAGGTCGCCCTTGACCAGACCCTCATTGGACGTGTAGAAGGCCGAGTAGAACTTCCAGAGGCCCTCCGCGGCGGGGTCGCCCGGCGCGCCCGTCACGACGCCCCAGATCTCCATCTCGATCGGGGCGGACGGGTCGGTCACGACGACGCCGCCGCCGTTCTCCGTGACACCCGCTAGGCGCAGATGGATCGTCAGCTCCCCCGCGGCAATGGACGTGCAAAGGCCGCCGGCGACAAACGCCAGCGCGCACACCAACAGACCCCTCCGAAGGCTCCGAAAAGCCAGCATGGCATACCCATTTCTCGTGGCCAGGCAGAATTACCAGACAGATACGCTACGGTGTCTCCCGCACAACACCTCCAAAATCTGTCATAATATAGCACACTTTTGCCGATTGTCAAGCGACCGAATAAGATTTTCGGCCGTCCGAAAGCCCATTTCTTGGCCAAGAAACGCCATTTCGGCCCATTCCAGCACCCCTCTGGACCGCCCTTCACACCCCATCAATAGGGCCTCTCGGGCCCATATGCCCAACATCTTGAGTGAAAGACGCCCCATCACCGCCCCTTCCAACCGCTGGCCGCGCCTTGCGCGGTGTCCTGACACCGATTCCAGCCGAACGAACCCGCACGTCCACGCCCCGAAGGCCCAATCCGTCGTCCCCGGCGGGCCGCCCCTCTGATACATTACATTATAGGCGTCAGGCCGCCTTCCGGACAAGGGGGTCGGGCCCCTGCTCCGCCCCAACGGTCTTGACAGCGGCGCGGCATCCAGGTACCTATACTATTGGGAACGCGGCCGTCGGGGCTGTCCGTGCCGCCGGATCAGGAGCATGGCCCATGCGACTCGCTTGGCGTCAACTGCCGGATGAGTTGTTCTCGCACCTGCCGTTCTCGATCTTCTCGACGGTGGGCGGGATGGCGCTGGTGGCCATCCTGACGTTCATCGGCGAACCGTTCTACAAGGAGGGCCTGGGCGACGCCTTCCACGAGTTGTTCCACATTTTCCACCCGATACACATGCTCTTTTCGGCCACGGCCACGACGGCCATGTTCTGGCGATACGAGCGGCACTGGTTGAAGGCGTCGATCGTGGGCCTGCTGGGCGCGGTCCTGGTGTGCGGGGCCAGCGACATCCTGATCCCCTACGTGAGCGGTTTTCTGCTGGGCGCCCCCATGCACCTGCACATCTGCGTAATCGAGCACCCGGCCCTGGTGCTGCCGTTCGCGGTGGTGGGGGTGGTGACGGGGATTCTGTCTGCCGATTACATCACGCGGGCGACGTTCTTTTCGCACTCGGCCCACGTGCTGGTCTCCAGCGCCGCCTCGCTGCTCTACATGGTGAGTTACGGCCTGGAGCATTGGGTCCACGACGCCGGGTGGGTGTTCATCTTCGTTGTCCTGGCCGTCATGATCCCGTGCTGCTTCAGCGACATCGTGTTCCCGCTTCTGGTCGTCACCAAGGACGGTGCCCCACCGCCGTGCGGCCACCATCATCATTGAGCGGCCGGGGGGCCCTGAAGCACAGAACACTGGCGGACAAGCCGCCAGTGGCACCCGGCGAGTCAGGAATCGAGGGTGGCGGGTCAGGAGACCCGCCACCCTCGGAGTTTCCGAAACCGTGTTCCTCAGCCACGCCGCCGCGCTGCTAGCGCCAGGCCGCCCAGGGCCACCAGGGCCAGCGTGGCCGGTTCGGGCGTCGGAACGGGCGTGCCGCCGCCCAGTGCCGCCCCGCCCGACAGCAACCACGCCGCGTCGATCTTGTCGTAGTCGTTCGAGTTAATGAGCCCGTCGTAGTTGAAGTCGCCCACCGCCCACCGGAAGCCGCCGGGCGGCGTGCCCTGGCCGTTGCCGTAGAACAGCCAGTTGGCGTCGATGCGGTCGTAGTCGTTCGAGTTGACCAGCCCATCGAGGTTGGCATCGCCCCACCAGGTGTACTTCACCAGGACGGCCGTCGCGTCGACCGGTTGGCCTTCGAGTTCCGTCAGGCCGCCGATGCCGGCCTCGGTGTCCTAATTGTCGATGACGCCCACGGCCGTCAGCGGCGCGGCGGCGGCGGTGCTCGAGTGGATGCCGGGACCGTCCCAGTAATGGTTCGGCCCGTCCCTGAAGCCCGAGGCCACCCAGCCGAGGATCTCGGCGAACGGGCTGGCCACGTCGTAGTCGACCACCAGGTTGCTGGTCGTCAGGTCGAGCGTGCCGGCGTTGGCCAGCTCCTTCACGTGCAGGTTGAGGTCCCCGAGGCCGAGCGTCGCGCCCGAGGCCAGCGTCAGGCTGCGGGCGTAGAGGGCTCCGCCGGGCGTGGCGTTACCGTCGGCCAGGGTCACGGTCTGGCCGGCCTGGACGGCGACGCTTCCCCAGGCGAAGTTGCCGGCCCATCCGGCGGCGACCGCGCCGCGGTCCTCGCCCGTCACGCCCATCGTATGCTGCCCGGAGGTGCTCGCCTGAAAGACGAGGTCGGCATCGACGGTGTTCCAGGCCGTGGCGGCCGCGCTCTCTGAGAGGAAGTTGCCCCGGACGAGGAACCGGTCGCCGGTGCCACCCACCAGGGCCCCGCCCGCGCCGACCGACAGGTCGCGGAAGTAACTGCTGGCCGGGTCGCTGTTATAGACGCCGTTCTCGGTGTAGGTGCCGGCAAAGGTGACGCTCGTGTCGGTGACCTTGAATTCGCCGTAGTTGACGACGTTGCCGCTGAAGACGGCCGGCTGGTAGGCCACCTCGATGCGTCCGCCGGCCTCGTTGACGACGGGTCCGTTGACGGTGGCCGTTCCGCCGGAGAGCACGACCGAGGCCATGTTGCTGAGGCCGCCGGTGCGCAGCACGCCGTACCCGGCGATGAGCCCGGCGTTGGCAAGCGCCTGTCCGTTGTTGTCGAACGTGCCGCCGGCCAGGCTGATGATGCCGTCGTTGGCCGGCAGGCCGCCCGTCACGAGGACCTTGTTGCCGGCGGTGGCCGTGATGAGTGCCCCGGGCATGTTCTCCAGGGCCCCGCTCAGGGACAGGACGCCGCCCACCGGCTCGATGGTGCCGAAGTTGTCGACGTCGCTGGCCACCTGTCCGTGTCCCTCGAGGGTGCCGGCGTTGGTCACCTTGCCGCCGGTCAGATTGGCCGAGGCCGCCGCCAACCGCACGGCACCCTCGTTCAGGAAGGGGTCGACGAGGCACAGTGTCCCGGCGTCAACCACGACCAGCCCCTGGTTGGTGAACCCGGACGAGATGATGCCGCGCCCGGCGACGGTGCCGCCGGCCAGGTTGTTCAGCCAGCCGGTGCCGGTGATGATGCCGCCGCCCACGTTCACCGTGCCGGTGTTCGCCAGGTCGGCGCCGTCGAGCGTGAAGAGGCGGCCGGTGGCCAGGTCCATGTTGCCGGCGTTGGCGTTCGGGCCGGTGTTGGCCAGGACGACGTCCATCTGATTGAAGGCATCAGACGTGCCCTGGTTCGTGAAGTAGCCGTTGTTGACGAAGCCGCCGGTCCCGGCAATCGTGAGGATGCCCAGGCCACAGGCCTCCATCGTGCCGTTGTTGACGAGCGGGCCGTCGCCGGCCAAGGTGCACCCACCGAGAAAAGTCAGGGTGCTGCGGTTGTCGAGTCCCGAGCCGTTGAGGGTGATGGTCATGCCCGACAGCCACAGGACCGCCTCGTTGCGCATGCCGTCGCCTGCCGTGAAATCGGGCGCGGAGAACTGCACGCTTCCCTGGTTCAGGAGGCGTCCGTTGAACGCGCCGCTGAGGTACGTGAACGTGCCCTGGTTCTGGAGCGTCCCCTCGACGGTGCCGCCATCCTGGGAGATCATGTTGACGTTCAACGTGCCGCCGCTGCCCTGGTACGTGCCGCCGTCATTCAGGTGCATCTGGGGGGCGGTCAGGGTCCCGTTCTGGAGTTCGAGTGTGCCGCCGTCTTCCACGATGATAAGGCTTAAGACGTTCAGGTCGCCGCCGGCGCCCAGGAGCAGGCCGGCCGCGGCGCCCGCCCGGGGGGCGATGTCCAGCGACGCGATGGTCCTGGCGGCGGCCGGGCCCGTCACAGTCAGGTTGACGTCGGGGTCGATAATCACCGGGTGGACGTAGGCCGGCTCCAGGCCGACGGTCCAGTTGTCGCTATCGTCCCACGAACCGCCGGCCCCCGAGCGCCAGTGCAGGTCGGGCGTGTACCGGATGACACCATAGTGGGGGCCCGTCATATCGTCGTACGTGACCGAGTACACGACCTGGCCGAAGTCGTTGACGACCGTGGGGAGAATGTCGCCCGCCATCGGCGCGCCCATACCAGAGAACCCCACTTCCATGATGGTGCCGAGGCCATGGTCGTCGCCCTTTCGAGCAACCTGGACCACCTCCTGGTCGTCCGCCAGGTAGATGCCCCGGTTGTCGACCCCGGGATTGGCGGTCCCCGTGAGGTCGGCGACGAAGGCCACCTGGCCGCCGCCGTTGATCCGAGGGACATCCACCACGCTGAGCATGCCGAAGACGCCGTTGCCGTCCGGAGCGGGGTCGCCCTTGCGGGCTATCTCGTCGATGGTGACGCCGTCGGCCCGGTAGACGCATTCGTCGTCGAAGCCGGGGCTGGCGGTGCCTGTCAGCATAGCGCCGAACGCCACCTGCCCCGCGTCGTTCAACGTGAGCCCATTGAACATGGAGAACACGCCGTTGCCGCCGGGCACGCCCTGGAACTCAACCGCCAGCGGCGTAATCGTGGCCCCGTCGCCCCGGAAGAGGCCCCACATGGCCACGCCGCCCACCAGGTTCGCCCTGAAAGCCACCTGCCCCGCCTGGTTCAGCGACAGCGACTCATACATACCCATGAACGTCTCGCCCGACGGCAGGGGGGCCGCCTGGCCGTCGCGGACGATCGAGACCGCCGTGGCGCCGTCGCTGCGGTACACGCCACCCATGCCGAAGGAGATGCCGCCCATCGTGTCGGCCTGGAACGCGGCCTGGCCCAGGTTGTTGAGGCGCACCTGGTTGAACATCATGAACGTGCCGTCAGTGCCGCCACCCGGCGCGGGGGCCGGGTCGCCCGCCAGGGCGATCGCGTCGATGACCGTGCCGTCGGCCCGGAAGACGCCCTGCACGGACGCCGGGACCAGCACGTCGGCCCTGAACGCCGCCTGCCCCAGGTCGTTGAAGGCCGGGGAACCCATGCTGTCGAACATGCTGAAGGTCCCGGTCAGCGGCGGCGGGGTGGGGTCGTTCGTGCGGACCAGCGAGACGGTGCTGCCGCCGTCGCCGCGGAAGAGGCCGGTTGTCGGCATCATATCCATCACGTCGGACCAGAAGGCCACCTGCCCGGTCTGGTTCAGCGCACACGGCCTAATCATCGCCCCGGCAGTGGAGAAGGTCCCGCCGCCCGGCGCCGGGAGGCCGCTACGAGCAATCAACGTGCCGGCCGACGGTCCCTCGTAACGGAAGACGCCCCATCCGGCCGGCCCCATCATATAGGGGTCGTACAGGTCGCACGAGAAGGCCACCTGGCCGGACTCGTTCAGCCAGGGCGAGCCCCACATGATGCCCAGTTCGAGCCCACCGCAGTCGGGGGCATAGTCGCCGGATACCGCGATGGGCTCCGTCAGCGCCTGGGCACCGCAGACGGGCCCAAGGCCAACCGCCAGAATCACCGCCAGGTGGATTGCCGCACCTCTGCCAGCCGTCATGGTCTTCTCCTTCTCCATGCACATCACACTCGACACCGCACGCGCGGCCCGCGCCGCTCGCGCAGGTCGCATCCGACGACCCGGCCGCAACCGACGCCGGGCCAACAGAAAGGGCGCCCTGAGTAAGCCCGAGCCACCTTGGCTCGACCTCCCCCGAACGCCCACGCCAAACAGACGCACACCGCCGTTATGTGAGGACTGCTGCTCGCTGGAAGAGGGCCGCCGCCTATGCGCGCCCGGCCCTGAGCATATAGAATACCCCCCGTGGCCGCGGACCGGCCACAAGATGGCTCAACGGGACCCCTGCTCTCCTGCTCTCAGCCGGGAGTATACATTAAGAACGGGCCGGAGTCAAACGCCGGGCCTCCCGTGGTACTGTCAAGCATTGTGTGTAATTTCAGGTACGAGGTGCCATCGGAGGAGCTGTCCGAAGACGGCGCGTTCGGCG
>Ga0307380_10012826_pt1 | contig 10394 bp, 11 predicted proteins | sample UN3MG_FD_202239 | JGI IMG/M metagenome (GOLD analysis project Ga0307380, IMG submission 202239) | Soil microbial communities from Risofladan, Vaasa, Finland - UN-3 | ecosystem: Environmental > Terrestrial > Soil > Coastal area > Acid sulfate soil | place: Finland: Risofladan, Vaasa | collected... | reverse complement strand
CCACCCCACGGCGTCTCAGGAGGATACCAGGGCTAGGGCCCTCAACTATAATCGATATTTTTGAAGAGCGCGGAGAGTTCCGCATCCTTGACCATCCATACGCCCGATCTGCCGAAGAACCTCTGGGCGTTATCCTGACATGCCGCTTGCCATTCGGCCGCCGCCTCGGGCGTGGTGATGCCGTCGGGAGCCCCCCTGGCGATAATCTCGACACGCCCCGCTTCGATGTCCGGTACGAAGCGCTGGAAATGTCCGAGCACACGTGGATCGAGCACTGCCAGCCGATCGCAGGTCACCCTTTCGCCCGAGACAATAAAATAAGCATCACCGCGATTCTCGAGCTCGCGAAAGGACGGCAGAATTTGATCATTGGGATCGATTTCGTAGACCGCCATTTGGACAAGACCGACCCGGTGTCCTCGGCGCCGCTCCTTCTCGATCTCGGCGCCGATGCTCACGGCTTCAGTCCGCAGCCGGAAATCCGCGACCAGCAGAGTATCAAAACGGCGCTGTCCGCCCATGGCGACTTCACGTTCGGGCCACATTGGCTCAGGCACTGAGAATGGTCGGCGACACATTGGGAAGTCATAGTAGAGATCTCTCGCCTTCTGGTGGTGGCGCCGCGAGGCGTAGTGGTAGACATGCCGCGAAGCCATGATATCCGAACGCCTTGCTTGCCGTGAGGGAACTCTCTGACTGTCGCTGGAATGAGAGTGGGCCCCTATTCAGATTTACAACTGACCCGGCGCCGAAAGCTGTGCGCATACGTTGGGTGAATTCAGAGTCGGCCCCAAATCTCACCGAGTCCCAGTAGCCCAGTTTCTCTCGAACAACTGCTTGGCGGAACATGAGCGATGACAAGTTTTCAAAGACGTAGAAGCCGGGATTTCCTCGGCGGTGGAAGCAGAGATCGCCGCTGGCCCTGGATTGTTGCGACATGTTGGCAACAGACCTCTGGTTCTCAATAAGCTGTTGCGCCTGAATCTCGAGCTTCTGCGGGTGCGACCAATCGTCGGCGTCGTGTGTTGTGACGAACTCCCCGGTCGCCTCACGAAGACCGATGTTTCGAGCGACATAGCTGCCGCGATTAGCTTCAGCACAAATCAGCCTGATGCGCGGGTCGCGCGCGGTGAAGCCTTTGACAATTTCTGTTGTGCGGTCGTCACTGAAATCGTCGATCACCAACACCTCAAGGTCTTGCCATGTCTGCACAACAAGCGATTCCAGCGCCGTGCCGATGTGTTCGGCCGCGTTAAACGTGGGCACGATTATCGTTATCTTGGGTCCGTGAATTGTTGAGAGTGATGCCGCGGTCCCGAGACGCTCATAAAGCGGCCTTCTTTCGTTCGAATGAACCGAAAGCTCCGTAAGATCATGGTGCCGAAGAGCTCTGTTCACCCACGCCAAACGCGCGGGCGCCTCTTCTTCGAGGTTTGCCAGTCCAAAATACAGATCTGCGTGCGGCGCGAATTCGAGTGCGCTGCTTAAGGAATGGGCTGCAATTCTCTTTTCTCCAAGTAAGGCGTGACACTCGGCGCGCAAGACTGCGGCCCGCCTAAGGCGCTCGGGATCTATCTCAGCAACGAGCGCTCGCTCCAGCATGCTGAGCGCCACCAAAGCGTCGTCCGCCGTGGCTCGATTTGCGTGCCAAATAGCTAGCTCCCAGCTTGCGAGCCGACGCTCCTCAGGTTTACCCTCCATTGAAAGCTGGTAGAAGTCCTCTCGCGCTCTCGCCACAAACCCGAGTTCATTCAGGCGCAAACTGAGGTGATGAACACGAGTTGTTGCGTCACTGATCTTTAGGTAGCGCTTTGTCGCCACTCTCAGTCGCTCTGGAACAAGCTCTCTCGTCTGTAACGGCAAGACGCGGCGATAATGCGGAAGGAGGGCGGACCCCACCCAACCTACCGCAACACATATGGCTCCCCACGCCACACGTCCTCGCGCATCGAGGACGCGCAGTATCTTTGCTAGGGGTTTGCTTGGGGTGGTCATGGCGGTACCAGACTCTGCGTCACGCGCGCAACCGGAGCCGCGTCGACCACTTCTCGCGGAGCTTTCTGCGAAACTCTCGATTGCTCCAGAGAAATAGCTTTGCCGCATGCAGAAGTCGCTGCAATCCCAAAGTGAGATGCCCCCGCCGCTCAAGGTACTGTTCCATCATAACGTCAAGACGCGCGCGCGCCTCCGTTCGACGATCGGCAGCGGCGTTGCTGCTGTTCGTTGCCACACGATCAGCCCTCGCATCGGCGCGTAACTCATCGAATAGCCTGATGTATCTCCGCCCGATATCGCGAGCGCCGAACCTATTGGCAATGTAGCGATGCAGCTCCGCCTTTGCAGGCTTCTTAGACCGCAGGATCGCCGCCAGCGCACTCGATAACGCATCCGTATCGCCTACCGGAACCGCGCGGCCGCGCTCTCTTCGCGCGATCTCCGCTATCGCGCCGGTCTCGAAGCCCACGACAGGAGTCCCGCAAGCAACAGACTCGGCTGCTGTATTGGAGAAGGTCTCCTCGGTCGATGGGACGAGCGTCACGTCGGCGCAGCCATAGAACCGGGCTAGACGTCTCTTGTCGGCTATGAAGCCGACATTCACGACATCCATCCCCACATCGAGCGTCTGGCCGAGTCGACCGGCGCAGAGAACAAGGCAGCCGGTCATTTCTCGCGATACGCTCCGGAGCACAACTTGTGCTTCATCGAACCCTTTGACAGCGCTGCTGAACGACGGCAGATAGGCGATGACGCGCCTTTGGGGCGTAATGTTGAACTCTCGCCGCACGTGTTCCGAATCTTGCGGTCGGAACACAGTGGTGTCGATCGGATTGGCAATCGTTTCAACTCTGGACCGCGCAAAGAGAGACGAGACCTCCACGATGCGGCGCGTGTGCTCGCTCAAGACAACGACGGTGATGTTGTCAAGATCCCACAACGCTTTCTTTGCCTCAAGCGTGGCGCTCGGGAGAGCGCCTTCGCTTTGGACGAATTGGGGACATGGTGAGCAGTCCCCCTTCCAGTTGGAGCACCCGTGAAAGAAGTGACATCCTCCGGTAAGCGGATTCATGTCGCGGATCGTCAGCACGACTGGCTTACCGCTGCGGGACATCCGCTCGATGTTGCTCAGTGACACAAACCTGGCGCACCAATGCAAATTGAAGACATCGGCCTCGCCGATGATTCGCTCAAGCGGGTCGTCGGGTATTCCAGGTGCATCGACGGAGAAAATCGTGAAATTTGACACGACTGGCGGCTGCCGCCCTTCATCGGCCGCACCGAGTCTCACCACCCCAGCATGCTTCATCCGCTCGTGGCGACCGACGTAGAGGGTTGACTGCGCCCCGACCAATCTGACGCTGTCATGCACGCGCAGCGCTGCGGCACCCGCCCCTCCGGATGTTGCTGTACTGAACATTGCAATCCTCAAGGGATCGACGGTCATCCGGCGTCCTCAGTTCTTGCAGATCGTTCTATGCCCATGTTTGTATTTTACCAGCTTCGTGGCGCCTTCTGGGCGACTCTGCCCTTGCCACGGGCCCGTCCCGAGGGCAAGAGGAGGCTGTGGGAACGGCAATTTCGGTTAAGGAGCAGCGGAGATCGTCGCATTTTCCGCAATGGCAGGCCGAGCCGGCAGTGGGCACGGACACGGAGCAGCGCGAGCAAAGTGGCCGCTCTTTTGCGGGTAACCAGCCATGAGCAACCCCATCGTTTCGGTGGTCATACCGGTCTTTAACCGCCAGGAGACGCTGCGTCGGGCGGTCTTGAGCGTTCGGTTCCAAAATTTTGACGACTACGTGCTGATTGTTGTCGATGATGGCTCGACAGAGCCAGTTGCCGAGGTGATTGCAGATCAGCCGCGCGCCCGCCTGCTTCGCCATAAAGCGAACAGCGGTGCCGCAGCCGCACGGAACACAGGTGCCAGAGAGGCCAAAGGAAAGTACATCGCCTTTCTGGATTCCGATGATGCGTGGCATCCCGAGAAGCTGGCGCGGCAAGTTGCCTTCATGCGTTCGAAGCCTGACATACGCGCCTCCTGCACCGGCTTCGCCCTCGTCGACGAAGGCGGGACATTCGACCGGCGCCTGCCGCCACCGGACAGCGACCTACGCGAGATACTGAAGGGCTGCCGGATCTCGCCCGGCTCGACCTTGATGATCGAACGTCGACTGTGGAAGGTGGTGGGGACCATGGACGAAAATCTATCACGTCTTGAGGATTGGGACTGGCTTATCCTGGCTGCCAAATGCACATCGATCAAAGGTTTGCTCGAGGTTCTCGTTGACGTGCATCACGACCGCTACGCACACGTCAACGAGGCGCAGTTCGTCGCTGCAGCTCAACGAATGGCGGGCTACGCTAGAGTAGGTCGCTATGAACTCGCGCGCGCCGATCGGCGGATTCTGCTGTCGGCGATCCAATATGAGCTCGCGGCCACTTACTACCGCAAAAAACGCTTCAGCCAAGCACTCCGCGCGCTCGGGGAGTCCTTTTTTTACAGCCCGTGGAAGAGGCCCGGCCTTATGCTCTCCGCCCTCAAGGCGGTCGGCGCCGACATAAGCAGAGCCATCGGACGTCGCGCGACACGCGGCTAATTTCAGGAACGTTGCACGGCTCCGCAGCGCGGGCTAGCGAGGCCGCGCCGCAGCATCGAAGATGCCTCTTGCGACCAAGCCAAGATTACCGAACAATCCTCGCTCCCCTTGTTGTAAGAGGCGCCAAGCGTCAGCCGGACGGCTGGCCTTGAGGTCTTGCTGTATGAGGCGGCCGAGGCAGCGGCCTTCGAGAGCCCGGGCGACGCACTTCGTCTCAGAAGACGCCTCTTCCGCCTGCGCCCAATACCGCGCGACACTTAAGAGCTCCCGCCAGATAGCGGGACGGTGGGAGGCTTCACCCGAAAAGGAGAGTGAAGCGTGGTGCCGCCTGTAGGTGTAAACCAGCGGCTGAAGTGGCTTCGTGCGCAAGCCCTTGGTGATCGCCCGCATCAGAAAGTCCCGGTCCGAAACGATGCGGTAGTCGAGCGAGAAGGGTCCGATCCTCTCCAGCGCGCATTTCCCGAAGAACCGCGCATTGATCATCGAGGCGCCGAGAAGCGCCGTGCGCGCCGAGGACAGGCGCTTGTCTTCCTCGCAATCGTAGACCTCAATCGTCTCGCCGCCAGCCACAAGCCGCGCGGAACCGCAGACGCTGTCACAAACCGAACCCCCCGTGAACGCCACCGCCGCAGCTGATAGCGCACCCGGCTCAAATGCGTCGTCGGAATTCAAGAAGCAGATGATGTCGCCTGTCGCGGCAGCGATCCCCTTGTTGAGCGCGTCGTAAACACCCTCATCCGGACCGCCGACCAGGCGAAGCTCGGGACGGCTCGCGATGAGGTCCAAAGTCCCATCCGTCGAGCCCCCGTCTACCACGATATGCTCGATCTCGGGCCAGTCTTGCCTGGCCGCACTGTCAAGCGCCTCCGCGAGCAAGTCGCGGCGGTTGAAGGTCGGCGTGACGATGGAGAACCGCAGTGCCACTTGGCCCACTTCCGGCGCTGATCTCAGATGCGATTATAGATGTCCTCGAGGCGCACGATGTCATCCTCGCCGAGATAGCTGCCGGTCTGCACCTCGATCAGCTCGAGATCGATCTTGCCGGGGTTCGACAGGCGGTGCCGGCAGCCGATCGGCAGGTAGATAGATTCGTTCTCGTGAACCTGCACGACATCCTCGTCGCGGGTCACCTCTGCGGTACCCTTGACGACGATCCAGTGCTCGGCGCGGTGGAAGTGCTTCTGCAGCGACAGCCGGCCGCCGGGGCGTACCAGGATGCGTTTCACCTGGTAGCGCACGCCCTCGTCGACGCTCTGGTAGTAGCCCCAAGGGCGATAGACCCGCCGGTGCTCAATCACCTCGCGGCGGTTGCGGCGCTTCAGATCATCGACCAGCGCTTTGACCTTGTCGGTCTCGTTGGCGTTGAGCACGAGCACCGCGTCGGGCGTGGTGACCACGATCACGTCCTCGAGCCCCACCGCCGCGGTGAGGATCTCGGTGGAGCGCACATGCACGTTTCGGCAATCGAGCGTGACGCCGTCGCCGCGCACCGAGTTACCTTCCTCATCGTGCGGTGTGAAGGAGAGCGCTGAGCTCCAGGTGCCGAGATCGGACCAGCCCATGTCGGCCTCAAGCACCGCGGCGCAGTCGGTCCGCTCCATCACTGCGTAGTCGATCGACTTTTTGGTGGCGCGCCCGAAGCTCGTGTCATCTAGCACTATAAAGTCGAGATCAGTCTTAGCCTTCATCACGGCGTCCTTGACGGCGGAGGCCATTTCCGGTTCGAACTTCTCCACCTCGGAGCGCATGACGTCGGCGGGGAACACGAAGTTTCCGGAGTTCCACAGATAACCTTCGCCGATATACTGCGCCGCGGTGAAGGCGTCAGGCTTCTCGACGAACGCCTTAACTTTGCGGGCGGCGGTGCCCTCAATCGGCGCGCCGGGCCGGATGTAGCCGAAATTGGTGGCCGGACGGGACGGTTTGATGCCGAAGCTGACGACATGCCCACGCGCGGCCGTCTTGGCGGCCTCTTGGACCCGCTCCAGGAAAGCTTCTGGCTTCTCGTAGATGTGGTCGGCGGCGAACATGGCAACGACGGTGTCGGGACCGTTGCGCCCGGCGAGCACCGCGGCGGCAGCCACCGCAGGGCCGGAATCGCGCCGCCCCGGCTCGAGAACGATAGTCCCCTTGACCCCGAGCTCGGCGAGTTGCTCGGCTACCAAGAAGCGGTAATCCAGATTGGTGAGAATGATCGGCGCCGCGAAAACACTGCTATCCGCAATCAAGGACACGATACGCTGGAAGGTCGATTGATCGCCGACCAGCGGAATGAATTGCTTGGGCAACGCCTCTCGGGATTCCGGCCATACGCGGGTTCCGGCGCCGCCGCACATGATCACGGGAATGCAGAGTGGTGCCATTAACCTCGTCCTCGTGTTCGGCCGGCGAAAAATCACGAGCGGAGGCTCCGCCCGCTGTCGCATCAAACTTTGGCCGCTAAACCCGTCACCGGAAGAGCAAGTCATCCCCGGCGGGCGCGGCAATGTCAATATAATGCCCTGCAGGGGTTACAAGCTAATTCCGAAGGAGGTTTGACACCTGGGTCCAACCGCTCGATGAGCCTTGCTCGACACGAGACCCTGGGGAAAGACTATGTTCAAGACCCAATCGACGCATCAGTTGCTTGAGGCGGGCCGCCGCTCACTGGGGTTTGTCCAGGACATCCATGCAAAACGCAAGGTGGCAGACTTGGGGCGGCAGAACCGCCTCATTAAGCAGGTTCGGCTCGAACTCGACGAGGTGATGCAGAAGGGAGACCTTGTGCGCCGCGAATATCTGCTCGGCCTGGTCCACCTTTCCTTCCTATTCCTAGACGAGGCAAACGGCCCAGACCTTCATAAGAAGCTGAGCCTTATTCTGAAGAGAATCCACCAGCGCGGCGAAAACCACCTCGAAGCAAGGACGGAATCGCTGCTCCACTCGCGTATTTCGTGAGCTACCCGCGGAGCGGCAATACGCTGCTAATGCGCCTAGTGACTAAGGCAACGCAGGGCCAAATGTTCACCGCTAGGGCACGGTCTTGCGCCTTTTTCCAAGCGCATTTATCCCAAGGATTATTTTCTGCCGCGTCTTATCAAGGATCACGACGCTCATTTGCACTACAGACATGAGCGTTGCGTATTGATCGTGCGCGACGAGCGAGACACTGTAATCTCGCTTGCATTCAGGACATTAAACAGACGGCACATTTTCGCCCACAAGTCCGAAATCGCGGACTTTATTCGCTGGGTCAGTTCAGCCGGTCATACGTCTTTAGTGACTGGGCCTCCCACGTTCCGAAACGTGATGGAGCTTCGTGAGAGCCCCGACAAGTTTCTGGTCCGCTATGGAGATCTCATCGCCAGCGACGATACCCTTATCGGGTCGTGGATTTCTTCAATCCATGACCACTGGGGCTTCGGGCATACCTTCGAACCTGAGAGCATGTTTTACGAGTGGTCACTAAATCGGAAGGGATCCAACTGGCGCCAAACCTGGGATAAGGCGGCTAAGCGCGCCTTTCACGAACCGGGCGCCACCGAACTGCTAATGGAGCTCGGTTTCGAGACGGACCCCGATTGGTGGCGCCAGTAGCCGCCGGCCTTACCGGGCCGCAACAGCTTGGTCGTAACCGAAATAGGCGAGCTGTGTTTCGAACAGTTCGTTCAGCTTCTCGACGGTCTTCGGCTGGAGCTTCCGCATGCCGTCGCCCGGCGTAACCTGCCGAATGTGCTTCGCCTCGTTTTCCGATCTCGGCATGATGTCGTTCGTGTCCGCTATTCTATTTGTAGTGCGCTCCGGTACCGACCAGTCATACGCGGCGCAAATGTCGGAAACCCACTTGCGCTTATTGAAGACAACGTCCTCGTAGCGAAACAGCGTGAAGCTTGCGCGATACGCCTTCAGGGCCCCAATGTATTGGCTTAGCTGCCTTGCATATACATTGGCCATGTCTATCGCATACTCGTCCACGCCGAGGCTCAGGGCGCGATCCCGCCTCGAAAGCCCCCGTACGCTAGTTGTGAGAGCCCTACCGGGGTCTGGATGACTCGAGCGCATTGAATAGTAATGCGACACCAACATGTCGCGCGGATCACGCACCAGCAGCACAGCTTTCCGTGTCGCCAGGTTGGGGATCTCGAAGCGCCGGGGAAATGCCCGAAACCCGCCGAAGCAATAACCGTAATCGCGAAACACTTTGGATGTAGAGCTTGGGATGTTTTTCTCGGCTAGGCCAATTTGGAAGAACTCGCCCATGAGCGAAACGTACGTGAGGCCCACGCGCTCAGACAGAACCCGCAAGATGGCATCCAGCAGCACGGAGCCGGCCTTCGGTAGAGAGAAGGCGTACACACTCTGAGCCTCTGGGCTCCTCGTCGGCGGCAACGTGAAGATCGTCTTCAGCACGCCCGCATCGTCGTACTTAATCGTAATTGGGTCTTCCATCGTCCCCGCCGTCACCGCGCTCGTTTCGCGCCCTTGCGGTTTCCGCCACGCGCCGGAAGCTCGATCGCCTGATATTCATCGGATTCGTAGAATTCCAACGCCGCCTCAATGTCTCCGTCGAACACCACCGTGCCATTCTTGAGTACGAGACCGCGGCTGCACACCTCTTGCAAGGTCTGTGGACTGTGGCTAGCAAAAACGAGGATCTCGCTTGAATTGATGTGGCTGCGCAGGCGCTCCTTCGAGCGCTCCACGAACAAGCGGTCGCCGGCGCTGAGCCACTCGTCGAGCAGCAAGATTTGAGGTTTGACGGAGGTCGCCACGGCAAAGGCGAGCCTCATCCGCATGCCGGATGAGTAAGTGTAGACAGGGTCGTTTATCACCGGTTCGAGTTCGGAAAATTCAAGTATCTCTGGAATCCCGCGTTTGATTTCTTGACCAGAAAGTCCCGCGCTATACCCGCGGAGATAGATGTTCTCAAGCCCCGTGGCATCGGTCTGCATGCCCATAGAGACGTTGAGCAGATTCTGGGTAACGCCGCTGACCTCCAGCCGTCCTGCGTTCGGCACGAGCACACCCGCGAGAAGACGCAGCAGCGTCGTTTTGCCGGCGCCGTTTTGTCCGATCAGACCAACCCGGTCCCCCGCCCGGAACTCGAAACTCATGTCGTGGAGCAGGGGCTTAAACTTCCTGGACTTCCCACTTGTGACCAGGTTTCGCAAAGCAGCAATCGGATTGCGCCGCAGCGATTTATCAATCCGCGTCGCGATCGGCATGCTGAAATGCATACTCTGAGCACAAATGGAACTTTGCGTAATCATCACGTCCCGTCAGATCCACAAAGCAACGAAGGGCTTGGCGCGAGCGTAAGCCAGCGCCGCCAGGATCCAGATGATCGGTATTGCAGCGGCCACGACGCCGATCTCGATCCACGGAACGACGCCGTAAACCAGGGGACCGCGAATGATTTCGATCAGATAATAGAAGGGATTGGCATAGAGGAAGCCGCCGATAGCGGCACCCTTGCCCGAGGCGGACGGTATCCAGATGATCGGCGTGATAAAGAAAAAAAGGCGCAGTAGCGTCTGCATCAGTTCGGTGACGTCCGGATAGCGCGCGCCGAGGACGCTCAAAAAGAAGCAGCTGCCAAGCCCTGCCAGAAAGAAGAGCGGTACAGTGAGTAGCAGCACGTAGCCTGCGGCTGAAGCCTGAACGGGCGTTAGCAAAACTGCGCCAATAACGACCAGAAGATTGTAGCCGAGGTTGATCAGTTGGCCACAAAACATGCGAAGAACGTAGTCCGCGTACTTCACGTAGCCGTTCTGAATCATGCTCTGGTTCTTTTTGAACAAGCGCGCGCTAAGCTGCAGCGAC
>Ga0307380_10012822_pt1 | contig 10395 bp, 4 predicted proteins | sample UN3MG_FD_202239 | JGI IMG/M metagenome (GOLD analysis project Ga0307380, IMG submission 202239) | Soil microbial communities from Risofladan, Vaasa, Finland - UN-3 | ecosystem: Environmental > Terrestrial > Soil > Coastal area > Acid sulfate soil | place: Finland: Risofladan, Vaasa | collected... | reverse complement strand
CCCTCGATCTGCAGGATTGCGCCGGACGCGTCGAGCGTGGCGGACCCCTGACGCGAACGGATCGTGATGCCTTCCGGCACCCGCGAGACTACTGACCCGATGCCCTGGTGGGCGATCAGCCCCGGGATGAGGGCGGGGTATCGCTGCTGGATGTCGTCGTCTTGCGGCCTGCCCGGCACCGGGAGGTAGACGTGGCCCAGCCCGCCGGCGACGGTGACGATCACGTCGTCGCCGCCGTGGCGCGGCTCCTGCTCGCGCGACACGCGCCGCAGCAGCATGTGGCGGAACGCCTTCACGATGTAGCGCAGGCCGTGGACAAGGCTGCGTTCGTAGCTTTCCAGCCGGAGCGCCAGCACGCGTGCGTAGGTGACCTGCACCTCGCCGGGATGCTCGCGCACGTGGCTGGGCGGGTTGCCCTCCACCAGCTCCGAAACCACCTGGTCGATCGTTTGCCCGTAGAGGAAGAAGAACGGCATCGATGCGGCGGTGCCGTGGTCGGAGAAGATGAAGATGTCGTAGTCGCGGCGGATGCCGCGCTTGGCGAGCTGCACGATCTTCCGGATGCGGGCGTCGATCGGCCGCAGCGTGGCGAGTGCCGATTTCGACAGCGGGCCGCGCTGGTGGGCAAGCTCGTCGTACGCGAGGAAACTGACGTACACCGCCGGCGAGCCGTTCGCGATGTCGGTGAGGGCGCCTATCGTGATGATCTCGCGCACCCACACGTTCATCAGGATGCGGAAGAGCGGGAAGAGGTATTCGCTGCGCTGCAGCTCGCCGCGAATCATGCTCCGAAGCCAATCATGGATTTCCACCGCGAATTCCCGCACCGTATAGTAGAGGGTGCGCAGCACCGTGACGATGTTCAGCAGCACGAGCAGGAAAATCTGCAGCCCGCGCAGCCGCTTGCCGATATCCAGCGTCGTGGCCGATCCGTAGGTGGCGACCGATCGGGCAGCCTTCCCGCTGAACATGTTCGAGTAGCTGCTCCCGCCCTCAAGCAGTCCCGGGAAGCGGTTGAGGCGATCCTCAACCAGCGCCGCACTCAGCGGGTTCTTGAAGTTCACGCTCAGCTTTGCGTCCTTCTCGTACCAGCGGAAGCTGGGGATGTTGTCGTTGTTGCCGTACATCACCGCAGCCTGGACCGATGGCGTGTTGCTGGGAATCCCGGCGTACCATTTCTTGAGGACGAATTCCTTGCGGAGGAGCTGGCGGCGGATGAAGGGCAGGTAGCCGCGTTCCATGGCGGTGCAGAGCGTTTCGTAGGGAAGCGCATCGAGCTGAATGACGAGCAGGCCGCGTTCGGCGAGGTCGGGGTGCACCCCGGCCCGACCCGCCACCTTGTCGGTGAGGGCGTATTTGGTCTTGTAGTAGCCGTCGCGGACGCGGACCCGTTTTTCAGGTGCCATGTTGGGAGTATCCGCCTGCGAGTCGTGGGTGCGATCCTTCTGCTCACACTCTCCGGCTTGGTCCATGCTGATCCCTTCCGCCGCAGAACTTGCTCGCGAATCCGGCTCGCCCCGGCGCCGCCCTCTCCCCATCCTATCAACTATCGGCATTGCGGGCGGCGCGGCCTTCTGCGAACCGCTCGCATCCCTGCCGCCGTGCCGTTACCGTGTGTACGTAGCATCATACCACGCGCCTCATGCAAAGTCAACGTTCACGGCACCGTCACCGTTCCCAAGAAGACAGGAAGGAGACTAACAGGGATGAATGGGCTGAACGGGATAGGTCAGAATTCAGAATTCAGAATGACCAGCATGGCTTCTTCTTCTGACTTCTGACTCCTGACTCCCGCCCTCTGACTTCTGACTTCTGACTCCTGACTCCTGCCCTCTGACTCCTGACTTCTGATTTTTCTAGTTGTCGATCAAGTCCAGCGGCGGATCATTCCCCACCATGCCTCCGGCTCCGGTGGAAACCTTGGTGGTGTTGATGAAATCGACGTGCGTGTCGTTATACAGAACGCAGAAGCCGTTCGAATGGTTCTCGCCGCCTTGCGTGTCGTCGCTGGCGATCACGGTGTCGGACGGCAGCCTGTCGGTGAGCGGCATTCCCTTGGGCATGGTCCATTGCGCCTTCGCGGCGTAGCTCACGTGCGTGCCGTCCTTCTCGAAGTTGCTGTTGTAGCCGGGGCGGTCGTTCGGGGGACACGAATACCCATCGAAGCTCCCGCCGAGCGCCGCGCCGTTGAAGTTGTCGTCGCTCGTGCTGGGGCAGATGAAGATGTTCGGCTCGGTGATGACCCCCGACCAGTAGAGTGCGGCGAGGAACGATGCGCCGGAGAAGCCGGTGCCTTTCGTGATGTTTCCTTGGCCCGGCCTCACGAAGTTCGTGTCATTCGCCGGGTAGGGGAAGTAGCGGTGGCCGCCGGGCCCGTCCAGGTACTGCTGGAGGGCGGTGCCGAGCTGCTTGAGGTTGTTCTTGCACTTGAGCTGGCGTGCCTCTTCGCGGGCCTTGCCGAGGGCGGGAATCAGCATCCCCGCCAGGATGAGTGCAAAGAACGTGAAGCCGATCCCGATGTAGCCGAGCACCAGCCCGGCGATGGCAAGCCCCTGGCCGGTGAGCTGGCCGGTGGACTTCCGGATGTCGTTGAGCGCCACGTGCCCGCACACGACCGCCGGAATGCCGGCGATGAACAGCGTCGGCAGGCTGGCCAATCCGAGTATGAAGCTCGTTATGGCCCACAGCGACGTCTTCTTCGGGGCCGGTTGCTGCCCCTGCGGATACCACCCGCTCTGCGGATTCTGCGGATTCTGCGGATTCTGCGGATTCTGACTGTTCTGCCCTGTCATAATGACCTCCTGTCGTTGCCGCGGCGGACGCCGCGCGTGCCCTACAACTCGATCAATCACCGTATCGTCTGAACCCGTCCGGATTGTCCTGCACGACCGTCACGCTCCCGTCGGCGTGGCCGATCACGCGGCCGCGCGGGTGATTCTGCTGCTTCTCGCGGACAATGATCGTCTCCGGGGGCAGCTCGTTCAGCTTGAGGTTGCCGGCGGCCCCATCGTTTTTCTGGAGCACAAGCTCGTAGCTCACCTCCGACGCGTCATTCGCCGCGGGGCAGGTGAGTGAACTGGATGATGCGAGGTACTGCTGCAGATCACGAAGGTCCGCGGGGAGGGCATCGTCGTGGTCGGCAGCGTAATCGCGGCAGGCCTTCAGGATGACCCGCACGTTCGCGGTGCACTTCGCCTGCCGTGCTTCGGCCCTGGCCATTGCCAGCGCGGGCAGCAGCATCCCCGCGAGGATCGCCACGATCGGAATGAACGCGGAGACTCCGCCCAGCACGATCCCGGCGATCGCCATTCCGCGTCCGTTGAGCGCGCCGAACGACGACTTGATCCTGCCCAGCGCAAGGGCCCCGAAGATAATCGCCGCTGCCGAGCCGGCAACGGGCGCGCAGAAACTGGCTATCCCGACGGTAAGGCTGACAATGGCGAACGGGCACGTCTTCGATGGAAGCGGCTGAGGTGCCGGCGGCTCCGGATTCATGGCGATCCTCCTGTCATAACACGGGGTGATACGAGCTGCTCTGCCTGCTCTGCAGAAACACAAGCGCAAGCGCGCCGAGGAAAAACATGACGAATGAAACGCAGCCCAGCACGATCCCGGCGATCGCCATTCCATGTCCCGAGAGCGCGCCCGACGACGACCTGATCCTGCTGAGCGCCACGATTCCGAACACGATCGCTGCGATCGAGCCGACTACGGGCACGCAGAAACTGGCTATCCCCACGACGAGGCTGACGATTGCCCACGGACACGTCTTCGGATAAACGGGCTCGCCTGCCGGTAACTCCGGGTTCATGTGGATTCCCCTGCGGTTGCGCTGGACGTGATCACTCGAAGTGCCATGATCATACCATCAGCCGGCGGGTGTGTCAAGCAGGAAAATCCGACAGATGGGCTTTGGGCTTCAGGCTTCAGGCCAAGTCCACCTCGTCCACTTAATCCACTTCGTCCACTATCTCAGCCGGTTCTCATTGCACTAGCTGCCAGCGCAGCCGAAACTGACTGTGAACGTATCGGGCTGGACGTCTGATGGATGGAAGAATACAAGCCTCAAAAAGGAATGGGAGAGCGGGCATGCCAAAGAATCTAGTTGTTCCGTTTTGCGTGGTGGCTGTTGCAGTGTTGGTTTTTGCATCGGGTGAGTCCGGTGCTTCGACCCTGGAATGGTCCACCTTCCTGGGAGGCAGCGCCAGTGATGGTGCCATCGGCTTGGAAGCGGATTCGGAAGGCAACGTGGTGGTCGTGGGCGACACGAATTCGCCGAATTTCCCCGCAACGGAGGGGCTTGACACGACGTATGCCGGCCAGTACGACGTCTTCGTCGCGAAGTACAGCCCGTCTGGCCAACTGCTGTGGGCAACCTACCTGGGAGGCGCCGGCGACGACCGCGGCTACGGCATCGCCGTCGATTCGAACAACGACATCGTCGTCACCGGCGACACGTCATCCGCGGATTTTCCCACCACCGGCGGGTTTGAAACTGAGCACAAGGGGGGCTATGATCCGTTTGTGACCAAGCTCTCCGCCTCCGGTCAGGTGGTCTGGTCCAGCTTCCTCGAGGGAAGCAGCCGGAACATGGATTTCGGCTACGGCGCGACTACCGATGCATCCAACAATATCTTCGTGACCGGCTGCAGCAACGGCAACGCGTTCGTTACCAAGATCACGGCAGCAGGGGAGCGCCAGTGGACGGCGGTCCTCGAGGGCAGCGGCGACGACTGGGGCTTCGCCATCGACCTTGCGCCCAGCGGGGACATCTTCGTGACGGGCGTCACCAACTCGGCGGATTTCCCGGCGGCCAACGGCTTCGACCCCTCCTACAACGGCGGCATTTCCGACGCCTTCATCGCCAAGATCGACGCCAATGGCTCACCGGTATGGGCGAGCTTTCTGGGCGGTGTCGGTGAAGATCGCGGCTACGACGTCAAAGTTGACGCGGCCAGCAACGTCTACGTGACGGGCTACACCTACTCCTACAATCTCCCTACGCCCGGCGGATTCGACCGCCTGTACGTCGCCGGCGAGGCGTTCGTTGCGAAGATCACTCCCGACCTGCAGTTGGGCTGGTCGTCGTTCATTGGCGGCAGCGGCGAAGATTGGGGCTTCGGCCTGCGCCTCGACTCACACGGCAACCTGATTGTCACCGGCGGCACGCGCTCCGCCGATTTCCAGACGCCCGGCGGGTTCGACAAGACGCACAACGGCCTGCGCGACGCCTTTGTCGCCAAAATCACTCCCTCCGCACGATTGGTCTGGAGCACCTATCTTGGCGGAAGCAACCACGACTTCGCCGATGACATCGCACTGGATTCCGCCGGCAACGTCCTGCTCGCCGGATCCACAGCGTCCGCTGACTTCCCCACCCCCAATGGTGCCGACACGGCGCTCGGCGGTACATGGGACAGCTTCGTGGCGAAGATAGCGCCCGGGCACCTGCTGAGCGTGCAGTCCACACCGCCGGGTGTCGCGATCACGGGAGACAAGCCGGGCACCACCGACTACACCGCCACGTGTGACGATGGGGCTGTCGTCAATCTAACGGCGCCTGCGGACACGTCCATCGAAGGCGTGACCCATGCTTTCGTACGCTGGTCGGTTGATGGCGTCGATCAGGCCGACGGCGTGGCCACGCTGCAGGTGACGCTGGAAGGCAATCGTGCCGTCGTTGCGGCCTACCAGGCGCAGGTCGGCGTCTACACGCTCAGCGTGCAGTCCGCGCCGGTCAGCGGGATCGCCATCACCGGCGACAAGCCCGGCACCACCGGCTACACCGCCCAATGCGACACGTCGTCGGTTGTGAATCTGACGGCGCCCGCGAGCGCCACCGTGGGCGAAGCGATCTACACTTTCGTCCGGTGGCAGGTCGACGGCGCCGGCCAGGACGCCGGGCTCGCGAGCATCCAGGTGACCATGGACGCCGCTCATACGGCCGTTGCGGCCTACCAGGTGCAGGCGCCGGCCACCCAGATGCTCACCGTGCAGTCGACGCCAGTCACCGGCATAGCGATCACCGGCGACAAGCCGGGCACCACCGACTACACGGCCGCGTGCACCGACCAGCATGTGGTGACGCTCACCGCACCGGCCGCCGCCGCGCTTGATGGAAGCAATTACGAGTTCGTGCGATGGGCGGTCGACGGGCAAGACAAGCCCTTCGGCCAGGCAAGCGTCGAGGTGACCATGGACGCCGCGCACACCGCCGTCGCAGCCTACCAGCTACGCCCGCCGCAAACCTTCACGCTCTCGGTGCAGTCGGTGCCGTCGAGTGCCGTTCAGATCACCGGCTCGCGGCCCGGCACCACGCCCTACAGCGGGCAGTGCGACGAGAACGAACTGGTGACCCTCGAAGCTCCCGCCGCGGTATCAGCCGGTGGCTCGGACTACACCTTCATGCGATGGAGCGTGGACGGCGTCTACCAACAGTATGGCCAGCGGACCCTGCAGGTCATGATGGATGCGGATCATGCAGTAGCCTGCAATTGGATGGTGGTTGGCGGGGCTCTCATCGCGCTCGAAGGCCCCGCGGAGCGGAACGAAGGCCCCCTCCCCTACGGCGCCGGCACGGTGACCATCAACGTCTACGCCCAGGGGTTTGCCGATCTCGCCGGCATTCAGCTCGGGGTGAACTTCCTCGACTTCAGCGGCGCCAGCTCGGCCGCCTTCAGCATCAGCAAGACCAACGGCAACGAGCTGTTCAACGGCCTGGCTGTGTGGCCGAACACCGCAGTCTTCCCCTCCATCTTCCCCGTCTACAATGACGAAGCCCAGATGGCCGGCTTCGCACTGCTGTCGGAAGGAGGGGACCTGCTCGACCGCACCCTGCTGATGACGATCAAGTACGATTACTCGTCGGGCGCGTTCGGCACGTACGAAGTGGATGCGGACCCGCAGCGCACGGAAGTGGCCGATTCGAACGCCCAGCGGGTGCCGTTCAACGTGTCGGCCGGCTCGCTGGCGGTCAGCGGCGAGACGCTGTACGTTGACGATGACGCGGCAGAAGACCCCGCCCCGAACGGCTCTGTGGATCATCCTTTCCCGAGCATCGGGCAAGCCGTTGCCGCTGCCGGGCCCGCCACCCGCTCCATCAAGGTGGCCGCCGGCACCTACGCCGAAGAACTCGTCGTGAACGGCAAGGCCCTCCAGGTTGAAGGCGGATGGGATTCGACCTTCAGCCAATGCGATCCCGCCGCCAACGAGTCGATTCTGGATTCATCGCAGGTCGCAAACCCGTCAACCAAGCGGCCGGTCACCATCCAGAACGTGCAGCCGGGGGTGCTGAGCGGGTTCACGATTCTCCGGCAGCAGCAGCCCAGCGATCCCGTTGGCACAGCCCCGCCCGGATACGTTGGTTCCTGGCAGCTTGAGGACAGTGCAGCCGACGACACGGGCGTCAACAACGCCGTGCTCAACGGCGGCACCTACGTGGACGGCAAGGTCGGCAGAGCCCTGGCACTCAACGGCACCAGCAACTTCATCGACTGCGGCAACAACGCCAGCCTGAACTTCCCGGCGTCCGTGTCTTTCTCCGTCTCGATCTGGCTGAAGCGCGCCGCACTTGAGATACGCGAACAGGACATCATCGCGAAGCACAGCCAGTCGTGGCAGGGATGGCGCATCGGCCTGGTTGTGTGGGGCGGCAGCTCGATGAAAGCCTACTTTGGCGCCGGCAGCGCCACAAAGGCCTACTACGCCTACGGCTCCTTCATGAACGACCTCAACTGGCACCACGCCGTCGCCGTCGTCAACCGCGCCGACAACACGATCTGCATCTACATTGACAACGTGCAGTTCAGCAGGCTGGCTATCCCGGCCGGGTTCGATGCCAATGCAGCCCTGTGGAATGTGAACATCGGCCGCCGCAACAGCTCCATGGGCCGCTGCTTCCAAGGGTCGGTGGACCAGGCCCGGCTCTACAACCGAGCGCTCACCACGGACGACGTGGCGGCGCTGTTCAACGAGCGCCCCGTCACTCAGCAGATCCCGGACCTCGGCGGAGCGGTCTACTGCGCCGGCTCGTCCGTTCTGGTGTTGAACAACAGGATCAGGAATCACAGTGCGCTGACGGGCGGCGGCATCTGCTGCGTCGATGGCACCTACACCGTCGATGGCAACAGGGTCAACGGCAATTCCGCCCGCACCGGAGCCGGAATCCACATCAGGAACGCGGCCGCCACATTGAGGCGAAACCTGATCGTCAACAACGTGGCGTCCGTGCAGGCCGGCGGCTTGTGCCTGGAGAAGTGCACCGGGACTTCCGTCGCCAACAACACGATCGCCTACAACACCGCCCCGGCCGGCACGGGCGGAGCGCTGATGCTGAAGGATCACTGCACCGCCTCGCTCGTCAGCGCGATCCTGTGGGGCAACTCCAGCCAGCTAGCCGTCACCGGAGCATCCGCGCTGGCCGTCAGCTACTGCGATGTCCCCGGCGGCAAGGCCGCCGCGTCGGTCGAGACCGGCGGCACGCTCACTTGGGGAGCCGGCAACTACGACGCCGATCCCCTGTTTGCCGACGCCATCAACGGCGACTTCCACGAGTTGTCGCAGGACGGCAGATGGAATCCGCAACTGAAGGCGTGGGCGGCCGACGGCCAGACCAGCCCGTGCATCGACGGAGGCGACCCGGCGGCCGACTACTCCAACGAGCCGCAGCCCGATGGCTTCAGGATGAATTGCGGCGCCTACGGCAACACCGCAGAGGCTTCGAAGAACCGCCATTGGAAGATCCCCGGCGACGTGACCGGCGACTGCTCCGTGAGCATCCTCGACCTCATCTGGGTGCGCAACAAGCTGGGCCAGAGCGCATCCACCGGCAACAACTGGCGCGCCGACGTCGCCAAGGATGGACTGATCAACATCCTCGACCTGATCCAGATTCGGAACAACCTGGGCAAACGCTGCCCGTAACGCTTCGCTAATCGACGGGCGGGCTTCGCAATGTCTTCCTGCGACCGAAGCGGCCGCCGCGAATCGCCCGCCCTTGTCCGGTCTTGACCTCACGGCATCGAGGCCTGCCCCCAATGGCGTGAGATTGCGGGCTTTCGTGTAGGGGCAGGCCCCTGTGCCTGCCCTTGGGCGGCCACGGGGGCCGCCCAGATCCTAACACTACAACGCTGGAAAACGGCGAAAACTGCGGCCAGGCGTAGGGGTAGGCCGCACGGCCGCGTTCACGCGGGCGGGTGTTGCCTGCCCGGAACGTTACTCAAGCTGCCGATGAAGGGCTGGCAACGCCACGGGCCTTCGGCCCTGCCCGGCGAAGACGCCGGGGGCGGCCTGCCCCTACGCGGCTGCCCAAGCATTCCTGCTGAAATAGCGTTGTAGTGTTAACCTCACGCCATCGGGGCTTGCCCCGATGGTTTACAGAATCCTTGCCAGCAACGGCGACGCCTCAGCATCATGTTTTCCACACCTGTCCGGCGGACCGTTTCGGTCCGCCGGACAGATGGGGCGGGTGGAAGGCCCAGTGCCGCTTCTGGCCAGGATCGCGTGAACCCCCGCCGCAAGGGCGGGGGCTACCCGCGATGACGCTCACGGACCCTGCAGCCTGTAGCCTCGGGCAATAGCCTGACGCGTGAACCCCCGCCGCAAGGGCGGGGGCTACCCGCGATGACGCTCACGGACCCCGTAGCCAGTAGCCTGTAGCCTGTAGCCTGCAAGCTGCAACCTGCAACCTGCAGACGTCTGCATCCTGACATGAAAATGCGGGGTACCGAGCCGCGAAGGCCGGCACCCCGCATCGGCCACGCTCGGCCTACGGGCACTTCGTGTTCATGTTGTTCCGAAGGATGATCAGGTCCTTCACGTCGATGAGGCCATCCCCATTCAGATCACCCAGCCAGCTATTGCCGGAGGCAACATTGGCGCCCAGCAACTCACTGAGGAGGATCAGGTCCACGATGTTCACCACGCAATCGTGGTTGATATCGCCCGGCGGCACGTTCCGCACGATGATCGTGCAGGTGGCGGATGCCGTGCCGGCTCCGTCCGATGCGGAGAAGGTGATCGGGTACTTGCCGGCCTGGGCAAACGTGGGCCGCCACCAGAAGGCTCCGGTCGACGCATCAAGCGTGGCGCCTTCCGGCAAGTCGCTTGCCTGGTAGGCCAAGCTGCCGTTCTCGGGGTCCGTGGCGGCCACGGTGAACGATACGGGCTCGCCCTCGTAGACGATCGCGTCGCTCAACGGCTCGAGCACGGGGGGCCGGTTCATCTGCGCCCGGCGCAGATGGGCCACTTCGGCGGCGTTCAGCGCACGGTTGTAGATGATTGCCTCGTCCATCAGCCCGCGCACGTACGTGTTGCCCCGGTTGCCGAGGCACATCCTGATCTTGGCAGGGGTGAAGACGCCCTGCCACGTGCCCTGGTTGCGCAGGATGCCGTCCA
>Ga0307380_10012821_pt1 | contig 10396 bp, 3 predicted proteins | sample UN3MG_FD_202239 | JGI IMG/M metagenome (GOLD analysis project Ga0307380, IMG submission 202239) | Soil microbial communities from Risofladan, Vaasa, Finland - UN-3 | ecosystem: Environmental > Terrestrial > Soil > Coastal area > Acid sulfate soil | place: Finland: Risofladan, Vaasa | collected... | reverse complement strand
ACGCCCCGGCCGAGTTGAAGCCCCATTTCCGCACGCGCACGATCATCGCCTCGATGTACTCGTCGAGGTCGTAGGGCCGGTTCGTCTTGCGGATGCGGTTGGCCAGATGGAACGACACCGCCGTCGGATCGCCCGCCCGCCATGCCGTGGCGAACTCGCCCGCGTGCGGCGGCAGCCACTGCCAGATCCCCTCCCGCCCCTTGACGTACGTGTAGTCGTCGCACGGGTTGAACGCGCAGACGCCCAGGTGGAAGAAGGCGTTGCCGGCCGGGTCCACCAGCACCCACCGCCCGCCGGCCTGCTGGACGTGGAAGAAGCCCGTCTTGGTCAGGCCCAGCTTCGCGCCGCTGTCGGGCAGCCCGCCGTACTCATCGAGCCGGGGCGGGTCCAGCGACCCCAGCCACTCACCCTCGGCCGCCACGTCGGCGGCGAGCTGCTCGACGCGGGTGACCTTGCCCGCGTAGTCGCCCGCGGCGCTCTGGCCGAACTTGTCCACCAGCACCTTCGGCCCGGTCGGCCCCGCCGAGGCGCCCGAGGCGATCCGCACCTGGTAGTCGCCGGCGTTGCGGTCGTAGGGGGCCTGGAAGAACCACTCGAAGATCTTCCAGTTCCACTCGCGGTTGTCCTGGAGCTGGATGTAGCTGTAGGGCGGCAGGCGGAGGGCGGTCTGCCGGCCCTCGTAGTTGCCCAGCGTGAACTGCTCGGCGTGGCCCTGGAAGAGGAAGGGCTTGGCGGGCTTGTCCTTTGGAAAGGGCCGGGCGTCGCCCGCGCCGGCCTGCCACGTGCCGCCCTGGGTGTAGTTGAAGTCGATGAGCATGCCCATGCGGAAGCTCTTCACGTCGGCGGGCATGGCCGAGAAGGCCAGGCCGATCGCCCCGTCGGCCCCGCAGGTCAGGGCGACCTTGCCTCCCCCGGCGTAGGAAAGGGCGACCTTGCCGCCGTCGATGCGCTTCTCGATCGGCTTGAGGGCCTTGTCGCCCTCGCCGCGAAGCTCGGGGTAGCGCAAGGTGAACGTGCCCATCGCGCCGGCGTCGATCTCCACGCCCTCCTCGGCCGGGCGGAAACGCAGCTTGGCGGGCTGCGCCGCGTCGGCCTCCGGGCCGGCCGCCTCGTCGGCACGGAGCACAGGCACAGAGCACAGGGCCGCCAGGCCCGCCAGGGCCATGAATCGCTGCATGGGCTTCTCCTCAAATGTCGGCTGCGCCATGGTACCCGGACCCTTCCAGGCCCGTGGTGTCGGTCTCGTCGTTCGGACACAGGAGTCTCGCCGCCGGCACCCGCGCGTGGACGGAGACGACCTCGCCGCTCCGCTCAAAGATGGACCTGCTGATCGCGGCGTCCAGATCGTTGCCGGGGACGTCCTGCCGCGAACCGTCGGCCCGCCAGACGGCCAGGCCGGCTGCGTCGTCGGCCAGCTCGTACACGATGGGCGTCTGGCAGAACGTGAACGCCAGCATCCCGGGGCTCAGGCCGATGCGGCGCTCCTGCCCGCCCACGTCCACGTACGTCCAATCCCGCGGGCCAGCCAGGAATTCCGGCCGGCGAAGCAGGATCGGGTCGAGCGTCAGCCGCCCCTGGTTCACCTGCACGCCCAACTCGCCCAGGCGAGTGAGGACCTCCTCCTTGACCTGGCCGGTCATCCCCGGCTGCTGGGCCCCGGCGCGGGCGGGCGTGTGCGAATAGGGGTCGGTGGGGAACGCCCCGAACTCCGTCGCCGTCTTGTTGAACCCCAGGCCCTTCCGCACACGATAGTACGCCTCGCCCAGCGCGCGGACGGTCGCCTCGGCGCTCCGTTCGCGCGCCGCACGGAAGAAGCACTCCTGCACCGCCAGCAGCAACTTGGCCACCATGTGCCAGTAGATGCACCCCAGGCCCTCGTAGCCGTACATCGTGCCCGACCGCCCGGTGAAGGCGGCGTGATGGAAGACGCGCTCGTAGACGTCCGGCACGCGGCGACCGTGACTGGCTACCAGGGCCGACCATCGCGGCTGACCGGCGAGGCGCTCCAGGGCGGCGGCGAGGAATCCGGCGTTGCGGAAATCGGCGTGGAAGCGATAGTGCCCGGCGACGTCGCGCGACAGTACGCTCGTCTCGCCGGCCCGCACGAACTCGGCCAGCAGACCGTTGGCCTCTACCTCCGCGGCGGGGATGCGGTTCTTGTCCAGAAAGCCCGGCAGCTCGCGATCCGGGTAGAGAAGGAAGCTGTCCTGGTCCGGGCGATACATCTTGCTTGCCCGCAGCGCCTCGAGCACCTCGAGGGCCTCCTCGGCGGAGATCGCGCCGCTGCTGAGGACGGCGACCTGCCCTTCGAGCATCTCGTTGAGCCGCCCCAGCCCCGCCTCCTGACCGTCCCGCGAGACGCTCAGCAGGTTGTACGCGTGGTACAGGCCGTCCGGTCGGCGGTTGGCGCGGATCGCGTGGTCCAGGTACTCCCCCGCCAGGCGGAACAGGGCCGACAGTTGCCTCAGATCGCGCGCGGTCCGACCGGTGAGGCCCTGCCGGTAGACCCGGGCGCGGTACTCCCCGAACGCGCGGCCAAGGCGGTCCAGCAGGAGCTTGCGGTCCTTGTCATCGACCTGCGGCGCCGACAGCAGCCGGCAGTTCTCGGCCAGGATGGCCTGCACCCGGTCGGCCCACTCCAGCACCTCGGTAGAGATGTCGGCCTGGGGGGCCCCGGCGTCGTCGAACAGCTCGGCGCAGAACGCGAGGTACCTGCGCAGGTAGCAGAGCGTGACCATCGAGACGCCGTGGCCGACCAGGGCGTTGTTGGCGTCGTTCCACTCCGGGCGCTGGGTGTTCATCCAGATCCCGCCGTCGGCGACCAGGTTCGACAGCTTCGACAGCGCCGGGACCAGCAGCTTCTCGGCCAGGGCCACGTGGAGGACGCTGCCGTCCGGGCCGAGCACGAGCCGTCCGTCGGCGCCCACGGCCTGGACGCGGCGATCGACCGCGGCCGCCCGCTCGCGGTCGAACTCGATCGTCGAGCGGGGATCGCGGAGGATGTCCTCGTAGGGCTTGAGGCGGTAGGGGACATCCGCGTAGGCGAACAGCGGGCGGGTGAGCAGCTCTTCCAGGGCCCCGGGGTGGAAGCGGCGGCAGGCTTCCAGGAGCTTGAGCAGGTAGACGATCTGGTGGTCGCCCCAGTAGCCCAGGTTGGCCCACGGTTCGTCGGGGGCGGGCGTTTCCCAGTCGATGCCGTCCTGGCTGAGGCGGTAGGGGTTGAACCCGTCGACGGTCGAGGCGTTGACGAACTTGGCGATGATGCTCGGAAGGTACCCGGGGAAGCTCCAGCAGAGCGCCTCCCAGTTTTGGAAGATGTCCCGCCAGTTGCCCTGGTACGCCAGCACCGGCTGACCGTCGGCGTCGCGGACGCGAATGGTGAACTGGTTCCACGGGCGGCTGGGGTCGCCGTGTCGGCGGCTGAAGGTCAGCGGGAGGTACTCGTACGTCAGCCGCAGCAGGTTGGGATCATCGCGCCGCCGGACGTCTTCGAGCAGCCGGCCGAGGTTGACCCACCCCTCGAGGCCCGCGAGGAACGGCTCGTGCGCCTCGTGGACCGCCCGGTTGCGCCGGCGGACGGCGGCGGCGAAATCGCGGCCGGGCAGCTCGTAGCCGTCGACGAACACCCCGCCCCGCATGTTGTTGAACAGGACGTTGGCGAAGTGGTGGACGCAGGCGGCCCGGTCCTGCGTCGCCTGGAGGCCGTCGGCGCGGGCGACGAGGCGGCGAAGGTTTGCGGTCGCCTGGTCGATGGCCTCGCGGATGCGGCGCCGCATGCCCTCGCCGTCCGCGAGCATCGTGCCGAGGCGCTGAACCTGCCCCTGGTCCCGGTCGACGTCGGCGGCGATGTACTAGGTCCGCTCCTGCCCGCCCCGCAGCGAGAACCGGGCGCTGACCAGGTACGCGCCCCGCCGGCCCTCCAGCAGCCGCTGCGGGCGGGCCGGGGTCCCCTGCCGAAACTCGCGAACCCGGTCGGCCGACAGCACCACCTGAAACGGTTCGAGCCCGACGCACCAGGCCACCGTGGCCCGCAGGGACTCGGCCGGCTCGGCCTTGTCGGTCAGTTGCGAGGTCATCGAGCAGATGCCCAGGTGCGTCGCCTCGTCCACTTCGCAGCGGGTGTAGGCGTTGAGCAGGCAACTGAACCGGTGCTGGACGGACCAGTCGGCGCCCGAGGGCAGCAGGTTCAGCAGGCCGTCGAGCAGCTCGACCTCGGCGGGCGCGGCTGCCTCGTGGGCGGCCAGCGTGGCCGTCCGCACGAAGCCCAGCGGCTCGGCGGCGCCCCAGCGGTATCGGAAGGTCATGCCGAGCTCGCCGTGGATTTCCTCGAAGATCACGCAGTTGCCCACCGCGTTCCTGTACAGGTTCCGCCGCACGCCCCCCGGGCGGATGCGGTCGGTGAACGGCTCCCACAGGCGGCAGGTACCGTCGGGCCGGCGCACGCGCAGGAGCGTGATCGGCCCGGTCAGGCCCCCACAGAGGTGAATCTGGTCGTCCGTCTGGTATGGGAACAGGCAGTGGTCCTCGTCCACGCGACCGGCGGCCAGGCCGCCGTAGCTCGAGACGTACATCCACAGGTCCGAATCGCTGACGAGGCTCATCAGGAAAGGCGGCATGCGGTCGAACTCGCCGATGCGGTAGAACGTCTGCCCTCCGAGGACGGTGAATCCCTCGTGTCCGTCCTCCGCGTCCTGACGGCGGGGGCCTCCGGGGGCCTCGCCTGGCTGCGCGACATTCATGCTTGTCTCCTACGATGGCCACGGCGTTCGCCGCCGCCTCGCGCCGTAGCCTTCTCGCTGGCGCCGCACGCCCTGTAGAGCGGCAGGTGACAGTTCGTGAGATCCTTGCGCAACCGCGTCCGGTGTACAGGACCAGCGAGTTCAACCCCCACGCAACACCCGAAGAATGCGGCTTCTGGCTGCACCGTGTCGCCGAGTAAGCTCTTGCCTCCGAGAGGATAGCAGGATCCTGGAGGCACACCGGTGTGCGATCAAGCTCCTCAGGACATTCCTCTGCCTTCCGGATGGGCCCAGAACGTCAAGTCGGCGTTCCTGCACGTCATCTCGCCGGCCCGCTACGCTATCGTAGCCGCGCGCTGCCGGGCTGCCAAGCGCTTCGCTGGCGACATCCAGCATGCCCGCGTCGGCTCCGCCGAATCCGTCCGGCGGCCGACTCGGGGTCAGGCACCGTGCTACCCGTTCCTCGCCTCCCGCACTGCCGATAGGACGCGGCGAGAGCAAGACCCCGAGGCTTCGGGGCTGAAACAGACTTGCAGAGCCATTGGGGCCGACGAGAATAGAAGCGACCCGGCACGCGATGGCATGGGCCAAGGCTGCCTGGGATTCCGGGCAGGAGGCAACTTCGATGCACAACGTCGTTGTTTACACTTCGGTGGTGGTGGCATTGGCGGCGGGAGCGGACGGCGCGGACAAGCCGCCGTCGATGAACCCTCTCCCTCGCGACGTGGAGAAATCGCACGTCGAGGAGATCACCGCAGGGCCGCACAGCTACAAGGTCGTCCAGGGCGGCACCATGGACGGCCGGAGCTGTCAGTCGCCGATGGGGTGCGGCATGTCGCGGGAGGGGGCCTTCCTCCAGACCTGGGAATCCAACCGATCGGTGCGGATGGAGAACGTGGGCCAGGCCGACGTCGTCAGTCCGTGGCTCTCCAACGGCCGAAATGACTTCCGCAGCGTCGAGGAGATCGTCTCCTCCGCTATCGCGGCCGGCATGACCGACGCCGAGAAGGCCTTCGCCCTGTGGTTCCAGGAGATCCGATATCGCCACCACTCGCCCGGGGACAACAACGAGCTGGGCGACCCGGTGAAGGTCTTCAACGTGTACGGGTATAACACCTGCGGCAACGATTCGATCTGCCTGGCGACGCTGTGGCGCAAGGCGGGCCTGAAGGTGGCCCCGGCCCGGGCGCTGGGGCACTGCATCTCGCAGGCGTTCTACGACGGCCGGTGGCATTTCTTCGACGGCGACCTGCACAGCGTCTACCTGCTGCGCGACAACCGGACGGTCGCCGGCGAGCAGGACATCGTGCGCGACCATGACCTGATCAAGCGGACGCACTCCCAGGGGATCCTCTTCCCGGACACGTGGTGGAGCGGGCCGGGGATGTGCGCGATGTACTTCTACGAGGGCGATGTCACGGGGGAGCGGTCCGGCAAGTCGGACACGACGATGGACATGGTCCTGCGCCCGGGCGAGGCGCTGGGTTGGCGGTGGGGGCAGACCGAGCCGCTGAAGTATCATGGGGCGCTGCACACGATGCCCACCTACCCGCAGACCATCTGCAACGGCCTGTGGGAGTATCGGCCGGATCTGACCAGCAGAACCTGGCGCAAGGGAGCGACAACGGTCGAGAGCATCGCTGCCGGCCCCGAGGGCCTGACGGCGGAGGACGGCAGGAAGGGCACGGTAATCTGGACGATGCGCAGCCCGTACCCCTTCGTCGGCGGCCGGATCGAGGCGCACGGCGAGGGCGCCGCCTTCGCTGTCTCCACCGATGGAAAGACGTGGCAGGCCGTGAAGGACAGCCTGGACAAGTGCTTCCCGATCGTCGGGCCGGCCTGCTACGAGTACAGGCTCCGGTGCCAGTTGGCTGGGCCGGGGCGGCTGCGCCGGCTGGCCATCCTCAACGACGTGCAGATGGCGCCCCTCGCCCTGCCGGAAATGGTCGTGGGCGAGAACGCCTTTACGTACTCCGACCGCACGGTGGGGGATCGCAAGGTGCGCATCACGCACACGTGGGTGGAGCGGTCGGCGACCAAGCCGCCCGGGGCCCCGCGGGCGCCCGTCTACCCGCCCGACGGCGGCCAGGCCGAGGGCACCCGCGTCGTTTTCCAGTGGACCCCTGCCGTCGATCCCGACGGCGAAACAATCGCCGACTACCACTTCGAGCTTTCCGGCCGGGCCGACATGAGGTTCCCGCTGTCGATGAGCTTCTACAAGCTCATCTCCCGCACCGCCGACGCGACGAAACAGAAGGCCAAGGACACGGGCAAGGAGATGGTCACTGTCCAGGCCCAGTACACCTTGCCCCAGCCGGGCCTGCTGACGCCCGGGCGGACGTACTACTGGCACGTGCGGGCGATGGACGACAAGGGGGTCTGGGGGCCGTGGGGCAAGACATGGAGCTTCGCCCCCCGCGGCCCGGCGTGTCCGCTGGACGTCGCCGTTGAGTGCGACCGGGCCCGAGGCGTGGGGAAGCTCCGCTGGAAGGCCAACCCCGAGGGTCGTCCGCCGGCCAGGTACCGCGTCTACGCCAGCGACGAGAAGGGTTTCACGGTCGCCGACCAGAGGTACCAGAGCCCCGTGGGCGTCACCAAGGAGATGCCCCTCTGGTTCCCGGCCAGCTTTGTCGCCGAGACACCGGCCACCGAACTGGCGGTGATGGGCCGCGACGTGGCCCTGCCCGGGGCCAACAAGACCTACTACCGCGTGGTGGCCGTGGATGACAAAGGCAAGCGCAGCGGCCCCTCGGACTACGCCACGGCCCCCCGGCCGGTGATCTACAGCCAGCCCGTGACGGCCGCCAAGGTCGGCGCCGAGTACCGCTACCAGGTGCTGGTGAACAGGTCCCTGGGCGACCTCAGCGCGCGGATGAGGGGCAACCAGCAGGTCAGCGGCTATTTCGACATCGAGAAGCCCAGGTTCGCCTTGGAGCACGGCCCGGCCTGGCTGAAGATCGATGAGGCCACCGGTGTGCTGTCCGGCACTCCTGATGCCCCGGGCAAGGTGGAAGTGTCCGTCACAGCCGCCCTCGACCGGGAAGTGCGGAAGCTCGACCCCAAGGCGCTTGTGTGGGGCAGGGAGAAGGTGCTCTCCACGACCACCGAGCGTGTCGGCACCGCGACCCAGAAGTACCTGATCGAAGTACGCTGACGGACTGCCCGCCGTGGTCCGGCGGCTTTCGGCCCGCACACTTACCGGATAGACTGGGAGCCTTGACGGCACGCAACAAGGAGACGGAACATGGACGCGAGCGGAATTTCCAGGCGGGACCTCATGAAGGCGAGCGCGGGCGTCGGGCTGACGTTGCTTGGGGCACGCGGCTCCGGGGCGGCGGGGGCCGCGGCGGGCAAGAGCTACAAGGTGGGGCTCGTCGGCTGCGGGGGACGGGGCAACGGCGCCCTCAAGCAGCACCTCGAGGCGGGCACGAAACTGGGCCTGGAGGTCCGGGTCGTGGCGACGGCGGACTACTTCAAGGACCGTGCGGAGAAGACGGGCAAGGCGCACGGCCTGGGCGAAGACCGATGTTTCGGCGGGGCCGACTGCTACCGCAAGCTGCTGGGCACCGACGTGGACATCGTGCTGGACGCCGCCCCGCCTCTGTTCCGCCCGCCCCATTTCGCGGCGTACGTCGAGGCCGGCAAGCACGTGTTCATTGAGAAGCCCGTCGCCGTCGATCCGCCCGGCTGCCGGGCCGTCCTCGAAGCCGGCCAGAAGGCCGACAAGAAGGGCCTGGTCGTCGTGGCCGGCACGAACATGCGGCACGAGCGGAAGTTCATCGACACCCACCAGGCCGTCGCCGTCGAAGGCGCCCTCGGCAGGCTCTGCGCCGGGCGGATCGCCTTCTGTATCGGCCACATGTTCTGGAAGACCCCCATCCAGCCCAAGGGCGCCGACGACATGGTCCGCTCGTGGCAGAACTGGATTTCGCTGTCCGGCGACCACCTTGTCGAGCAGCACGTCCACAACATCGACATCGCCAACTGGTTCGTCGGGCGCCCGCCCGTCAGCGCCGTGGGCTTTGGCGGCCGGGCCCGCAGGCCGGCGGGGGACATGTACGACTTCTTCAGCGTGGATTACGACTACGGGCAGGGCGTCCACGTCCACAGCATGTGCCGCCAGGTCAACGGCTGCTGGAACTGGGTCGGGCAGGAGTTCGCCTGCGAGAAGGGCACGACCAGCGGCAGCGACCGGCCGGAGCCGAAGAAGTCGCCCATCCCCGACGACCTGCCGCAGGTGCCTGCCGGACACCTCCAGGAGCACATCAACCTGCTCTATCATCTCTCGCGGGGCAAGCCGCTCAACCAGGCCAGGCCCGTGGCCGAGGCCACGGCAGCCGCCGTCCTGGGGCGCATCGCCGCGTACACCGGGCAGATGGTGCTCTGGCGCGACATGATGGAGGACCCGGCCAGGAACCCCGACGTGTACAACCAGAAGGTCTCACCCAGCGCCGAGGACTTCGAGAAGGGCACGGTCAAGGTCCCGGAGGAGGGAGCAATCCCGGTCCCCGGCAAGACGGTGTGAGGGCCCCCGCCAGCCGCGGACGACACGCCTCGGTGCGGGTGCGGACGCTGAAGGTGGCCGCCTTCCGGCCCGTGGGCAGCCGGCCGACGCTCTCATCTGGCCCCGTACACGTGGATGACGGGGTAGCTTTCCTTTCCGTCGGGATAGGCCCAGGTCACGCACAGGTACAACTGACGCTTCCGGGCGTCGTAGCAGGCGCCGGTTACCGTGCGCCCGAGCGGGTAGCGGACAGCTGCCATCGAATTGGGCAGGGCCTGCCGGGGTTCCATCTCGCCCTGGGCGGCTCGGCCCAGGTCGGATGGGTCGTAGAAGTACCAGTACTGCGCCTTGCCCGCGCTGGTGATGGTGCCGAAGTCGTACCCCAAGCGCCCGGTACCCAGGCGGACGAAGGCTACGTAGGCCCCTCCGGAAGGCGTGTCGATGAACGCCCCGGCCCGGCACCAGTCGTCGTACGTCCAGCTTCCCTTGACGGGGCTTTGGGGTTGATCGCCCCAGAAGCCGCAGTTGGCGTTGAGGTAGTTCCCGTCCCGTGGGGCCGGCCTGTCGTGCGGGTAGAGGAGCATCTCGGTCACGGGCACGGACGCCTTGGCCGCGTCCGGTTCGCCGATGACCCCGAGGGCAGGCCCCCTGCTGGCGGACCCGCAGATGCTGTAGTACCCGCCGAAGCCCAGCGCCAGCGTCCTGCCGCCGGTGTACTTGTCGGCGAAGGCCTGCGGCAGGGCGACCACGCCGCCCCAGTAGGACTTGTACAGCCCGCTGGGCGCTGAGACGTACCACGGCCCCAGGCAGGTCATCTTGCCGTCGTCGGACAGCCGCGTGGCCCCCAGCACCGGCGGAGCGCTGCCGGTCTTGTAGCCGTGGTACCAGGTCCAGATCAGCGTCCGCGCCGGATCGCCCCACACGAAACCCCCATTGGGGCTGATGGCCTGCTCGCCGGGCCTGGAGATCTCCACCGGCCCCCAGACCTTCCTGACCTCGGCGGTCTTCAGGCCGGCGTGGTTGCCCCCCTCAACCTTCACCGGCTCCGGGACCTCGATTTCGAAGAGCACCTGCGTCGGGTGCGTGTAGTTCATGAACAGCCGGGCGCTCCCGTCCGCCATCGGGCGCAGCGCCAGGCCGCTTTCCGAGAACG
>Ga0307380_10012819_pt1 | contig 10397 bp, 6 predicted proteins | sample UN3MG_FD_202239 | JGI IMG/M metagenome (GOLD analysis project Ga0307380, IMG submission 202239) | Soil microbial communities from Risofladan, Vaasa, Finland - UN-3 | ecosystem: Environmental > Terrestrial > Soil > Coastal area > Acid sulfate soil | place: Finland: Risofladan, Vaasa | collected... | reverse complement strand
CAACCACAAAGTGTTAAAAACACTGCAACACGGAGCGCATTTGGTTCAGGTGGAACACAGGGAAAAACACAATCAGGTGGTGTTTAATTGTTATAATTTTAATTAATATTAAAAAAACCCGAAGAAATTCGGGTTTTTTTGTAACATATTTATATCTTTGTCGTATAAGAACCTATGATACATAGAAAATTTGATAAATTAAAATTCACAAGAACCTACATTGGTGGGTCGAAACAACGTGAACTCGAATTGTTTACTGAAGTTCAAGGAACTAAAGAAGATAATTCTGATTGTAATTGGTTGGAATACCGAAGACTGTTCTCGGAATATTCTAATGACGTATTAAATATCATTTTAAGTTGGGAACATATATCAAATATATTGACCATTATTTTTGGAATATTAGCAGTATTGATTAGTTTTGTGAGTGGTTATGTGGGAGTAGTTTTTCTAATATTATCGTTCGGATTCCATATAATATATAGATATCTCAAACAAAGAGAAAGAAGAAGTCTTTTCGAATTCGACTTTTCATTCGACATTATTTTATCGGCAATAAAACAAGAAACGGGATTCGAACTTGATAGAAATTAAGCCACATCAGTGGCTTTTTTATTTTATTGTTATTAGTATTTATGAGAAAATCACATTATGGACTACGATGATAAGAAATTAAAATTGATATATGTGTTAAAGGTGGGTTATAATGCAAAATATGAGGGAATATATGAGTTCATATTTTCATTAGACCATACAAATATCGATGTTGAAGGTTGGTGTTGGGATTTATCACCAGCATGTAATAATGCGTTACCACCAACAGAAGAATACATCAATGCGATATTCAATCTGAAAACCGATTCATTTGACTTATTTTGTTTACATGAAGCAGTTGATAGAGAATACATGCATGGTTATCATACAATTCATGCATTAGCATTTGAAGTTGAAAGAGAGAATGATGGTACTGCACCATTCAGTGATTACGAGAAAATGTTTGAAGGTGACAATGATGATGTACCATTACTTGTATTTCATTACGGCATGACATTGGCGAAGATAAAGGAAATCCTGAGTTCCAGAAAAATGATTTTAAAAAATAATGAATTTGTAGAGACTTCTTCGTTGAAATTTTAGTATTTATAATTGCCCATCGCACCAGATTAGGGTGAAGGGGTTTCGAGGCACGATGTATCAAGATATACACCGTGCCTTGCGGTTTTATGTTTGTAAGTATTTATTATAAATATTTATAAATGAGTACCGAATTCGACCTTAATTTAGACGCTGCTTCTGAAAAAGATAAAATTAATATAAATCTTAATTTAGATTCTACTCCCGAAAAAGACGATTCTGATTTTCCCGAACACATTCCATTGATTCCATATGATGCACAAAAGGAAAGAGAAAAGGAAGAAGCCAGAAAACAGGCAAGAAAACTCAGGAAGGCTGCTACTAATGTTGAACCTATTATTGTCACCAAAGCAGGTGTTATAAAAAAAGCCAGTGAGTTAACATTTCAAGAACAAGAAGACGAAATTGTTCGTTGCGCTGCAAATCCTATTTATTTTATCGAAACCTATTTAACAATTTTTGACCAGACTCAGGGTGTTGCTGGTATGATTGTTCCATTTAAACTATTTGATTTCCAGAAAGAATTAATTAAAAGTTATCTTGATAACCGATTTGTCGTAGCCAATAAATATCGTCAGGCTGGTGTTTCAACAACAACTTGTGCATATATTGCATGGTATGTTATGTTTAATAGAAACAGAGCCGTTGCAATCGTTGCCGATAAACTGGAAACCGCTACAGGTGAATTAATGAGTGATGTTGTGGAATTCATTGATTGCTGCCCTTCTTGGCTCAGACCTAAAACTGGTAGAAATACCGAAAAGAACTTAAAAGATACGCAAAAACTTAAGATTTACGATAACGATTCGAAACTCGGTGCATTCGCATCTAAGACTTTACGTGGTATGACACCAACACTGTTGTTCTGGGATGAAACAGCATGGGCAGAAAAGGGTGATAAGTTCTGGACAGCAGCACTACCTTCATTGGTAACTGGTGGTCGTGCAATCATGGTTAGTACACCATCTGGACTCGATGCTGTTTTCTATAAGACATTCATGGGTGCAAGAGAACTTGATGAAGATGGTCGAAGTAAAAACAATTTTCACGCTGTTGAACTCTGGTGGTATAACGACCCAAGATATAATCAGGGTTTGTATTGGGTTAAAAATAAAGGCAAAACAAATGAAATCAAATTAGAAGATGAGGGTAGGTCACATGCACAACGAAGTCAACTTATAGAAGATGGTTGGGAAGCAACCAATGAATGGTTTGATGAACAGATTCGTAACGCCAATGGTGATATGCGTAAAGTTGCGCAGGAATTACTTTGTTCATTTCTCGGTTCTGGTGACAACTTTATTGCCGAAGAATATCTTAAACGAATACAAGATGATGAAATCCAAACATCATTACGTCAAGAATATCTTGATGGAAATATGTGGGTTTGGGAAGACCCTGTTGTTGGTGAAGATTATATAATGGCATTAGATGCCTCGCCCGGGCACGGAGAGGATAATTCAACACTAAATATGTTGAAAACTACCGAAGTGGTTGAAGAGAAGGTGGTTACGAAAAACGGAAAAACAAAAAAGGTTAAAATAAAACGACATAAGGTCGAACAGGTTGCCGAATATTACGGAAAAATAAGTCCACAACAACTTGCAGAAATCGCATATCAATACGGAAAACGATATAATGATGCATATTGTGTTGTTGATGTTACTGGTGGTCAAGGTGTTCATACTGTTGAGAAACTACTTGAAATCGGTTATGAAAATGTTCATTATGCTGAAGTAGCACATAAACCAACAAGAGACAGGTTATCTGGATATATTAAAAGAGGTCAGAAAGTAATGCCTGATGGTGCGGTTTCAAACGTAGACCTAATCCCCGGTTTCTTTATCGGAAACAACCGTCCATCAGTTGTGCTTGAAATGCAGAGAGCCATCCATTTAGAGGATGTTGTTATTAGGTCTACAAGACTATTAAATGAATTAAAAACATTCGTTACGGTGGCTGGAAATCGTGTTGCTGACCATAAACGTACATTCCATGATGATAGTATTATGGGTTTAGCAATTGGATTATTTGTATTGAATTTCGACATGGCAAGATTTAAACAAAGTAAGGGAATTACCGAAAAAATGTTAAATGCTATACTCACTAATAATGATATAAGTGAGATTGGAAGTAAGAGGGAAATTAAACATAAACCAATGATTTCACCAAATAGTATATCACCATTAAACCCATATCAAGGAAATGCATGGTTATTTGATGGAATAAAAGATAAAAAGAAAAGATAGAATGTATTTATGAATAACTGACTTTTACAAAATTTCAGAGTATTTATAAAAAACTATAAAAAATTATAAAAATGGCTGGCGAAAAAGAGAATAAAGGGACTATATACCAACAACTAAATAAGATGTTGAATCTTGATGGAATGGGATTTCAAGATGCACAACCATCAATATCACAAAGTACACCCTCAAAAGGGTCTAAGATTGTTATTAAAGGTAACACTCCTGAAGAAATACATAAAAAAGGTCTGGAGTTAGAGCAGAAGAAAGAACTTCAAAATAAATTCTTTAGGACAACTGATAGGGGTTTCCAGAAGGCATTGCAATATGAAGCAGCCAGACTCCCAGCATATATTGATTATGAGGGAATGGAATATTATCCAATTATCAGTAGTGCATTGGATTTATTCATGGAAGAAGCCACCACCATTGGTTTAAATGGTAAAATGCTTAACATTTATTCCAATAAAGACAGGATAAAGACGTTATTGGAAGAATTTTTCTACGATACTGTTAATGTGAACGTAAACCTACCATTTTGGGTGAGAAATGTTTGTAAATATGGTGATAATTTTGTATTACTCTACGGAGAACGTAAAAAAGGTATTACCCACGTTAAGCAATTAGTGAATTACGAAATCGAAAGATTTGAAAGAATACAAAACGGCAAACCATTGGTGAAATTCAAGGAAAGAATGACTGGTGACGAGTTTAACGTTTTTGAAATCGCACACTTTAGGCTTCTTGGTGATGATAAGTATCTACCATATGGTTCTTCAATCTTAAATAAGGTCAGAAGAGTATTTCGTCAGCTTGTAATGGCTGAAGACGCAATGCTTACCTATCGTATTATTCGTGCTGGTGAGAAAAAAGTATTTAAAATCGATGTTGGAAACATAGATGAAGACGATATCGAAGAATATATCTATAAAGTTGCTACCACATTCAAAAAGACATCACAGGTAGCACCAAATGATGGTCAAATCGACTATAGATTTAATATTTTGGGTAATGATGAAGATTATTTCCTACCTGTAAGAAACGCAAATACACAAACGGGGATAGAGACACTCCCGGGTGCTCAGAACCTCGACCAAATACAAGACATTGAATATCTTAGAGACAATTTATTTGTGGGTCTCGGTGTTCCAAAACCATTCTTGAGTTTCCAAGATGCTGCTGGTGCTGGTAAAAACATGGCACAATACGATATTAGATTTGCTAAGAAAGTCAATCGTATTCAACAGGCAATGATTCAGGAACTCAATAAGATGGCGATGATTCACCTGTATTTATTGGGTTATACTGGTGAGGACCTAAATGGTTTTCAACTCACACTTACAAATCCTTCAACACAACAGGAATTACTGAAGTCTGAATTAATGCGTGATAAAGCACAGACCTATACTGAATTAACACGTGCTGAAGGTGGTATCGCTGCAATGTCACATACAACAGCAAAACGATTGATTTTCAACATGAGTGACAGAGAAATTGTTGACGATTTGAAACAACAAAAAATGGAAAAAGTCGTTATGCAAGAACTTCAAGATTCTCCAGTTGCAATTAAGAAATCTGGTTTATTTGCTGATATCGATAAGAGATTCGGTGAACCGATTGAGGACATGACTCTCACGGGTGGAACTGAAGGTGGAATGCCACCACCAGAAGGCGGTGCTCCAGCAGGTGGTGATATGGGTGGAATGCCACCATTAGGTGGTGGTGAACCATTAGGTGGTGCTCCAGCAGGTGGTGGTGATATGGGCGCACCCATAGGTGGTGCTCCGTTAGGCGGTGGTGCTCCAATGATGGAAGGTAAAATGAGTGAAGAAGAATATGATAGACATCTTGAAAAACTCGTTTACGGTAGTTCAGAAGAACCTGAACAAAAGAAAAAGATTAAACAGAAGGAAATTATTCAGGAAAATAACAAGATTAACGATAAACTAAATAAAGGTGCTACCGATATGATTGCTGAAATAGACCAGTTATTGGTGGGTAGTGAAACCATTAATAGTCAGCAAAAAATTAATGAAACCGAAGATACTGATATTGTGGATAGTAAGCATTTATAGTTAATTATAGTATTTATATTAAATCGAATCATACCATATGAAAAACGTCAACATAGGAATTGCTAATTTGATAATTTCCAATAAATTAAAAGAGTCGTATTTCAACGATAAGTTAATCGTGGAATCAAAAAAAGTTGCTTTCGATTTTTTTGATGTTGTAAAAAAATCTCCAATTCTCCAATTGGAGTTCAAAGTCTATAATAATATCGAAACCAAACATATTGAAAACGAATTGTTTGCCAAAGATTATCTTGATAATAACATCAAGTTGTTTGAAGTATATACTATTGAAGAAATCGAAGCTGAACGTCAGAAATTAAATGAGTTTCTTACTGAAAATGTTATCGCTACAATAACCGAAGCTGATTATAATCTGGAAAAAGTTGGTTTATATGATGCGATTAACACACTTATCACAGAATCACTAAAAGTTAGTGATGATGTGGATGTTGATGCAATTCATGAATCATTTACGTTGGTTTTTAATCATATTAAAGAACCTAAAAAAGTATTGGTTGAAAACGTTGACGTTCAACCACTCAATGAGGACGTTATCGAAATTGCTGTTGGAAAATTTAACGAAAAATATGCCAGTCTGGATGAAAGTGATAGGGGATTACTAAGAACACTTATTAAATCAACTACTAAAGAAAAGAAAACACTCCTTGAAACCAGTAAAACTGAAACCCTTACAATTTTAGAAGGAATTAATAAAGAAAATGTTCAAGACAACATTGCTAAAGCAATTCAGAAAATCAAGGAAATGGTTTACAACCGAAAAACTGTTGATGACAACATTATCGGACTTCACGAATTCAGAAAAGAATTACTTTAACCAAGAGTTGCGTTAAACTTATCGAAATTCAATGCTGCTTCCTTGGTGATATCAAGGTGTTTGTATCCAAAATTATTATAAAGGTTTTTAAAAATATAATACACATATTTTATTCCCTCGTCCTCATACGACTTACTGTATCTTTTTGCTGCTTCAATCCAAGCCGAATATGAAGAATTGGATTTCAGTAGGTACGGTCCTCGACTGTATCCGAACAACGTACAACTCGCCAATTTATTACATCGTGTTGAAATGAATTTCATGTATGCAAATTGTGCCTTAATCATTATTTTGGGATTATCGATAATGTTCTGGTGTAGTATTGGTCTATTCTGTCTTCCTAATTCAGAATCGGTAAGAAATGGGTCTTTGGGTGGTGTTCCAGAAGTAAATGTATAACCAATCATGTCTTTCGTTATTGCCTGTCTTTCGGCATCGGTGAATCCACCATATCCATTTTTAGCGATTACATCATAAACCGCATCATCAACGAATTGACTGATACCAGAGGCACTACTATTTACTGCGTAATTCCATACGATATATGCAGACTCCTGATATGCTTGTGCTGCCATAATATTTGCATCCATTTGAAACTCTTCTGCATATTGGTTATACCATCTAATCAACGCTTCAGCAAGTTCGGCATTCGTTCTCACACCACCATTTATATTAGGGTTTGAAAGCCATTCATAACTTTTAGTTGTTAGTGGTGAACAATATGGAAGAACTGCGTCTGGATTGTATTTATAACCACTTTTATCTGTGGCTTTACCCCTAAGTTTAGACGTACCAGTTCCACTACACTTACTGCGTATAAAATTTTCCCCTTCTTTTCTTAATTTAGTTGCTGCCATGTTATTCTATTTTTAATGAATTCGGTGTGTTGTCGTACATTGAATTAAAATGTGTTTCTTCTCTGTTACTAATAAATGCTGCTGCGTCCCTAACTGCGTCACCCGGTGATGCGTTCGGATTATAATTCGTAAACGCCATTGGATTCAATACTCTTGGTACTGGATATTTTAATAATTTCGTACCACTGAAACTCGTGGTCATTTTATTCGGAGTTATATTGTGTTCAACACTCAAAATAATATACGCACCATTAAATAATGGAACATTCTCTAATTGAAAATATTGAGTTGGTTGAATCATTGCGTTTCCAAAAGCAGTGACTGTTGCCTTATATGACCTATTTTCATATAAATTATAAAGATTCTGACCTTTAGGTACAGGTGCATCTGGATTGTTATCACCAGCAAGTCTTGATAGAATCTGGATACTCTCATTGGTTTCTGGATATTCTTTACTATCAATCTTGATGTCGGTAAACATTGATTGATTCTGTTCTCCGAATCTAACTCTAAATGCCCTAACTTGTCGCCAAGGAAATTCAGGACTCTGTTCTTCTTGTGCGTCATTAACAGTACCAAGATTTTCAGGTTTTGAGGTAAGGAAATCGGTTACCCCCGGTTCGCTGATGTCAATAATCCCATCGTTAACAAAACCATTTCCACCATTTGACGGATAACTTGATGACCCACCAATATACATACAAACAAACGCTGTTGATGTAACGTCATGAATAGCACCTGTGTGGATTTTAAAACTGTCTTCCCAAGTCTTATCATTATCGATTCTCATAAAATTCTGAAGAGGAAAGAATTCGAAACCATTCAACGATAATAGTTGTGTTATAACACCAAATAAACTAATATTAGGGTCGTCCAACATATTAACCAAGACTTCGCCATTTATCACGGTCTCACCAATTGGGTTCATTGCCCTATCGACAAATGCAAATGAATTAATTAGTTTTTTATTTGGTTTATTAAATGGGTATTCCCCACTACTATTTTTAGTACCAGTTAACCACTTATCATTTATGTTCTTAAAGGAATAATAAAGTTGATTTATAATATCTTTATCACCTTTTGCTTTTTTCAATGCTTCGGCTTCTTCTTTAAGACTTTTCATTTTTTTGAAAATCTCACCACCTAATTTACGAAAAAATGTACTAAAAAATCTTTGATTTACCTCAATTGCTCTTGTTGAGGTTAGTCCACTAATTGAGAGATAACCAATTGGATATAAATCTAAATCTACCATTTCAAAAGTAATTTGACTGTAATTAACAAGTGTTTTTCTTTCCATCAGACTCTCAATAATCGGAAACGATTGTCCATGTCCTGTAGCACCTTCTATATCAATTGATTGTGAATTTAAAAGATACCTATAACCCTGACGTTCACTCGGAAACATTCCAGCAGCATCAGGGGTGGGTTTGGTATTTTTCCTACAATATTTAACCAATTCGGTTATCCCATAAACAAGTGTTCCATGTAAATTATTTCCGTAATTACTATATGCTTGCTTGAGTTTTGCTTTATCATTATCTGATAGATATGCTTCGTCATCATGTAAGTCGGCAAAAATATTGAATCCTTTATTCGAGAGTACAGCACCCACTCCATTATCACCAGTAGTTCCCGTGAATCCCGATAATATTTCATTAACCCATCCGTCATCAATTGCTGTCAATAATCCTCCAAGATACGGTGCGTAAAATTCTGGAACTTCAACAGCAGCAGGTGTATCGAATATTAAACTATTTAATGAATTTGGATACTTATTGAATGGACTTGCTGTTGTTCCGAAATTCGAAAGTATTAATATTGTACTGAAATTAGTATCACCTGTTAAAGCATCTACGATGTCATGCGATACTAATGCACTAACCCAGATGTCAAATATATTATTACCATATTTTAATAGTTTTTTATCTCTCAAATAATCATTGTCAACATGAAAGGATTGATTACCTTGATTATATGCAATTATTTGACCTTCAGTGGCACGGGTTGTTGTGTCTTGAGAGACCCCGGGGAATCTTGGATTTACTGTTGGGGTATAATCATTTTTATTTAGGAGATATCTAACCACTTCAGTATCATAAAAAGTATCATATTTATTGGTGAGATATCTTGTAAACATAGAAAGACCACCAAAAATATTATTAGCATCAATATCATCATCAGCATTAATATCTCTGAGAAAAATAACATTTTCTTGGGTAAAATCATATATCAATTCTTCAGCAATTGCTCGTTTGTACCACTTAGTTTTAGCGTCTTTATTGAAATTATCAATTGGTTTGTCTGAGTTTTCAGTCTTATTATCAATATCTGGTGTTCCTTGGAGAACTATATCACTTGTGTACCAATTAAGTCCAGAAAAATCTGAGTTCTTTTTATTAACATATGCTCTTCCCTGAAAAGGTTGTGAGGGTGTCACAACAAAAGATTTTGGGTCTTCTGCTGGGAAGTTAATTAAATTACCAACTTTTCCAGTAGTACTACCATCATCATATTCGGTAGAAAGGGTTTTAGCATAATCATAAAATGCCTGAACATCGTTCTTATATTGGTCAGCCATTATTTCAATTGTTTGAGCATTTTGTTTGGAAAACAATGTCGTGACCACATTTATCGCCTCACTATTCGCATATAAATCAATGTATGCATTTCTTTTAGTTACATCATCACCATAAAAAGTATCGTAAATCGAACCTTGTGATAAAACATAGAATCTTTCTAATAATGTGTTGGTGATTGATGCCCTTATATCATTATTGAGGTTCAGATACGGACTTTCAGGTGTTGCACCACCAAGAACTGAATCTAATGGTGAGACTGGTATCCATTTATACGTACCATCATCATTTTGATTTATTCTCGCATCATAGAGTTTTGCAAGGTTTCTTTGTAGTACAAATGTGTCCATAAAACTGGTAACAAGGTCGAGTTCGGGAAACGGAACATCTTTACTGAGTTCAATTGGTGCGACTCTTTCTTGTTTTCTCCCCCCATATACTGCCGATTCTTCTATGATTAGTGGGAATGGGTATATGTGGTCTGGAACATTTCCTTTTGAAACCGCAGTATCGATGTTGTTACTGGCGATAGTTTTTATAACTGAGTCGGAAATATTATGTGCATCATCAGCAAGTTTTGATGTTTTACTTAGTACTGAGAAGAATTTATCGACATCATTTAGAATGACTTCAAATATATTATATATTGTTGGTGTCATTCCTAAGTTCTG
>Ga0307380_10012817_pt1 | contig 10398 bp, 9 predicted proteins | sample UN3MG_FD_202239 | JGI IMG/M metagenome (GOLD analysis project Ga0307380, IMG submission 202239) | Soil microbial communities from Risofladan, Vaasa, Finland - UN-3 | ecosystem: Environmental > Terrestrial > Soil > Coastal area > Acid sulfate soil | place: Finland: Risofladan, Vaasa | collected... | reverse complement strand
TCTGACGGCCACCGAGCCATATCGCCAGAGAATGACATCGGCTGGTGTAGGGGCGGGTCTCTGTGCCCGCCCTTCTTCTGGCGACCTTTTTCCGCATACAAAATGCTTAACCTCACGCCATTGGGCCGGACGCCCGCGATCCCAGCACCCGCGGCGGTTCTGCGGGCAGAAATGTTCATCGGCCGGACCTGGGATCGCGGCCACCCCGGCCGCACATACGACCCATAGGCCACATGGCATCGCGGCCCGCCTCTACCATGCCGCCCTTCGGGCGAATAAGGAATGGAATTTTGAGGATGCGGGCGGGACGCCTGCGATCCCAGCAGACGGGCGGGCATACGGGGGCCCGCCCGCGCCGGCCTCCTGGCCGGCAGCATTCAGATTCCCCTGCGATCGGCAGCCCCGGGCTGACAATGAACGCAGGCGCCCCGGTTGGGGCGCCTGCTTCTTGCGGGGACATGTGCTGGCGCGGCCTGTGCCGCTGTCTCAGGTGTGTTTCAGTATGCCGCCCGTTTCTTGCACTTCGGGCACTGGCGGTTCCAGGGGCCGTCGGACATGAATTCGTTGCCGCAGACCAGGCAGCAGCGGATTTTTCTGTCGCGATGCAGGTTCTTCAGCATCTGACGCTCTGCTGCCATCAGTTTCAGGTTCTTCTGCCGGTGGGCTATTCTCCCGCATTGTTCGCAACAGAATTTTCGCCTGGGCGGAATTACCGGATTGCTGCAACCTTCTCTCTGACAAATCATCTTTCTTCCCCTAATTGTCCTACAGTACGGGCCGGCGGAATCGCGATGCCTGCACGGGTGCCGTCCGTGCTGCTTGCGCGGGCTGCGATTTCCTCCGCATGTGTCTTGACAAAAACGGCCACCATGTTCGGGTCGAATTGGGTTCCTGCGTTGCGCTCGAGTTCGGCCAGCGCTTCCTGCGGCTGCCGCGCGCTGCGATAGGGCCGCCCCGAGGTCATTGCGTCGTAGGCGTCGGCTATGGCCATCACGCGGCTGAGGAATGGGATTTCCTCGCTTTTCAGCCCGTCGGGATAGCCCTGCCCGTTCCACCATTCGTGGTGGTGCCTGACTATCCGCCTGACCCGGTCGAGGAACCCGAGCGATTGCAGTATCCTGTCGCCCTTGGCACTGTGGCTGCGGACGTATGTCTGTTCCTGGTCGGTGAGCGGCGCCGGCTTCGAGAGGATGCTGTTGCAGATGCCGATCATGCCGATGTCGTGGAGGTTGCCGGCGGTGCGAAGTACGTCGTAGACGTTCTCGTCGAGCCCGAGCGCTCGTGCGATGCGGACGGCATGCTCGGCCACGCGCTGGGAGTGGCCCATTGTCATTGGTTCACGGGCGTCTATGTTGTCGGCGATGACAGCTACGGTGCGGATGCTGTTTTGCTTGAGTTCGCGGTACAGCCGCGCGTTTTCGATGGCCACCGCAAGCTGCCCCGCCACCATTGCGAGGAATGTGGTGTCGTCTTCGGTGAACGGCTGGTCGCCTTTGCGGTCGGTTACGTTGATCACCCCGAGCAGTTTGCCCTTGATCATTATGGGTATGCTCAGGAGGGAGTTGGAGTGATAGCCGGCGTAGCCGCTTGGCCTGAACCTGCCGCCTGTGTTGATGTTTTCGATCAGGAGCGGTTCTTTGTATTTGGCGACCCAGCCGGAGATGCGTTCGCCGACACGCTGGCGATGGCCGACTATTTCGGCTTTGGATGATGCCCGCACTACGAGGTGCGTGCGGTTGTCGTCGAGCAGCATTATGGAGCTGGATTCGACGCTGAGTTTCTCGTTGATTTGTGTCAGGCACACGTCGAGGAGCTGTTTGAGGTCGAGCAGCGATGTGATGGCCTGGATAATTTCGTGGAGGGCCGACAGGTTGGCGATGGTGCGCCGGAGTCGCTGGTTTGTTTCGAGGAGGTTTTCGGCGGCTTCGGCGGGCTGTTTGTTTTGCTTGAGGAGTTCCTTGCGGGCCTGTTCGAGTTCGTCGGCGAGTGCCTGGTTCTGCCGTGCGAGGCGCTTGTTGTCGAGTGTGCGGCCTACTACTTTCTTAAGCTCGTTGATGTCGAATGGTTTGGTTACGTAGTCGTCGGTTCCGTGGCGGAGCGCCTGGACGGCTGTTTCGACGGTTGCGTATGCGGTTATCATTATGGCGGCGACGTCGGGATGGTTTCGTTTGATGGTTTCGATGAGTTCGAATCCGTCCATTCCGGGCATTTTGAGGTCGGATATGACCATTTCGTAGGGGCGCTGGTCGAGCAGTTCGAGTGCGTGTGCGGCGTCGTTTGCGGTGTCGACGCTGTATCCCTCACGTGAGAGCAGTTCGGTGAGGAGTTTGCAGATGCGCGGTTCGTCGTCGACCACGAGTATCCTGGTTGTGGAATCTGCCATCGCGCGTCCTGTCATTTTGCTTCGTTTGCGGCCGGCACTGCCAGTGTGAAGACAATTCCGTCGGCTTCGCTGCGGGCTTCGGCCGTTCCGCCGAGGCCTTTTATAATGCCGTAGGACAAGGCCAGGCCAAGCCCGCCTTCCGAGGCGTCTCCATTATTGCTGTAGAAGGGATCGAACATTCCGTTGATGAGGTCGTCGTTGAGGCGGCCGATCGACCCGCGGAGGATGACGACGGCCTGGGCTTTTTCGTTGCGGGTTTCAATGTCTATCGTGTTGCTGCCGTTGGCATGGGCTTGTGTGAAATCGATCACCCGGCCGATGGCTTCCCTGAGCTGGTCGTTGTTTGCGTATACCTTGGGGAGGCTGCGGTCGAGCTTGGTGTTGAATTCTATGCCGTCGGTTTCATTGCCGCGCGCCAGGTTGCGGATCAGTGCGTTGATGTCCACCTGTTCGCGCTGCGGCGAGGGCTGGCCGCTGAATGCGAGGAGGTCCTGGACGACCTTGGCTATGCGGTCGAGTTCCTGCTGCATGACTTCGAAGGTGGTGGCGCGGGGGTCGTCTTGTTCTGCTTCGGAAACGAGTATCTGCACCCAGCCGGAGAGCGTGGCGAGCGGGTTGTTGACTTCGTGTGCAACTCCGCGTGCGAACCGGCCGAGTGCGGCGAGCTTGTCGGTCCTGTCGGACCCGGCTGCGCTTTCAGTGGGCTTGAGTGCGCGCTCGAGTGCGTTTATGATTTCGTCGGCGTAGAACGGCTCGAGGAAATAGCCGTCGACCCCGCATCTAAGCAGCAGGGGCGTCTTGTCGCGCCGGCTCATCGAGATCGATGCGAACAGCTTGACGGCGGCGCGTGCTTCGCGGAAAATGTCGAAGACTTCGTAATCCTTGTCGGCGAACGAATTGGCGTCGATGATGACTGCATCTGCCGGATCGGCGCTGTGCATCGATACGGCGCGATAGATGCTGGGGGCGTGCACGACGTTGTAGCTGCGGTTGCGGAGCTGCGGGATAACAAGCTCAAGCCCCGCACCTGGGTCGCAGCAGATGAGAACCTTTGCATCTTGGCCGGGCATTGTTTGCCCTCCTATCTTCCTTGGCAATTACAAGATTATAATAAAATGGAAGCCGGAGCGCAACCACAATCTTGAAAAAATTTCACATCGGCATCTGCCGCCCGTTCTGGAGGGCGGCGCCTGGGGGCGGCCGGCCGCACCGGAACGACGCTCGTCAGGGCGGCGCTTCGCCGCGCGCAGCAGGCAGCAGCACGGTGAACGCCGACCCGCAGCCGGGCATGCTTTCAACGAGCAATTCTCCGTTGTGCCGGTGTATTATCTGCCGGCAGACGTGCAGGCCGAGGCCGGTGCCGCCTTTTTCGGTGCGCGTGCTGAAAAACGGCTCGAATATCCGGGGCAGGTTCTCCGGCGGAATTCCTATGCCGGTATCCGATACCACCACTCGCACGCTTTCGCCGTCGGCGCCGGCCGCCAGGGTTATGCGGCCTTCGTCTTCGATGGCGTTTGCCGCGTTGATCATAAGGTTGAGGAAGACCTGCTTGAGCTGGTCTTCGCAGCCATAGACTTTCGGCACCGCCGCCGACGGGCGGCTGACGGTTATGTTGCGGTCTTTCCGCGATGGTGCCGTCAGCTCGAGCACTGTTTCGAGCACGGCGGCGAGGTCGACCGGCTCGAATGGCCTTGGGCCGCGGCCGCGGGCCATGGCGAGGAGGTCGGCGGCGGTTCGTGCTGACCGGCGCGTTTCGCTGTGGAGCATTTCGATCGATTCGCGCTGCGGATGGCCGTCGGGAAGCTCCTGTGCGAGCAGTTGCAGCCAGCCGGAGATGGAGGTGAGCGTGTTGTTCAGCTCGTGCGCGACTTCTCCGGCCAGCAGGCCGAGCGTGTGGGTTTTCTGGAATTCGGCAAGTGAGGCCGGGCTGCCGCCGGGCTGAATCAGGATGAATATTTCACCGGGGCGCGGGCCGATGGCGTTGTGGATGGTCCCGCACAGGCTGGGGCGGCCGGGGTCGCTGTGCGTCAGGATGAAGCGGCGCGAGCTGCCGTCGTCTGCGATTTCCTGGCGGCTGTAGCCGTCGAAGATGGTCTGCCAGTGGCAGCCGATGTGATCCGTGCTGCTGATTCCGAAGTTTTGGAGGTTTTCGCTGCACGCGATCAGTAGGCCGTTTGGGTTGGCATGGAGGACGGCGGCCGCCGGCTCGGGGGCGTCTTGCAGTGGTTCTGCATTCTGGAAGGGTTTCAATGAAGCCATTCGAGCCGCCTTCTCGATGCTGAACGGCATGATGCCATTCCGGCTGCCTGACCACGATATATAGGCCGTTTTCGCACGCTCAACACTTTATATCGTCTAGTTGCGGCGGCTCCTTTAATTCATTATGCGATGTTTTCCGGGATCGTTCGGCCGGGCTTGCGAGGCCTTCGGCCGATTGCGACACGCAGGGGGAAACTGCGGGATGGCTGGGTCGGCGCCCCGGCCTGCGGGCCGATTCGTAAACGTGTTTTACATCCGGCAAGATGCTTTGCATTCTCGTAAGTTGTGTTGAGACGGCATCTTAGGCTCGTTGAAGTGCAGGAATGTCGTTTTTTTTGAACATGCCGACGTGCCGCCTCCGCCCGACGCCATATGATGCAGGGGCTATAAGTGCTGTATTGGCAATGACTTAGCGTGGCTGAGGGCCGTATTTCGGCTGTTATTGGCACGCTATTTGCAGTGGTCTATGGCGGATGCTGCGGACCCCGAAAAGGGCTTGCTCCTTAACACACATCCGCAAATGGACGGGCCATAGCGTAGTGGCCCGCGATAAGTGTGTACTGTTCGCACTGCCATTCATGGGGCAAGCCTTTCCGGGGTCTGCGGCGGCCGGCGGCATCTGTGCGAGCCGGTTGATGGGATTTCTTTTGACTATCATCCGGCGCATACATATAATGGTGCGTGGCAGTCCTGCAGGAGTTTGATGGCTTGAAGAAGCTCGTGAAATTATTTTGCGGCGAGTTTGGTCAGAGCACTACCGAGTATGGCATCATTGTGTTTTTCTGCGTGCTGATGGGACTGCTGTTCACTGATATTTTCATCAGGGCGCTTGCAGATTATCATGCGATTGTCAGCAGTGTCGTGTGCCTTCCGGTCCCGTAGTGATGGAGGTCATTTTTTATGCGTAAGCTGATATGGAGATGGCCGCAGCGTGCGTTCAGGCGCGGCCAGGCCTTGGCGGAGTATTCGATCATCGTGGCGATAATCGCCATTGCGTCGATCGCGGTTGTTACTGTTTTCGGCAAGTCGATCAGGTCTTTGCTGTTCGGCTCGGCGCAGCAGTTGTCGGGGCAGGAAGACGCCCGGCCTGAGGATATGACTCAAGGCAAGGAGGGCACGGTCAACACCGACATAGACGAGTGGTGAGCGTTTGGCCGTTGTCCCTTGTGGAGCCGTTGTTGTGACCACCGCGCAGATATCTATAGTGTTTGCCCGCGAAACGGGCCTGTTCGTTCTGCTGGTTGCGGCGGCATTCACCGATATCGCGTACGGCAAGGTTTACAACTGGCTGACTTACGCGGCCATTGTGCTGGGGATAGTTTGTGCGATCGGCGGGCAGGCGGCCGGCGCGCCCGGCTCGAGCGTGGCTGGCAGCCTTACGGGTCTTGCGGCGGCGGGAGCGATTTTCGGATTCTTTTTTCTTCGCAATTGGATGGGCCCGGCCGACGTGAAGCTGGCTGCCGCAATCGGAGCGCTCAAGGGATTAGGGTTTTTTCTGTGGGCGCTCATTTATATCACACTTGCCGGTTTCATGCTCGCGCTGATCGTGCTGATATGGCAAGGCAGGTTCCTCGAGTCGCTCCGCAACAGCGTGGTGTTTTTCTTCCGGCCGGGGCGGCTGACGAGGAAGCTCGAGACCGACGGCCGCCCGCCCGTGCTGATACCATACGGCGCGGCGATGGCGGTGGGTACGATCTGTGCGTGGTTCATCGAGCTGTACATGCAGCAGGGATGGATGCGATGAAGCTGCTGAAGCGACTGCAATCGTCGGACGGGCAGGCGATGGCCGAATTTGCCGTGGTCTTCCCGGTGCAACTGCTGGCCACGCTGGGCGTGGTGCAGCTTGCGCTGGTGCTTGTTACGCGCGACGTGGTGAACTACGCGGCGCACACGGCCGCCCGCGCGGAGCTGGTGGGGCGGGAGCCGACGGTTGCGGCGGCCATGATATGCAGCCCGGTGGCCGGCAAATCGGTGGGCGAGCGTGCCGTGCGGATGATGCCCGGGTTTGGCACCACGGCCTACGAGCAGCAGACCACCTACGGCTCGTCGATTGCATTTCCACATTGGGGCACTCCGCTGGCGCGCAACACCGGCACGCCGGGCGACGACATCGAGCTTCCCGGCTGGGGCAGGCTGCGCAAGTCGGGCGTGTCGCTGCTTAAAACCCACACCGAAGTGATCGAACCGCGCGACGGCGACAAGGACTACGTCGAGGTGAAAGTACTTTTCGAGTATGAGCTGCCGATCCCGGGGGTGAACTGGGTGTTTTCCAGCCACCGGGTGGGCGGCAGCCCCCACCTGGGCATTGTGCGGAGCGCGCGCGTGCCGCGGCCGTGGTACAACGACACGCACGGCAAGACGCCTCATCCCGAAATACCCGATCTACCGGAAGTGGAGGAGGATTCTCCATGATACGGCAAGCATTGACGCAAAGGCTGCATCTGCTGCACAGGGGCGAGCATGCCCAGGGGATGGTGTTCGGCGCCATTTCGTTGTTTATGCTGGCCGCGTGCATCGGCCTGGTGCACAACAGCGGCGTGGTGATAAGCCGCAGGATCAGGGTGCAGACGGCCGCCGACGCCGCCGCATACGCAGGCTCGCTGACCACCGCCAACATAATCAGCGACATGGCCTGGATGAACGACGGCATGGCATACATCTATTACAACCTGATGCGCTACGCGGTGGACGTGACCGTTTACCGCACCGTGGTGGAGATGGGCGACCATAACCGCTGGCGGATGCGGGATGGTGAAATACAGGAGCGCGACAACTACGACGAAGCGTATCCGAAATCGCCGGAATATCAGCAGTTGGTTTCTGCGGTGGGCGGCGATCCTGCCGCCCGCTACGTTGCGGCGTATGAACGGGCCGAGGAGATGGTGCCGCGCGGCGAGAAATGGCTACAGATAATGTCGGACATGGAACACGCACTCGCCATCGCCGGCAAGTATCTGATTCGCGATGCCGTGTTTCGCACGGCTGCGGAGAACGGCAACGACATGGACGCCGTCGCGATGGTGCAGACTACGCCGTTCGGGGCGGTTTTCGTGCATTCGTCGGACGTTGAGGATATCGACATGATGCTGGAGTACGATCCCGACGGGAATCCGCTGTGGTCCATCACATACAACGGGGCGCCGTATATGGAGATATACAAGCACGGCCCGTACCATTGGGAGATCGTGCGGCCGGGCGTGCAGAGCGTGGAGATCATCCGCCACACCGAAGACCACTGGACGATCAAGACCGGCGATCTTGTTACCGAGATTCTGCGTCATCCCGACGGCACACTCGAGGTGACCACCTCGGGCGCGGCATCCGCCCATCTTCTGTGCATCCCGATGGGCGACGGGTTGTGGGCGATAACCGGCCAGACCAACGGCGTGAACGTCGACTACAAGCCGTTCCGGGACGGCGGTTACCTGCTGACCGTGAACGGCGAGACTATAGGCATCCGCAACAACGGCGGCGTGATGGAGCAATTCGTCGACGGCCGTTGGGAGGAAATCCCGGGGCAGGGGTCGATCAACGTCGGCGGCGAGGAAATCCCGATCAACTTCTCGGGCAGTATCGACCTCAATCCGCCCGAGGGCGTGCCTTCGCTCAGTTTCCCCGGCACGCTCAACCTCGGCCCGATGTCGTTTACGCTGCCCAACCAGGTTCGATTCGCCGGCACAACCGTAACGCTCGAGCACGACACTGTCAGCATCACCGCACAGGTGGGCAACGTGGCGCTGATCATCGACGGCGACGCGGACAACTGCGTGTCGCTCAACGGCCGCTCGACCTGCGACCCCAACAGCGAAAACAAGCGCGGCTACTGGGTGAGCGGCGTCTATGGCCACGACCGCATCGAAACGGTCGTCCCCGGCCGCAAATGGATTTACAAGTGGCGCCAGATACGCGCAATTCTGACAAGGGAAGACCTCAACCGCTTCGGCCATCACGCCGTTCAAGATGCCGCCCTCAACAGCCGAGTCGACAACACCTGGACTGAATGGTTCAACGTGGGAACCGGCCAGCGCAAAACGCTCACCTCCTACCACCAGACCGTCCCCTGCTGGCACGCGGCAGACAGGAGCGGCAGCGGAGTGCCCGACGGCATCATCGGGACCACCGACTGGAACGGCGACGCCACCCCCTGCCCGGTCTGCAATCCCGAGGACCGCCGCATCGATTACGACCAGCGGTTCGAAAAGCTGATAGACAACGACCTCGACGGCATCGGCGACGTGCGCAAATACGGCATGAACATGCTGGTCTTCAAGAAATACATCGAGAACCCCAAGTACGACCGCGATTTCCAGAGCATTCAACTGATAGATACCGAGGAGCCGCACCGACCGAATATCCGGCCATACTGCCTGACCGACTCGGTTTTTGCCCATCCGCTGATCGTTGCGGTGTGGGCGAGGCCCGACAAGCCGTTCCTGGGCGCGCACCACACTCCGCCGATAGATGTGTATCGCAACGACAGTGGCGAGATAGCCGCACGGCGCACCGGCGCCAACCGGTGGATACCCCTGTTCCGCAACCCGGAGTGGGGCTACTTCGCGGTGGCCTGCTCGCGCGTGGGCGTGCTCAGCGGCACCGAAAACCACTACGATTTCACGTTCGACCAGGAGGTCGACCGCAATTACACGTTCGATTTCGGCGCGGACGAATTCGCCGAAAGGCTCGAGAATCGGTCGGAATGGCTGGCATCGTGGCACAACCTGTATGAACCGGTGTGGACGGCCCGGCTGTGGACGACCGCCGAAGCCGTTCGCAGCGTGGACATGGAAATAGCCGAGCGCCAGCAGGAGCTGGACATTTGGGAGGACGTGAGCAAGAACTTCGTCTGGCGCACGTTGCAGGGCGAAGGCGGCGAGGAATGGCGATGGCGCTATCACTACGAGCGCGGCGACGCACTGTGGTACGATCCGAATTCAGAAGAAGTGTGCGACCCGGCAGACGTTCCTGAAGCTTGGCAAAGGTTCATGCAGATGCGCGGGCCGCACAACGGGCGTTTCCTGGTGAATATGAACACCGATCCCGATCTGCTGCAGGGCGCATTGCAGCATTGAGGTGCAGCATGATGAAACCGAGACGAACCGACAACGGCAACGCACTGGCCGAGCTGGTGCTGCTGCTGCCGCTATACGTGCTGATCCTGCTGGGGATGCTGTTTATCGGCGATCTGACGGGCATCCGCACGAAGCTTCAGCCCACGGCGGAGCAATCGGCGGTCCGGCCGGGGGGCGTGTCGGCGAGCGTGCTGCAGCAGCAGGAGTTTTCGCTGTATGCAGGAGGCACGCTGGAAATCGAGAAGGACGAACCGGAGGAATATCCGCCCGCGGGCGAGCTGGCGCGGATTATGGAGTACCTGGCGGATCCGCCGGCCACCGTTCGGGCGCATGGCTACTGGGAATTCCAGAACGGCCGGCTCGTGCCCGTGGTGAGTGTTTCCACCTATCACCGGAATGCAGAGCTGACCGATTGGCACCTCGACGACAACGAGCCTTACCTGCTCGAGGAAACGCTGCGCGGTTACATGCACGAGACCTCGGCGCGTGCAAGGTTTTCGTACTACCCGGATTACATCCGCGTGTATCCTTTCGAATTGTACAAGAGCCGCACGGGCGGCGGCGACGAGAATTTCCCGGGTGAGCTGGAGGCCGAGCATCGCGCATTCGCCCGCGGCACGCTCGAGCGCAGCGTTGAGGCCAGCGGCCGCAACCACCCGATCGATGGTATCATCGAGATGATGCCTG
>Ga0307380_10012816_pt1 | contig 10398 bp, 8 predicted proteins | sample UN3MG_FD_202239 | JGI IMG/M metagenome (GOLD analysis project Ga0307380, IMG submission 202239) | Soil microbial communities from Risofladan, Vaasa, Finland - UN-3 | ecosystem: Environmental > Terrestrial > Soil > Coastal area > Acid sulfate soil | place: Finland: Risofladan, Vaasa | collected... | reverse complement strand
TGGTAAGCTATCGCAACAGGATCTGGAGCGAAACGAGGCGGTAGTTGCAGTTGCCGCCCTTTAAGTTGACAGAGAATCTGGCTTTGAAAGGCACTGGGGCAAGCGCAGACCAGGCGTTCAGACAGCATAACGCGCAAGGACGTATCGAAGGTGATCAAGCCCCTATCAAATGCCCGGTCATACAGCACGTTGAGGGCAATGCCATTGCGAGGGTCAGCCCTTCGCTTCGCATCGGTCTTCCAAGGAATAATGTGGCTGGCATTGAGTAGTTCAGGGACTGCAAGCCCGGTCAGCGCACAACGGTATTCGTAGCTTGTCAGAACGGCAGCGCGGAAAAACGATTGCACACACCGCGTCCTGACACTGCGAGTTACTTCGGTCGGCCCAAGGGGCAGTGTGATTCCAAAATCCCATTCATCTGATGCCAGGTCACGCCCAGATAGTCGGGCGTAGACTGCCTCAGCCTCGGCTGCTACGCCTTCTGAATCATTCTCAAAACGTTCCCACAAGTCACGATCCGCTTTACTCACATTCCCCAAACCGGCCACTTTCCGACTACGTTGCGCCGGATCAAGGCTTGCAAAATTGCACGCCTTCATACCGACCGCCGATGGCGAACGGCCGAGCAGCTTCGATATGTCGAGGATGTCGGGATTACGTTGGTGAAGCTTGCCGAACGGCGTCCTGCAGTACAGGCGAAATACGACCAACAGTTCGTCGTTTGTCCAAGGAGTTCTCTTATTGTCCATTTGCTCTTATGTGGCTATCGCCACGCCTTCAGCGTCAGGCTTCAGCATTAGGCCTATAGATAGTGCTTAGCCTTTATATTCTAACGATTACGAAATCAGGATTGAAGTGATTTTCGGAAAGCAGGGCCAATGCAAAGAGGCCGCGCCTCCCTCCGCATGATCTCCTACGCCCGGCCAGCAGTCGCTACGCCTTCCCCCCCAAAAACCATATCGCGAATTATTCCTATTTTCTTGGGAACCTTCCACCCAGGCGGCGCACTAACGGTTATGGATGCCGGATGCTGCCGCTACCGATCCCGGCGGCGGCGTACGCCCGGCGCCCGACGCCCGCAAGAGTCGGGCGCGTGATCTTTGAACCGGCCTCACGGCGGAGGCTGTTTTGCTCTGCCTGAGGCGTAAGTACCTGTTCGCGCGGGTAGCGGCTCGGCGGATGCGTTCTCTCGAAAATGGTGGACCGTGTTACAGCCCCCTCTCCGCCGCACTCGAGAGACCGAACCGGACGCATAAGCCCTCGCGGAAAGTCGGTTGAACCTGCACGAAGTCGTAGGGTACGGTTCGCGCAGTGACGCCGTCCCGATGCACGGCGGTTGGCTCGGCAAGGCTGGGTTGAAATTTCGGGTGGAGACAGCCCGGCCAAGCTTGCGCTTGCTGTTTTGCAGAGGGACGCGCCGTCCGGCTGACGATCCTGCGGGGCGAATGCTGAGGGTGCCGGAGTGTTTGCCGGCGCCGCCCCGCGCGGCAGGAATGAAGAGAAGTGTGAAGTGTGAAAGAAGAGAAGAACTCACGCGGAGCCGCGGAGCCGCGGAGAGGGGGAAGGGAGAGAGTGATGAGTGAAGAGGATCGTCGTGGGCTATCATCATGAATATTCCCTTCCATTTAGAAGTGCCGGAGGCACTGGCCCTAATAGTAGCCCAGTGCGACCGAACGGCCCGCGTATGCGGGGCCGGAGGAAGCCCTGGGTGAAGAGGGAAGAGGCTCACGCGGAGCCGCGGAGAGGGGGAAGGGAGAGAGTGATGAGTGATCGGGGGATTTCTTGGCGCACCGGCGCTCACGGCACACGGACACACACTGACTGACACAGACGAACACGGACGCTCAGTGACGAGCGCGGAGCCTGCGGACGACTTGGGGTGGCTGCACGGACACATTGGGCAGCGCTATTCCTTCCTCTTCTAAAATCTGCGGAATCCGTGTAATCTGCGGATTTTCCTTTCCGGCAATCTGAGCAATCTGAGCAATCTGCGGATTTTCCTCTTTTTTCGCCTTCGGGCTACTTGACAACGGCGGTATCATGTGGTATACTGCTTGTGGAAGCGCCATAGTGCCGGAAAGGGTTTTCCGCCGTCGGCTGGTACAGCCGGAAAAGTGTTGCTATTTCTGAACAGGCGTCCATTTTCGGCAACACCATCGTAAGTTGTTGGCTGGCAAGGTGTTAGATGCGGTTTGCCGGCGTCTTGCGTTCAGAATAAGCAACATTGGAGATGATCAGCCGGCTGGAAGGAATTTTCCTGGTGCTTCATAAGTCGTGTCGCAGCAACAACTTAGGGCGTGCCGGCCGGATTCCCGCTTGTTTGGCATGTTTTTTGCTTCACTTGCCAAATGGATTAGTGGGATTTGTAAGCTTCGGCACCGCGCGGATGTGTCGCGCGGGTGTATGGAAACGGGGGAAGTATTATGCCCGAGCCAGTCTCTCTGGCAGTATTGGGAGGCGGTATAGCAGGGCTTGTTGCAAGGTTCCTGCGTCGCGGCTTCGCGGAAGTAAAGCGCTCCATCGATGTTATTGGTGCGTCACTCCTTCTTGTTTTCTTCGGTCCGATCATCCTGATTCTCGCGGCGATTGTGAAGCTTACGTCGAAAGGCCCGGCGTTTTTCACGCAGGTTCGCGTGGGCAAGGACGGCCGGCTGTTCAATATGATCAAGCTGCGCAGCATGCGCGTGCACGCGGAGAACGAGACTGGGCCGGTGTGGGCGAAGAAGGATGATCCGCGTATCACGACGGTCGGGCATGTCATGCGTAAGACGCATCTGGACGAGACGCCGCAGCTTATCAACGTGCTGATGGGCGATATGAGCCTGATCGGGCCGCGTCCGGAGCGGCCGTTTTTCGTGAATGAATTCCGAAGGTCGATCCCCCGTTACGAGGGCCGGCTGGCCGTGCGGCCGGGGATAACGGGGCTTGCGCAGGTGAAGCACAAGTACGACGAGAACATCGAAGACGTAAGGAAGAAGCTGACTTACGATCTGGCGTACGTGGATAGTATGTCGTGGGTCACGGACGCGAAGATCGCGTTTCTGACTTTCGGAATGATAGCGGGCAAGAACGCGCGGTAGGCGCGAAGACGGGCGGGCAACAGAGGCCCGCCCCTACAGTAGGGTTTGCATGACGCCGTGGTTGCCGGCATCGCCGGCGGTCGCGGCGGCGTCATGTGCAGGCTTGTCCGGGGCCGGTTATTCGCAGAATATCCTCATCTTTTCTCCTTTTCATCCTTATAATAGTATATCGCAACAACTTCTAACCAGCGAGCGCCGTCCGCGCCGGGGCACGGCCGCATGGCGCGCGCGATCCGGCGTCAGAAATACTATTGTATGTGTGGCATCTGTGGATTCGTTACAACTGATCCGGGCCTGGCGCTCGCGGAGCCGACGCTGCGCGCGATGTGCGACGTGATCAGGCATCGGGGGCCGGACGACTCGGGCATGTATCTCGATTCCTCGGCCGGGCTGGGGCATCGGCGGCTGAGCATCATCGATCTCGCCGGCGGACATCAGCCGATGTCCAACGAAAACGGCACGGTGTGGATCGCTTACAACGGCGAGACATACAACCACGCTGCGCTGCGCACCGGCCTCGAGGCGAAGGGGCATCGTTATTCCACCCGCAGCGACACCGAAACGCTCGTCCACCTTTACGAGGAGGAGAGCGACGAGATGGTGCATCGGCTTCGCGGGATGTGCGCTTTCGCGATCTGGGACAAGCCGCGCCGCCGGCTGCTGCTTGTTCGCGACCGGCTGGGCATCAAGCCGCTGTATTACGCGGAGGCAGGCGGCCGGCTGATATTCGGGTCGGAGATCAAGGCGATCCTGGCGTCGGGCGTTGTGGAGCCGCGCCTGAATTTCGATGCGCTGCCCGAGTTTCTGGCTTTCGGATACAACGCGACGGGCAGCACGCTTTACGCGGGGATAAAGAAGCTTGCGCCGGGGCATCGGCTGGTGTGGCAGGATGGGCGCGTGGCGGTTGAGCAGTATTGGGACCTGACGTATCCGCCGGAGCCGCTGCGCATTTCCGAGGCTGAGGCGGTGGAGCGGTTTTCCGAGCTGTTTTCGGATTGCGTGCGGATGCGGCTGATGAGCGACGTGCCGCTGGGGGTGTTTCTGAGCGGGGGGATCGACTCGAGTGCGATCGCGGCGACGATGGCCCGGCAGGTGGCTGAGCCGATCAAGACGTTTTCGGTCGGTTTTCACGAGCGCGATTATTCGGAGTTTGTGTATGCGCGGGAGCTTGCGGAGTCGATAGGCGCGCAGCACCATGAGGTGATGATCAAGCCGCACGTGTTTTTCGACGAGCTTCCGAAGCTGATCTGGCACGAGGACGAGCCGATCCGCTGGCCGTCGAGCGTGCCTTTGTATTTTGTGTCGAAGCTTGCCAGCGAGAATGTGAAGGTGGTTCTGACGGGCGAGGGCAGCGACGAGCTGATGGCGGGCTACGGCAAGTATTGGGCGAGCGTTCAGAATCACAGGATGCAGCGTGCGCTGGGCTGGCTGCTGCCGGAGCGGCTGCGGCGGCGGCTGGGCGCGGGGCTTGTGTGGCGGCTGCCGGTTCCGATGAAGTTGCGCAAGCTGCTGTGGCACAGTTTTGTCTGCCGCGGAAGCTCGCCGGCCGAGTTGATATACGATAATTTCTACGGCATTTTCAACCGCGACGAGCAGGCGGCATTGCTGGCCGATTCGGCGAAGGAGCGCGTCGATTCGATCGATCCGTGGCGGCCCACTACGGAGCTGTTCGACCGCAGCACGGCAACTTCGTTCCTCGACAGGATGCTGTATGCCGATACGAAAACGTACCTTGTTGAGCTGCTGATGAAGCAGGACCAGATGAGTATGGCGACGTCGCTCGAGAGCCGGGTGCCTTTCCTCGACCACGAGCTTGTGGAATATTGCGCGTCGCTGCCGGCGAATCTGAAGCTGCGCGGGAGGGTGGGCAAGCATCTGCTTCGGCGTGCGATGCAGCCGCACCTGCCGGAGTCGATTCTGACGCGCCGCAAGATGGGTTTTCCGGTTCCGCTGCGGGTGTGGTTTGCGGACGATTTCAACCGGTCGGCTCGCGAGCTTCTGACGGACCCGTCGGCGCGCTGCGGGGGGCTGCTCGATACGGCGGCCGTGCATCGGATTCTCGATGAGCACGCGAGCGGCCGGCGCGACTGGAGCGAGCAAATCTGGCTGATGATGAACACCGAGCTGTGGCTGCAAGAGTTCAACGTGAGCGTGTGACGACGGGATCAGGCTTGGTATGAAAATGCTCGTGCACATGAATCAGCTCCTGTATCCGCCCGACACCGGCGGGAAGATCAGGTCGTCGAAGCTGCTCGAGCGGCTGGCGCGCCGCCACGAGATCACGATAGTCTGCTTCCGCCGCACTTCTGAGACGGACGAGCAGGTCGAGCAGATGCGCGCGTGCTGCTCGCGGCTCGAGCTGATCGAATGGCGCGAGACGCCGAAGTTCTCGCCGCGATTTTATCTCGAGCTGGCGGCCAACCTGGTGTCGCCGTATCCATACATCGTGGATAAGTACTACGACCGGCGGATGGAAGAGCGGATACGGCAGATCGCCGCCGAGGGCGGGTTCGACGTGCTGCTGTGCGATTTCCTGCAGCCCAGCCTCAACATGCTGCGCGTGCCGTTCGGGCCGAAGATTCTGTTTCAGCACAACGTGGAGTCGGTGATCAGGCAGCGGCATTACCGGCAGGCGCCTAACCCGCTGGTGAGGGCGTATCTGTATTTGCAGTGGCGGAAGCTGTTTCGGCACGAGCGGCGTGCGGCGGGCGCGTTCGATCATTGCATAATGGTTTCGGAGCGCGACCGCGAGACGATGGCGGAGCTGTATGGTGCGACAAATACGTCGGTGATTCCCACGGGCGTGGACGTTGATTATTTTCAGCCGGCCGACGGCGAGGCCGCCGGCGAGAACGGGCTGGTTTTCACCGGCTCGATGGACTGGCTTCCGAACGAAGACGCGATGGCGTGGTTTGCGGCGGAGATTCTGCCGCGCATCCGCCGCGAGGTGCCGGCGACGTTCCGCATCGTGGGGCGCAATCCGTCTGCTGCGGTGCAGCGGCTGGCCCGAGAGCACGAGGGGATCGAGGTGACGGGGACGGTCGACGACGTGCGGCCGTACATCGACCATGCGAAGGTTTACCTGGTGCCGCTGCGGATCGGCGGGGGCACTCGTATCAAGATATTCGAGGCGATGGCTATGGGCAAGGCGGTGGTTTCCACGGCCATAGGCGCCGAGGGCCTGCCGGTGACGGATGGCGAGGACGTGATTATCGCCGACGATGCGGAAGGCTTCGCCCGCAGGGTGGTGGAGCTTGTGAAGGACGACGCGGCCCGGCGGCGGCTCGGGGAGAATGCGCGAAAGCTGGTGCGCGAGCATTATACCTGGGACGTTGCGGCGCGGGTGTTCGGGGACATCTGCGAGGAAGTGGTGGAGAGGAATAAGAGGAATGAAGAGTGAAGAATGAAGAGGTTCACGCGGAGTCGCGGAGCCGCGGAGAAGAGGAAGAAGAGGAAGAAGAAGTAAGAATGCTCACGCGGAGCCGCGGAGCCGCGGAGAAGAAGAGAAGAGAGTGATGATTGATGGGTACGTGTCATCTTGCGCAATCATCATGAATCTTCCTTTCCGTTTAGAAGTGCCGAAGGCACTGGCCCCAATAGTAGCCCAGCCCGACCGAACGCAGTTCGGGAGCGCTGGGCGGAAGCTGGCGCGACAATGATGACCAAGCTCACGCGGAGACGATTAAGCATATCCGGGGGAAGACGGGAAATTGCCGGGCAATGAATGAAAGGTAACTGATGCGTGTAAGCGTTTTTGGCCTGGGGTATGTGGGCGCGGTTTCTTGCGGGTGCTTCGCGAGAGACGGCCTGCATGTGGTCGGCGTTGACTTGAATCCCGATAAGGTCAAGATGATCAACGAGGGCCGCAGCCCGATCATCGAGGACGAGATCGGGCAGATCATATCGGACGCGGTTGCGCGCGGAAGGCTTCGCGCGATTACGGACGTGCATCAGGCTGTGGTCGAGACGGATGTTTCGGTGATCTCGGTCGGCACGCCCAGCCTTCCCAACGGCGGTGCGAACCTGAGCGCGGTCGAGCGCGTGAGCGAGCAGATCGGCCAGGCGATGCGCGAGAAGACGGGCCGCCACGTGGTGGTGGTCCGCAGCACGGTCATGCCCGGCACGGTGCGCGGGCTGGTGGTGCCTGCCATCGAGCGGGCGTCGGGCCGCAAGCTCGGCGACGGTTTCGGAGTGTGCTTCAATCCGGAGTTCCTCCGCGAAGGCAGCTCGGTCCGCGACCATTACGATCCGCCGTTCACGCTGATCGGGCAAGACAGCGACCGCGACGGCGATATCGCGGCGCGGCTGTATGCCGATGTCGATGCGGAAATCGTCCGCACGGGCATCGAGGAGGCCGAGCTGGTCAAGTATGTGTGCAACGCTTTCCACGCGCTGAAGGTGACATTCGCAAACGAGATCGGCGTGTTGAGCCGGTCGCTGGGGGTGGACAGCCACGCGGTGATGGATATCATCTGCAAGGACACGAAGCTGAATATCTCGCCGAAGTATTTGCGGCCGGGGTTTGCGTTCGGCGGGTCGTGCCTGCCGAAGGATGTAAAGGCGCTCGTCCACAAGGCGCGCGAGAAGGATTTGGACCTGCCGCTGCTGCGGTCGATCGTGCCGAGCAACCGTATGCAGATCGATCGTGCCCGCGACATCATTTTGCGGCTCGGGCGCAAGCGCGTTACGATCCTGGGCCTCAGCTTCAAGGCGGGGACCGACGACCTCCGCGAAAGCCCGATTGTGGCGGTTACCGAGGCGCTCATTGGCAAGGGGTTCGACATCCGCATCTACGACAGGAGTATTTCGCTTGCCCGGCTGGTTGGCGCGAACCGGAATTACATCGAGAAGGAAATCCCGCATATATCTTCGCTGCTGACATCGGACCTGGAGGAAGCGGTGGCGGGAGCCGAGGTGATCGTGCTGGGCAACGCTTCGCCGGAGTTCGGCGAGCGCCTGCCCGGGCTGCTCAAGCCAGGCCAGGCGGTTGTGGACCTTGCCGGTTTGCCTGAGCTGGCGGGGGTGGGGGGTGTTGAGTATGTTGGGATCACGTGGTAAAGAAGGAATCTCACGCGGAGCCGCGGAGCGACGGAGGAAGAAGAGAGAGAGAAGAAGTGCGGAGTGATGAATGATGTGGGCTTGCGGCATCATGAATCTTCCCCTCCGTTCAGAAGTGCCGGAGGCACTGGCCCTAATGGTAGCCCAGCCCGACCGGCGGCCCGCGAACGCGGCGCCGGAAGGGAGCGCTGGGTGAGTGATGAATGATGGAGGCTTGCGCAGAATAGGACCTATGGGGCTTATACGTCCTATGCCCCATGCCTGAAAGATGAACAATGAAATGCGCGCAATCATGAATCCATATAATCTGCGAAATCCGAGTAATCTGCGGATTATGAATCCGTGCAACCTGCGGACATAAGGTGAGCTATGCTGCTGCTTTCCAAGATCGTGTTCTGGGCGTCGGTGGCCGTGTTGTTCTACACGTATCTGGGCTATCCGATCGTGCTGTTTGTTCTGGCGTCTGTGAAGCAGACGGCCCGCGATTTGCGTTTCATTTTCAACCGCGGCGAGCGCCGCACGCCCGGGGCGCCCGAGATGCCCGGCGTTACGCTGGTGATTCCGGCATATAACGAGGCCGACGTGATCGGTGCGAAGCTCGATAATTCGCTCGCGCTCGATTACCCGCAGGAGAAGCTCGAGATCGTTGTGGCGTCGGACGGGTCGACCGATGCCACCAACCAGATTGTGGAGATGTATGCGGGGCGCGGTGTGAAGCTGATCAACTACACCGAACGCGGCGGGAAGGTGGCGGCGATCAACCTGACGGTCCCGCAGGCGTCGAACGAGATAGTGGTGCTGTCGGATGCAAACACGATGTACGAACCCGACGCGCTCCGCAATCTTGTCAGGCATTTCAGCAGTGCCGAAGTGGGTGTGGCGGTGGGCGAGCTTGTGTTTGAAAGCCCAAGCCGCGAGCACAAGGGGGAGGGCTATTACTGGCGGTACGAGGTGATGCTGAAGTTTATGGAAAACAAGCTCGGCGCGATTCTGGGAGCGAACGGCGGGCTGTATGCCATCCGGCGCGAGCTGTTTGAGCCGGTGCCGGATACGACGATCGTGGACGATTTCGTGATTCCGCTGAAGATAGCCGAGCGGGGCTATCGGCAGGTCTACACGCCCGACGCCCGCGGCCGCGAGGAGACGGCGAGCGACGTGCAGGCGGAGCTTGTGCGGCGGAAGCGGATCGCGGCGGGGAATTTCCAGTCGATCCTGATGCTGTGGCGGCTTCTGAACCCGCTGCGCGGATATATCGCGTTCACGTTCGTATCGCACAAGATTCTGCGGTGGATCGCTCCGTTTTTCATGGCCACGGCGCTGCTTTCGAACCTGGTGCTGATCACGGCCTGGCCGCTGTATAGCGTGCTGCTGATCGCGCAGGGGGTGTTCTACGCAAGCGCGTGGGCGGGAGCACAGACCACCGTGCCGGTGCTCAAGAAGCTGACGGCCATGCCGTATTACTTCGTTTCGATGAACATGGCGATGGCGGAGGGGTTTTTCAATTTCGTGACGAGCCGCCAGAAGGTGACGTGGGACAAGATACAGCGGCAGAAGGCTGACGGCGGGCCGGCGGACGAGGAAGCGGACACGTCGGTGGACGAAGATGCCGAGCGGGAAAAATGACAGACACGTTCGGCGGACGGGCAAGCCCCGCCGAATGCGGCAGATTCATCTGGAATAACCGGAGCCGAGCAGGTATTATTGAAAGCGTACTTTTCGCAGGTATGATATGACGCTCACCAAGTCGCACTACGCGTATTTCGGAGCCATCGGCTTTCTGCTGACGGCGATGTTCTGGCAACATTCGCGGGGGATGTATGTCCGCTGGTTCAAGGAATCGTCGTACTACTCGCACGGTTTCATGATTCCGGTGGTGAGTTTGTATTTCATCTGGCGGCTGCGCGAAAGCCTGCTGAAGCTGAAGGCGGAGCCGTCGGGGTGGGGCCTGGCGGTGCTGGTGGTCGGCGTGCTGATGCGGATCGCCGGGGCGTATTCGAAGATCAACGTGATCGCGGGTTTCTCGCTGATCGTGATTCTGTTGGGCCTGACGCTGTATCTGTTCGGCGGCAAGGTTGCGGGCAGGCTGCTGTTTCCCATCGCGTTCCTGGGTTGGATGATCCCGCTGCCGGAAGCGTCCATCACCACAATCAGCTACGAATTGAAGACGCTGGCGAGCGAGCTGTCGGCGCGCGTAATGCCGTATCTTGGAATATATATCAGTCGGGTGGGCAGCGAACTGCGATTCCTGCGGCCGGATGAT
>Ga0307380_10012815_pt1 | contig 10398 bp, 10 predicted proteins | sample UN3MG_FD_202239 | JGI IMG/M metagenome (GOLD analysis project Ga0307380, IMG submission 202239) | Soil microbial communities from Risofladan, Vaasa, Finland - UN-3 | ecosystem: Environmental > Terrestrial > Soil > Coastal area > Acid sulfate soil | place: Finland: Risofladan, Vaasa | collected... | reverse complement strand
GTGGCACAGGCCGTCGCAGCTCTCGGGCGGCGAAAAGCAGCGCGTGGCGCTCGCACGGGCGCTGTTCGGCCGGCCGGAGGTCATTTTCTGCGATGAGCCGACGGGCAACCTCGATTCGGTAACGTCCGAAGAAATCCACAACCTGCTGTGCGAATTGAACCAGACAACCGGGCAGACGTTCGTGATTGTTACGCATACGACGGCGCTCGCGTCGCGGGCGCGAAGGATAGCCAGGATGAAGGATGGACGAATTGACGTCATTGTGACCAACTAAGGTGCTCCACGAGCGGCGGCAACGGCCTCAAAGCGCCAAGGAGAAGCATCGATGGGCCTGAAAGTCTACATCAACGGTGAACTGGTACCTAGGGAAGAAGCCAAGGTCTCGGTTTTCGACCATGGCTTCCTGTACGGCGACGGCGTGTTCGAAGGAATTCGCGCCTACAACGGCAAGCTGTTTACTCCCAAGGAGCACATAGACCGCCTGTACGCGTCGGCGGCTGCAATCGAGCTGAAGATTCCGCTGTCCAAGGAAAAACTCGAAGCGGCCGTGATGAAGACGCTGCAGGCTAACAATCTGACGGACGCCTACATCCGGGCGGTGGTCTCGCGCGGCGAAGGCACGCTCGGGCTGAACCCGCGGCTGTGCGAAAAGCCCAACGTGATCATCATCACCGACAGCATCAAGCTATATCCGCAGGAATTGTATGATCGGGGGATGGAGGTGGTGACGGTTTCAACGATCCGCAACCATCCCAACGCGCTCGACCCGAGGATCAAGTCGCTGAACTACCTGAACAACATCCTCGCGAAGATCGAGGGCCTGAATGCCGGCGTGATGGAAGCGATCATGCTCAACGGCCAGGGGCACGTGGCCGAATGCACGGGCGACAATATCTTCATCGTTTGCAAGGGCACGCTGATCACGCCGCCCAGGTCTGCGGGGATTCTTGAAGGCATAACCCGCAACGCCGTGATGTGCATGGCGCGCGACGAAGGTATTCCGGTGCTCGAGGAAAACATGACCCGCTACGACCTGTTCACCGCGGATGAATGTTTCCTGACCGGCACCGCCGCCGAGGTGATCGCCGTTGTGAAAATAGACGGACGCCCGGTGGCCGACGGCACGCCCGGCCCCATCACAAGGAAGCTGCTGGCCTGCTTCCGCAAACTCACCAGGGGATGATATCTGGGCGTGAAGAAATACTCGCAAACACCACGCTACCTGGTTTCATTCGACACGGCCGCCCTTCCGCACATATTCACCGACGTGCTGGTGATCGGCAGCGGCGTCGGCGGGCTTCGCGCCGCGATCGAAGCCGCCGAACACGGCGACGTGCTGATCCTGACGAAGGAAACGGTCCGCGAGGGCAGTACGGGCCACGCACAGGGCGGCCTGGCGGTGGCGCTCGGCGGCGATGACGCCATCGGGACACACATAGCCGACACGCTGGAGGTCGGCTGCGGCCTCAGCGACGAATCCGTGGTGCGAACGATCGTCGGCGAGGGGCCGGAGCGGCTGGGCGAGCTGATCTCGTGGGGCGCCCATTTCGACGCAGTGGACGGCGAGCTGGCGCTGACGCGCGAAGGGGGGCACTCGCGCCGCAGGATAGTTCACGCACGAGGCGACGCCACCGGCGCCGAGATAGAGGCGGCGCTCGTGGCCGAGGCGCAGGTACGCCGGCGCATCCACATCCTCGAAAATTCATTCGTCATAGACCTTGTTACCATCGGTGGCGTTTGCATGGGCGCCATATTCCACAACGCCAACAAGGGGCTGATGATGGTGTGGAGCCGCCAGACGATCCTGGCTTCCGGCGGGATCGGCCGGCTGTTTCGCGAGACGACCAATCCGGCCGTCGTCACCGGCGACGGCGTTGCGATGGCATTCCGCGCCGGCGCCAGGCTGATGGACCTCGAGTTCGTGCAATTCCACCCCACCACATTGTACATAGCCGGGGCGTCGCGCTCGCTGATTTCCGAAGCCGTTCGCGGCGAAGGCGGGCTGCTGGTGAACAAGCACGGCGAGCGATTCATGCTCGGCCAGCACGCAGACGCAGAGCTTGCCCCACGCGACGTCGTCAGCCGCGGGATTATCCGCGAGATGCAGCGGACCGGCGACACCAATGTTTACCTCGACCTGACGCACCTGGGCAGGAGCACGCTGCAGCGCCGATTCCCGATGATCAATGCGATGTGCGCCGAGTTCGATATAGACATTTCGGAGGATCGCATTCCGGTGCGGCCCAGCGCCCACTACACGGTGGGCGGAGTGGCCACCGACCTCGAGGGCCGGACGAGCATACAGCGGCTGTATGCCTGCGGCGAGATAGCCTGCACCGGTTTCCACGGCGCCAACCGGCTCGGAAGCAATTCGCTGCTCGAGGGGCTGGTGATGGGCAAGCGCGCCGGGCAGTCGGCCGGAAGGCATCTCGCGGAAGTTTCGCCGCACCAGGCGCCATACAGCTCGCAGGTGAATCTTCAGCGCGAGCGTCAGAGCAGCATCGACCTGGCCGACGTGGAGATATCGCTGCGCAGCCTGATGTGGCGTAACGCGGGGATCGAACGCCACGCCGATCTGCTGGCCGCCGCCGAGGAACGGATCGGATTCTGGCGCACATACGTGATGGAGCGGGAGTTCGACCGGCCGGCCGGCTGGCAGCTTCAAAACATGCTCACCACCGCGCGCGTCGTAATTCACCTTGCACAGCAACGCACAGAATCGAGAGGCTGCCATTTCCGCAGCGATTATCCTTCGCGCGACGCACAATGGCAGCGTCACAGCACCATCAGCCGCACTGCGGACGGAGACTGAGCGTGTACAGCGACGGATCGATCAGGAAGTATCTCGACGATGCAGCCTCGGGGAATCCCACTCCCGGCGGCGGAAGTGTGTCGGCTTTGGTGGGTGCCCTGGGCGGCTCGATGGCTTGCATGGCCGCAAATTTCACGGTCGGGAAGAAAAAATTCCGCGACGTTGAGGACGAATGCCGCGCGATACTGGGCCGGTGCGAGGCCGGTTACCGCACGCTCCTGGAACTGACCGACGCCGACACGCAGGCCTACTCGCACGTGTCGAACGCATACGCAATGCCCAAGGACACGCCGGAGCAGAAAGCCGCCCGCACGCAGGCGATTCAGGAGGCGCTGCATATTGCGATGGATGTGCCCCTGAAAGCATTCCGCGCCTGCGCGGCGATGATCGACGACCTCGACCGCCTCGTGGAAATAGCCAACCCGAACCTGATCAGCGACGTGGGCGTGGCGGCGCTGCACGCCTATGCGGGCCTTCGCGGCTGCAAGCTCAACGTGGAAATCAACCTGGCTTTCATCAAGGATGAAGCATTCGTGGCCGAGCACCGCAGCCGGATAGAAGCCGCCGACGACCGCGCGAGGCAGATAGCCGACCGCGTGATCGAGAAGGTGTATCGGAGAATCCAGGGCGGCTGACATTATGAAATCAGCTTTTCATTCGGCGCCGGCTTCGGTATAATCATCTGTATGAAATGCCGGTTCCGGCGCGGACGATATTTGTAATGGACTGGAACATTCAGCGATCAAACAGGCAATGCTCCTCGTGCTCGAGGCAGTTCGCGGAGGGCGAGTTCTATTACTCCGCGCTGTTCGACAGCGGCGAGGGATTTGCGCGGAAAGATTTCTGCCTCGAGTGCTGGGAAGGCTCGGGCGCCGAGCAGTCGGCGTTTTCGTTCTGGAAAACGCACGTAGCGCCCAGGGCAGAACAGAAGAAGCTGTTTGTCGACGACGATGTGCTGCTCGATTTCTTCCTGCGGCTGTCGGCCGAGGAAAGCGAGCAGCCCGACCACAAGGTGAAATTCCGCTATATCCTTGCGCTGGTGCTGATGCGCAAGAAATTGCTGCGTTTCGTTGACATTCTCCGCGAGGGGCAGCAGGAAATCATGCTGCTGCGTTACCCGCGCGAAGACCGCAATTTTCGCGTGATAGACCCCGGCCTCACAGAAGAAGAGGCCGACAGCGTCAAAGAAGACCTTTCGCAAGTGCTGAACATTGAGATGTGATCGAACAATACGAGGTGAAGTAGAATGAAGATCGAACAACTCGCGTATCGCGTGGCCGAAGAAGCACTCAACCTGCTGGAGAAGCGCTATCATTACCGCATTCCGGACGAGCACAAGCGCGATATCCAGACGACCGTGATGGAGAGCCTGAACTACATAATCAACGAAGAGAAGGAGGCAAGCAAGTAACGCACCTGCCCGCGGCTTGTTTCGCGGAGCAGGCACAAGGCTCAGAACCGCCGGCGGCAGGTGCGCGGTTGTGATGCGGCAAGGCGGCCGACGGCGAGCGGATCGAGTTTCGGGCCGGTCCGGCCGGCCCAACCTGCAATGGAGGCAAACGCATGCCCGCACTGTTTGACCGCAACTATTCGCGCAACGACCTGCTGCGCAAGATCGGCAACGTTACCCAACTGGGCGGAACGCGCAGCGTGGAGCTGCAGGACGGCTCCGAACGAGGCGTACGCGCCATCGATTTTGACACGGGCACGGGCTTCCGTTTCACGGTTCTGCCCGACCGGGCGATGGATGTTTTCTCGGCGTCTTACTGCGGGCGGTCGCTGTGCTGGTATTCGCCTTCCGGCGCCGTTGCGCCTTCCTATTACGAGCCGCAAGGCCTCGGCTGGCTGCGAAGTTTCCCCGGCGGGCTTGTTGTAACGTGCGGGCTGACGCAAGCCGGCGGCCCCTGCGCCGACGCCGGCGAGGAGCTGGGCCTGCACGGGCGGGTGTCTAATATTCCGGCGCGGAACGTCTGCCATGGCACCTGCTGGGAAGGCGATGCCGTGGTGATGTTCGCCGAGGGCACCGTGATCCAGGCGAGCCTGTTTGGGCATCAGCTCAGGCTGACACGCCGCATAACTGCCAGGATCGGCGAGAACCGGCTGTTTCTGAGCGATTGTGTCGAGAACATCGGTTTCGAGCCGGCGCCGCACATGATCGTCTATCACTGCAATTTCGGCTTTCCGGTGATCGACGAAGGGACGCGGCTGATCTCGCCCACGGAATCGGTTCAACCCCTCAACGCCGACACCGAGAAAGATATGGTGTACGACACGTTCAGCGGGCCGATGCCGCACTACAGCGAGCGGGTCTACGACCACAAGGTCAGGCCCGCAGCCGACGGCACGGTTCGGCTTGAGCTGCGCAACGATTCGCTCGACTCGGGCCGCGGGTTCGGCGCTTATATGACCTACGACTACGAACAGCTTCCCCGCCTGACCCAATGGAAGATGCTGGGCGAGGGAGCCTACGTTGTGGGCCTCGAGCCGGGCAATTCGTCGGTGAAAGGCAGGGCCGCCGCCCGCGAATCGGGCGAGCTGGTCGAGCTTGCGCCCGGCGAGTCGCGGCAGTATGCGCTGGAAATTGGTGTGCTGCCGGCGACGGCATGATTTGTGCGAGGTAAACGCGAATGTCCGGTATCGTTCCTGGCAATATCAAGATGGTGATCTTCGACGTCGACGGCGTGCTGACGGACGGCGGGATCATCATCAACGACTACGGCGAGGAGAGCAAGTGTTTCAACGCGCAGGACGGCAGCGGGATAAAATACCTGGCCCGCGCGGGGCTGAAGGTTGCGCTGATTTCCGGCCGGCAGTCGTCGGTGGTGGCATTGCGTGCGCGGGAGCTGGGCATTGAAGATGTCTACCAGCGTGAAATGGTGAAGCTGCGGGCATTCCGCAAGCTGCTCGAGAAGCACGGCATGACCGCCGACGAATCGTGCTACGTGGGCGACGACCTGCCCGACGTGCCGGTGATGCGCAAGGCTGGTTTTCCCGTTGCCGTGGCAAATGCAAGGCCTGAGGTCAAGGCCGAGGCGGCATACGTGACCACGGCGGAAGGCGGGCGCGGCGCCGCACGCGAAGTGGCGGAACTCATCCTGAAGGACCTGGCCAAATGGGAATCAGTTATCGCTCGCTATTACCAGGACGAGCACGCCGGCGGCTGACCTGCGCCCTCATTCGGGCTGCGCTGGCGCTGCTGGCGGCTTCGTTCGCGTGGCTGCCGGCGGGGCGGGCGCAAGAGGCCAGGCCCGAAGCGGGCGTGAAGGAAATCACGAATTTCCGCTATCCGGCGTTCGACCCGAAAACCGGAAAACGCATCTGGACGGTCACCACCGAGAAGGCATGGCCGGTGGAGGCCGACTTCTATCGCGCTCAGAACCCGCACGTGATCGTCTACGGCAACGAGCACACCATCGAAATTTCCTCCCGAAGCGGCAGTGTCAGACATCGCGGCCGCGCAGATGTTACATTCACACTCGAAGACCAGGTCGTCATCCGCGTGGACGATCCCAGCCGCACCGTTGTGACCACCGAGAAGCTCGAGTGGGTCGCGAGTGCAAGCACGCTGCGAAGCGATGCCCGCGTAAAGATCGCGCGCACCGATTTCACCGTATCGGGCGACGGGCTGGAACTCAAGCCGAAACAGGGGACCAAGGAGCCGCAGTTCATCAGGCTTCTAAGCAATGTGGCGGTGGAAATTGCGCCGGCGGCGGCGCGGTCGCCTATCTTCGCCGACCTCGCCGGCAGGAGCGCCGAGAAGGACGATGCAGAAGGCCCGCCGATGTTCGTCGGCAGCAGCGGCCCGATGACCATAGACCGCGACACGAACATCATATCGCTGAGCGACAACGTGCAGGCGCGGCGCGAAAACTTCAGAATCCGATGCGATAACCTGCGGCTCGCGTTCGACCCTGAAACACGCCGGCTGAAAGACATCAACGGCGAGGGCAACGTGCAGGCGTTCGACGGCGAGAACGGCGTATCGGGCGATACGCTGTCGTGGGACGCGCTTTCCAGCCTGATCGAAGTTACCGGCAACCCCGCCAAAACGTGGCGCGGCTCGGCCACGGTGAGCGCGCAGATCATCTGGTTCAGCCAAACCGACGGCAAGGTGCTGTGGAGCGGCCGCGCGCAGATATTCGCCCCGCCGATGGACTCCGGCGATTTCTTCCGCTTCGGCGGCGACCGCAACTGACGGCCGGGCCGGAGCCGGCACAGACCGCCCACCCTCCCGACGATCAGACGGCACCCCCGGCTCGCCTCCCGCCCTTGAAGTTTGCACTCCGCATAGCTACAATAGCAGGTCATGGCAAATTCAGAACGCATCCGCGGTGAAAGACAGCTATCGCTGCTGCCCGACGATAACACGCAACCACAAACTGTCGAGCCGCTGAATATTTTCACCGAAGAAATCGTCTCGAGCCGCCTGGCGGTCTATCGCAAGACCACCGGCGAGTTCTGGACCGAACGCCAGCGGCAGATGCACTCGCTACACTACGTAGTCAGTTACCGGGCGTCGTTCAAGCCGGAGCTGCCCGAGTATTTCATCTCGCGCTATTCGCAGCCGGGCGACGTGGTGCTGGACCCGTTCAGCGGGCGCGGCACGACAGCCCTGCAGGCGAACCTGATGGACCGCACAGCCTTCTGCAGCGACGTGAACCCGATGGCGATGCGGATCGCGCGGCCCAAGTGCAGCCCCGTGAGCGTCCAGGAAGTGGCACGCGAACTCGACCGCATCCCGCTCGACCCCGACACGCCCGTCGCGGACGAAGAACGTTTCGCGCCGTTCTACCACCCGCGCACTTTCCGCGAGCTGACCGGCCTGCGCACCTACCTGCAAAACACCGATTCCGACGCCGCAAGATTCATCGAGATGGTGGCGCTGTCGCGCCTCCACGGCCACTCCAGCGGTTTCTTCAGCGTGTATTCGTTTCCGCAGATTTCGGTGCCGCTCGAAAACCAGACCAAGATCAACGAGCGACGCAAGCAGGCGCCCGAGTACCGCCCGATCAGGGAGCGCATCCTGCGAAAGGCCGCCAACAGCCTCAAGAGCGGCCGGTTGGCCGAAATACGCGCCGCATCGCAAGCCAATCGCTACGAAATCTGCGACGCACGCAGCCTCAGCTTCCCCGATGAATGCGCCGATCTGATCGTCACCTCGCCGCCCTTTCTGAACAAGGCCGACTACATCCTCGACAACTGGCTCGAGCTGTGGTTCCTGGGGATCGACGAAGAGCAGGTGCGCCAAGCCGTGGTGCAGACGAATAGCCTGAAAAAATGGAAAGAATTCATGCGGGCCGCAATCATGGAGATGGCCCGCGTGCTGAAGCCCAGCGGGACGGCGGTGATCGAGGTGGGCGAGGTCGATGTCAAAAGCGAAACGGTCAACCTCGACGAGGTGATCGTGGAGATCGTGGCCGGCCTGCGCCTCAAAGGCTGCCCGCTTGACGTGAAGGAGGTGCTGATCCACCTGCAGAATTTCACCAAGCTGGCCAACTGCTTCAAGGTGGATAACAACACGAAAGGCACCAACACTCACCGCCTGATCGTGCTGCACCGGCAATAGCACAGTGACAAGGAGAGCGCAAGTGAGCAACCAACCGATGATAATTACGCCGCTGGTTCTGGGAAGCAAGGCATCGTCCGAACACCTGATGCAACTGCTGGCGCCGGCGGGCAAGCTGTTGGACTCGCAGGCGGAGTTTGCCCAGCCCGTGCAGATCACTATCGAAGACGCAGGCACGCTTCTGGGGCCGCGCATCGGCAAGTGCGATGCCATCGCCATCGCGGCGCCGCTGACGGTGCCCGACTATGCGCCCATAATCGCAGGGCTTGGCAAGCCGGTGATGCTGCTGGAGCCGTTCTGCGCCTTTCATCCATATCAGGCAACCGCACGCACCGCGCTCGAGCGCGAGGATGCGGTGGTTTTGCCCACCGACAGCCCCGAGGCCATCGTGGCGTCGGTGCAGGCTATGGCGGCTCGACGCGATCTGCTCAGCAGCACCGCGCTGTTTTTTGTGGCCGAGCCTGAAAAACACGCCGATCTCGCACGCGCCGCTCACGCGCGGCTTGGTGTGAAGGTGGAAATCCGCGACGTGGACGAACTCAAGCAGGAGACCAGGCGCACGTCCGAAGCCGCCGCCGTCGATACGCTCGCAGGGTGGAAGGAAAACAAGATCAGCAGAATCGTGGATGTCACCGACAAGCATCTCGTGGAGGTCGCACGGTTGTATCACGCTGAGAAGAACCTCCTGAAACGCCACAACGCCGCGGCGCTGGGCGTGGAGGAGTTTTCACCGTTCCTGTTCCAGAAGCTGCCCATGCCCAACGCCACCTACGCGCTGCTGAAAGACGAAGGCATAGTCTGCACCGAGGAAGCCGATCTCGGCTGCCTGCTGACTCAGCTCGTGTGGAAAATCGCAACCGGCCTGCAGAACACGATGAGCAACATCTACATGGCGTATCGGTCGGAGTTCGAAAACAAACCCGACGGCGCCGAATACACACACGAGATGGAGCTGGCCGACTACCGCGAATGCCTGCGCGATAACTGCGTGGTGGTCAGCCATTTTTCGACCGCCGGCAGCCTTCCGCGCAACATGATGGCGGAAGATAAATGGGAAATCCGCGAGACCAAGGGCGCCTGGCCCGGGCAGTCGATGGTCTACTCAACGCCCCGGCGCGGCCCGGTCACACTCACGAGGTTCAGCGACAGCTTCCAGGAGCTTGATGCATACCCCGGCGAGGTGGCCGACGTGCGCAAGCACGACCACCTGCATTGGTACACCTGCCGTTGGATGGTGCGGCTGGCCAGCGCGAGGCGGTTTGTTGAGACGGCGATCAACCATCATTACGCGATAGCCCCGGGCCATCCCGACGCGGTGCTGCGTACGCTGGCAAGCAAGCTGCTGGGCGTGCGCATCAGGGAGTACTGAAAACGGATCGCCCTGCCAGGAATATGTCCCTGCTTCACGACGACACATCCAGCCGCCCCGATCGCTACTGCCGCGTGGCGATGAACCTGCCCGTGCGGCGGGAGTTCGACTACCGCGTGCCGCCCGAGTGGCGCAGCCGGATCGCCGTGGGCAAGCGGGTGGATGCACCATTCGGCCGACAGCGCCTCGAGGGGTTCTGCGTTGAGCTGCTGGACGAGCCGCAGGTGAGCGAGGTCAGGGAAATCTACGGCGTGCTCGACGACGAGCCTCTGGTGACGCCCCGCCTGATGGAACTCACGAAATGGATGGCCGAATACTACCGCTGCGCCTGGGGTGAGGTGCTGGTTGCGGTGGTACCGGCGGGCGTGCGGCGCGGGTTCTCGGGCCGCACTGTGGCCTATGTGCAGCCGGCCGGCATTTCCGACCCCGAGCTGGAGCAACTGACCGCGCGTTCCGTGAAACGGCGGCGGATCGCGGATGTCGTGGCCGAAAGCTCCGAAGCGCTGACAATTTCAGACGCCGCGCGCCTCGCCCGATGCTCCGAGGCGACCGTCCGGGCGGCCGAGAAGGCCGGCATCGTCAAGATCATCCACGAACAGGCCGACGACGACCCGTTCGCGAATGTCGGAGCCGAACCGGCGCTCGAGTTTG
>Ga0307380_10012814_pt1 | contig 10398 bp, 8 predicted proteins | sample UN3MG_FD_202239 | JGI IMG/M metagenome (GOLD analysis project Ga0307380, IMG submission 202239) | Soil microbial communities from Risofladan, Vaasa, Finland - UN-3 | ecosystem: Environmental > Terrestrial > Soil > Coastal area > Acid sulfate soil | place: Finland: Risofladan, Vaasa | collected... | reverse complement strand
GTAAATAAAGAAGTAAATAAAAAAATGATGAATAAAATAAAAAAGTTAAATGGATTTTTCAAGGCTAAATCCATAGCTGTAGTTGGTGCATCTACTAATTCTGAAAAAACTGGTCATATTATTATGAAGAATATTATTGATGGAGATTTTAAGGGACAGATTTATCCGATTAACCCAAAAGGGTCAGAAATTTTAGGTTGGAGTTGTTATCCATCTTTAATAGATGTCCCTATTGACAAAATTGACCTGGTAATCATTGTAGTACCTGCAAAGTTTGTACCAGGAGTTATGAAAGATGCAGCAAAAAAACAAGCTACTTGCGCAGTTATCATTTCAGGAGGTTTTCGTGAGGCGGGAAATGATGATCTTGAAGTGTCTGTTATTGAAACAGCAAAAAAATATGGGATTAGATTTATTGGACCTAACTGTCAGGGAATAACTTATACACCTAATAATTTATGTGCAGCATGGCCTTTGATGAAGTCTAAGGGCAATATGACAATAATTTCCCAAAGTGGTACAGTTGGAGCTGCCTTTGCAGGTTGGGCAAAAGAGGATAATTTAGGATTATCCTCTTTTGTTAGCTTAGGGAATAAGAGCGATATTGATGAAATAGATTTAATTAAATATTTTTCTTTAGATCAGTCTACTAAAGTTATAGGGATGTATCTTGAAGGGGTTAAAGATGGTCGTGCTTTTATGAAAATTGGCCGGAGCATTGTGAATAAAAAACCTGTTGTAGTTTTGAGACCTGGGCGTACCCAAAAAGGTAGTATAGCTGCTCAATCTCATACTAAATCTATTGCTGGTGATTATAGGGTTTTTGACTCAGCTTGTAAACAAACAGGTATAATTAAAGCAGATACAGTTTATGAATTATATGATTTTAGTAAAATATTTTCTTTATGCAAAATTCCTAAAGGGAATCGTTGTCTAATAATAACTAGTTCAGGAGGAAGTGGTATATTAGCAACTGATGTTGCCGAAAAAAATAATGTTGATATTTTAACCTTAAAAAGTGAAACAAAAGACATTTTATCTCAGTCTCTGCCATCCCATTGTATAATTGGGAATCCTTTAGATCTTACTGGTGATACTAATGCAGAGCGCTACTACGAAGTTGTAAAAAAACTTAAAAGTATTGATTATATAGATATAGTATTGCTTATATTTGGGGATCCTATTCTAAATGCTGCAGATTTTGCGAAAAGAATGAAAAACGAAGTTTCTCAAGAAATTGTTGCTTGTTATATAGGTGGAGGGGACATTCAAAAGGAAGAAGTACTTCAGTTACATCAGGTAGGTGTGCCTACTTTTCCTACTCCTGAAAGAGCAATGAGAGCAATTTCTGCCTTGATTCAGTACAAGAATTTTCTTCAAAAACATAATTTAAGATCAGAGGCAAAAAAGTGAATATTGTAGCTTCAAATAGAATAAATAAAAAAGTTTTAATGATGGGAAACGAAGCGATTGCTAGAGGGGCTATTGAAGCGGGAGTAGAAGTAGTTACTGCTTATCCAGGAACCCCTTCCTCAGAAATAGTAGAAACTTTAGCTGAAATATCAAATAATTTTGATTATTATGTCGAATGGAGCATTAACGAGAAAGTTGCTTTTGATGTTGCTGCTGGGGCATCGTTAATTGGCGTTCGTTCATTGGTAGTTATGAAAAATGCAGGGCTTAATGTAGCGATGGACACTTTTATGACTTTGCCATATACTGGAATAAAAGGCGGAATGGTAATAGTAGTTGCAGATGACCCTGGGGCTCATTATTCATCTAATGAACAGGATACTAGGTTTGCCGCGTTATATGCTGAAATTCCCTGTTTAGAACCTGCTAATCAGCAAGAAGCTAAAGAAATGACTAAAGAAGCATTTGAGCTTTCTGAGACCTTAGAGCTTCCCATATTTTTACGTTCAGTAACTAGATTATCCCACGCTAGTGGTGATGTTATTCTTGGAGAGATAAAAAAACCATTAAAGAAGATTGGTTTTAATAAACATTGGAAGATACCATTTAGATGGAATGTGTATGGACCTTCCGGCGCAGTAAGTAAACACAGATGGCTGCATCTTCAAATGGAAAAAGCTAAAGAAATAATTGAGAAATCAAAATTTAATACTTTCACTCTTCCTGCAAATACAAACATTGGTATTATAGCTTCTGGCTTGGGAGCATCTTATGCAGCAGAAGCTATATCTGAGTTGGGATTAAAAGAGAAGTTAGCCTTTTTAAAGTTAGGGTTTGCAAATCCCCTACCAGAGGAAAAATTAAGAAAAATTTTAAAAGGTTTAAAAAAACTTATTGTAATAGAAGAAGGCGATTCGGTGATAGAAAGACAAGTACGTTCTTTTGCCCAAGATACTTTTACTGAGATTGAAATTTTTGGAAAAGAAAGGAAACAAATTTTGAATCCCTATGGGGAACTAAATGTTGATTGTGTAGCAAAAGGAATAAGCAAAGCGATAGGATTGCAAGTTAAAGAGAATCAAGAAAGAGTTAATATTAAAAATGAAATCCAAAAAAAGGTATCTCCTCGCTCATCTACTTTATGTGCAGGATGTCCTCATCTTGGAACTTATTGGGCTGTAAAGAAAGCACTTCAAAGCTATAAAGGTGTTCATATTGTTAATGGGGATATTGGGTGCTATGAGCAAGGTGGCTACGGAGTTTTTTCTCATAAAATAAACCCTACCGATGATAATTCTAAAACTTATTCTATATCTTCTCCTTATGAGATATTAGATACTATATATGTTATGGGAAACGGAATTGGAATGGCGATGGGCCAATCTCAGGCAGGATATAAAGATGGAAAAGTTTTAGCGGTTGCTGGGGATTCCACTTTTTTCCACGCTACACTTCCAGCAGTTGTTAATGCTGTATATACCCAGGCAGATATAACTTATTTGGTATTAGATAACTCCTGGACCTGTATGACTGGTCATCAACCAAGCCCAACTACTGGTAGAGGCAAAACAGGAGAAAAGGTAAAAGTTATAGATATTCCTAAAATTACCGAAGCAATAGGGATTACCTGTATTAAGGTAGTGGACCCTTATAATATAGAAGAATCTATTCAGGCTATTCAGGAAGCTCTTGATTTTAAAGGGCCTTCGGTAGTTATTTTGCAGCGTGAGTGTGCACTTCAAGTTCAAAGAAGAGAAAAACATAAAAATCCACAGATTTTTATAGATAGAGATAAATGTACAGGCTGTAAACAATGTTTGAGTCTTGGCTGCCCAGCAATTACTTTTGATAGCGAAAATAAAATTGCTGGTATTGATTCTTTATTATGCGTAGATTGTGGTTTATGCAACCAGATTTGTTCATTTGGTGCAATAACATTAAAGGGGAAATAATTATGTTTAATATGATTATTGCAGGAGTTGGAGGCCAAGGAAGTATATTAGCATCTCATATTTTTGCAGATGCAGCTCTTCGTGCTTCCGTAACTAATGGGGATAATGATATAAAAGTTAGATTAGGCGAAACCTTTGGTGCGGCTATGAGAGGGGGTTCTGTAGCTTCACATATTAAGATTGGATCAGATGTTTATAGCCCACTTGTACCCGAAGATAAGGCTGATGTTATATTGGGATTAGAACCTTTAGAAACATTGCGAATAGGTGTAAACTATATTGCGCCAGGTGGTATGGTAATAATGAATATTAGGAAGTATGAATCTGTTGATGTTAAAACTGGTCAAGCTGAATATCCTTCGATTTCAGATATAATTGATTCTTTTAAGAAATTAAATGCCAATGTTATTACTTTAGATGCTACTGAAATTGCAATTAAGGCTGGAACAGCCAAAGCAATGAATGTAGTTATGCTCGGAGCTTTAGCTGCTTGCCCAAAAAATCCAGTTCCGCGTAAAATTTTGGAAGAAGTTATTAAAGATAAAGTCCCATCAAAGACTATAGAAGTTAATATGAGGGCATTTGAATTAGGTTTTAGTAAAGTAAGTGAGGATTTAAGGGAGTAATATTGTGGATTCAGTCCTTGAATTAGCTATAAAAGAAAAGCGAAACCTTACAGAGGCCGAAGCTTATGAATTGCTTTCAAAGTATAGAATACCTGTTCCTAGGTATTCTGTTGCATCTTCAGAAGAGGAAGCCCTTAAGGTAGCTAAAAGACTAGGGTTTCCTTTAGTAATAAAGATTGTTTCCCCTGATATTATGCATAAGACAGATATAGGTGGAATTAAGATGAATATTACTAATCCACCGCAAGTTAAAGAATCTTATAAGAATATTATTTGTAATGTTAGGAAAAATAAACCAGAAGCGAGAATTAGTGGAATGCTGCTTTATAAACAAGCACCAGAAGGTGTAGAAGTTATTGTGGGTATGATTAGAGATCTACAATTTGGTCCGACTGTTATGTTTGGATTAGGGGGTATTTTTATTGAAATTTTGAAAGATGTTGCTTTTAGAGTTTGTCCAGTAGAGAGGACCGATATTGAGGAAATGCTTACTGAGGTAGAAGGAATAAAAATGTTGCAAGGTTATCGTGGACAACCAAGACGCGATGTAAATACGATTATTGACATTATTATGGAAATATCTAGATTGGCTTTGGATTATCCAATTATTAAAGAAATAGATTTAAACCCAATAATAGTGTATGAAAAAAGTTTGTTAGTTGTTGATGCTAAAATTTTTATAGATAAATAAATATAATAAAATGATAATTTATTCATTCAAGCAATAAAATTTGTTTTTTGAAAATTTTAAGTAAATATTCGCTGTATTTTAATTTATAATGTTACTCCACATTTCTATTTTTATCCAGAGGTTGGTTTTATGAAATTAATAGATAATATAAATAAGTATGTAAAAATTTATGAAAATAGTTTTATAAAATTTGTTAAAGAATTAATTGCAATAAATAGCGAGAATCCCCCGGGTAATGAAAAAGGGGTTGCTGAAAGAGTTATTCAAGAAGTGAAAATGTTAGATTTACCGAAACCAAAGTTAGTATATATGAAGCCGGAACGTCCAAATCTAATAATAAACATTGATGGGGAAAGCAGTGATAAAAAATTATTATATAGTGGTCATATGGACACTAAACCAGTTGGAGATATAACTAAATGGCAAACTAATCCTTTTACTGCAGTAATAAAAAATGGTAGACTTTATGGTCTTGGAGCATGCGATATGAAGGGTTAATTAGCTTCAATCCTTTATGCAGGGGCAATGTGTCAAAAAATTGGACTTAAGGGTTCTCTAAAACTTGTTTTTGTTGCGGACGAAGAAGCCGGCGGATACTATGGAGCTGAATTTGTGACAAAGAATGAAAGATTGGAAGCAGATATAGGATTGATTGGTGAGCCATGTGGAATAAAAGAAAATTGGGAAAAAATTGATATAGTTTCTCGTGGAGAGACATGTTTTAAAACCAAGGTATATGGTACCCAAATGCATTCTAGTATACATGATCTTGTTCCATCTGTTAATGCTAGTGTTAAAATGGCAAAGTTGTTGGTTAAGATGGATTATGAATTAAAATTTAATTACAAACCTCACCCTCTAATTCCACAGGGGGTAACTATGGGAACAGGTGTAATGGTAAAGGGTGGGGTTTATTACGGTGTTTTACCAGGATATGCTGAATTTTCTACTGATGTTAGATTACTTCCTGGTATGACCCCAGATGATATTAAACAAGATTTAGAAATATTCATTGAAAAAATGAAAAAAGAAGATCCAGAGTTAGAGGTAGAAATTGAGTTTGAACCACTTCCTCTTGGTTGGATTAAACCCGTCATTGTTTCAGAGGAAGAACCGTTTGTAAAGATATTGCAGAAAACCTGTATAGAAGTTACTTCAAAAAAAACGTCCTTGGGGGCCTGTGCGGGTTGGACAGATGCTCGTTTTTTCGAACAGTTTGCCAATATTAAAACTATTTCTGCATTTGGTCCTGGTCTATTAACTGTTACACATTGTCCGAATGAGTATGTCGAAATACGTAGCTTAAAAGATGCTATTAAAATATACTCTCTTGCAGCAATTAGCTATTTAAATAATTAAATAAAATTGAGATTATAAATTTTAAAGTAAAGGAGTTTTATTTTGTTTGAAAACAGATTAAAAAAAATGTTAGAAGAAGGAAAAGTTCCAATTGGTATAAGCATATCACAAATTGTTTCTGACCATCTAGGAATGCTGTTATCATCTGCAGGTTTTGATTTTGTTCTTATTGATACAGAACATAGTTGTTTCACCACTGAAACTGTTTCAAATCTTGCTTCACAATCATTAGGATGTAATCTTACTCCGTTGGTCAGAATACCTGATGATGATTTAAGGTCAATAAGTCAGTGTTTAGATTCAGGTTTGCAAGGAATAATGATACCTATGGCTGAAACAGTTGACCAGGTAAAAAGGGTAGTTGAAAGAATAAAATATGCACCTATAGGCAAAAGAGGTATCTCATTACCAAATCCTAATACCAGATTTAATAAATATCCTTTCAATGATGTAATAGAAACAAGTAACAATCAGACCATGTTAATATTACAGATTGAAACTGAAAAAGCTGTAAACAACATGAACCAATTGGCTTTAATTGAAGGTGTTGATATGTTAGAGATAGGTCCTTGGGATCTTTCATTTTCACTGGGAATACCAGGACAGTTAGATCATCCAAAATTTTTAAAGGCAGTTGAAAAGATGATAGAAATATGTAGAAAAAACAACCGATGGAGTAGTATTTATACAGATTCATTAGATGTTGCAAAAAGATATATCAAAATGGGTATAAATGCACTATATTATTCCAGTGATGTTTCATTATTAACAAGTAAACTGGCACAAGATTTATCTATTTTAAAAAAACTATAGATATATTTTTTCTAATGATATTAAATATTTTTAAAGCATAGATCATTGTAATTATTACATAAAAAGGAAAATATATTTCTTTAGGATAAATTAGTTGATGATTTTTAAATAAAATAACTTTTTAAATTTATAAGGATTGCCTAAATAAAATAATTTGCCCAAAATTAAAGAATATAATTTCTGTAATTGGAGGTGGTTTTACATTGAATTAAATATAATTTTAATAAAAAATATAGCTGAAGTATAAAGTGTATTTCTGTGTTGTTTCAAAAAATTTAAATTTAATTTAATAATTTGGAGGTTAATGATGAGTAACAAATTTTCTTTCTTTTGTATTTTCGTTGTATTGATTTTAATATTTTCTAATATTGTAATAGCTAAAGAAGTAAATATGAAATGGGGTCACTGCCAGTCACCCGACCATCCTTCAAACATTGCAATGAATGCAATTTCAAAAGAAGTTGCGGAAAAAACAAATGGCAAAATTACCATTGATATTTACCCAGCATCCCAACTTGGAAACGCTAAAGATATGATAGAAGGATTAATCATGGGAACTCAGGATATGGCATTTGATGGGCCTGTAGTTATGAGTGGTTTTTTGCCAAAAATATCTATTTTTGATGCCCCATATCTCTATAAAGGTTTTGAACATTCGCAAAGAGTAGTTAATAGTGAAATCGCAAAATCATTATTTGACGAACTTCTCAAAACCAAAGGGATAAGGATACTCGATGTTTGGTATTATGGTCTCAGGCATATAACAACGAAAGGAAAAACGATAAATTCTACTGAAGATTTAAAAGGCTTAAAATTGAGAGTTTCAAATACACCTTTGATGATAGATATCGTTAGAGCTTTAGGTGCTAATCCAACCCCAATGGCAGGTAGTGAGATATATTTAGCTCTTCAAACGGGCGCAGTTGATGGTCAAGAGAACCCTCTAGCGGTCATTGATTCTATGAAATTTTATGAAGTACAAGATACAGTAACACTTTCTGGTCACGTAACAAATTTACAATTTGTAATGATAAGTGAAAAAACTTGGAATAAATTATCAGAAGGAGAACAAGACATCTTGGTTGATGCTGTGAAAAAAGCTGGTAATTCACAAAATAAGATTATATTAGAAGGTGAGAGTAAATTAGTAGAAAATTTCAAAAAATTAGGATTAAGGGTGGTTGAAATTGATAAAACAATTTTAAAAGAAGACACAAAAGAAGTGTATAAAAAATATTCTAATATTTGGGGGAGTGAATTAATGGAGAAAATAATGGAAATTGAGTAGTATTAGGTATTTACAAGGGCGGAATTAATATTTTTCTGCCCTTGTAATCTATTTCATTTAATTAAGGAGGAATAAATGTTAGACAAATTTAATAATTTAATTAATCCATTACTAAATATATTGAATGTAATTTTATTCATAGTTATTTTTATTGTTGTGGATTTAGGAATTATTTTTAGATTTTTAAATTTTCCATTATTTTGGACTGAAGAATTATGTAAATATACTTTTATTTGGGCGATGCTACTTGAAACAGTAATGTTGGTGAACAAAAAACAAAATATAGGAGTCGATTGGTTTATTAAATTTTTTCCTAAAAAATTCGAAAAAGCATTAGCAAAGATAGTAATTTTAATGCAATTAATTTTTGTTATATTGTTAGTATATTACGGAATAAGGATGATGATTTTAAATGCATATATACCAATTCCTTCTTTAAAGATTTCTTGGAGTATAGTATATTTAGGGATTGTCGTTGCATCATTTTTAATGTCTATCTCATTCTTTTTTCAATTATTTTGCGAAAAATAAAGAAATAACCATAAATAATTATTTCTAATAATATTTATTAAATTAGAGGAAATATATGATATTTTTAATAATATGGTTAATCTTATTGATTATAAATACACCAATGGCTTTTTCATTAGGGATTGCTTCTTTGATAGGCTTATTGTTATCTAATGGACAGTTACAGGTTATTCCCCAGAGAATAGTCGGTGGAATGGATAGTTTTCTTTTGCTTGCAATTCCTTTATTTATTTTTGTTGGTAATATTGCGAATACAGGAGGGATTACAGAAAGAATATTCAATTTAGCTAATGCACTTGTGGGGCACATAAAAGGTGGTCTTGGACATGTAAATGTAGTAGCCAGTATGATCTTTGCAGGAATGTCTGGATCAATGTCTGCTGACACCGCTGGATTGGGCAGAATGGAAATTGAAGCAATGAGCAAAGCGGGATTTGATACAGATTTTTCATTGGGTATCACATGTGCTTCAGCAATTATTGGACCTATAATTCCCCCGAGTATTACCTTTATTATATATGGAATGTTATCAAATACTTCAATAGGAGCTTTATTCCTTGGAGGGTTTTTACCTGGTTTATTAATTGGCCTTTCTTTAATGGTACAAGTATATTTTATTGCAAAAAAAAGGAAATATTTAACTTTAAAAAAATTTTCTTTGAAAAACATTGTTGATACCTTTAAAGCCTCTTTTTTATCTTTATTTACTCCAATTATTATAATAGGTGGTATATTTTTTGGTATTTTTACCCCAACAGAGGCCGCAGCTGTAGCAGCTTCATATTCAGTAATATTAACAGTTTTAATATATAGAGAGATAAATTTTAAACAATTATTTGAGATAATAATAAAAACAATGGAAAGCACGGCAATAATAATAATTATTGTTGGTATGGCATCTCTTTTTGGATGGGTTCTAACTATATATCAAATACCTCAAAAAGTAGCATATGTAATACTTAAACTTGTTGATACACCTTTATCTATATTAATAATAATTAATATATTTATGATTTTTGTAGGATGTTTTATGGAAGCCATTGCCGCAATGACAATTCTTGTACCAATATTTATGCCTATGATTTTATCTTTAGGTATTGATCCTGTACATTTTGGCCTTATCCTCGCAATAAATCTAGGAATAGGATCTCTTACCCCACCAGTTGGTATTAGTCTTTACGTTGCCGCAGATATTGTGAAATGGCCTATTACAAGAGTTACAAAAGCAGTTTTACCATTTTATATACCTATATGCATAGTTTTATTATTAATAATACTTTTTCCTGAAATTGTATTATTCATTCCAAGATTGTTTTTAGGTTGATAAAATAGTAATGGTTTTAGAATAATTATATTTAATTTTGGAATTATTAAAGAAAATAAAAAAATGATTAATTGGGATAATTTAAATAAACGAGGGGGTCCATTAATTTTTTACTTGAATAATGATTTATGGTAACTGAAATAAAAAGTAACAAATCATTATAAATTCTAAAGGCTTGTAATAATATTTATAGGTCCAATAATTGATTATTTTTTGGAAGATTTTCGATAAAGCTAATTATTTCAGGTATAGAAATGTATTTTAACATCTAGTCAATTAATTGGAAGAGGTTTTAAAGATGAAAACTTTTTATAATAATGATGAGAATTATGTGAGTGAAATGCTTGAAGGCATTTTAGCTGCTCATCCTAATATGTTGAAAAAGGTAAATGGGGAAATCA
>Ga0307380_10012813_pt1 | contig 10398 bp, 9 predicted proteins | sample UN3MG_FD_202239 | JGI IMG/M metagenome (GOLD analysis project Ga0307380, IMG submission 202239) | Soil microbial communities from Risofladan, Vaasa, Finland - UN-3 | ecosystem: Environmental > Terrestrial > Soil > Coastal area > Acid sulfate soil | place: Finland: Risofladan, Vaasa | collected... | reverse complement strand
ATAACCCTGAGGGTGGTGGTTTTCCCGGCGCCGGTGGGACCGAGCAGCACAAAAAATTCACCGTCGCCTATCTCAAAGGAAATCTCCTTGAGGGCTGTAGTATAGCTAAAGGTTTTCGTAATGTTCTTTAGTTCAACATCCGCCATTATCAAGCCTCCAGAATTAGTGCGGCTTCACTCTTGGGATCAAAGAATCGCACGCTTTCCGAGTCCAGACTGAAGTGGACCTGGTCGCCCATGTGCAAGCCTAAACCGCGCTGTCCTCGCACATGGACGATCGATTCATTATCACCGTTGAGGGATAGATGTAACATGGTATGGGCGCCATAAAGGTCATCGGCGTACACCTCAGCACCAATATGGTCGGCCCCGTTAATGATGGCCGCCTCCGGCCGGAAGCCAAGGATTACCTGGTCAGTGGGCAGCCCGGTAGCCAAAACCTTCTGCCATTTGTCGGGAACAGGATAGGAGTTGCCGCCTGGTAGGTGAACGGTACCGTCGGCATAGGTCCCGGGAAGAAGATTCATGCCGGGACTGCCGATGAAACGAGCCACAAATAGATTGGCGGGATCGTTATAGACCTCGGCCGGCGTACCAATTTGTCGGATCTCGGCATCGGACATGACAACAATGCGATCGCTCATAGCCATGGCCTCGATCTGGTCATGAGTCACATAAACAGTGGTGGCCTCCTGGTTGATATGCAGGCGCTTGATTTCGGCGCGCATATCCTCCCGAAAATCGGCGTCCAGGGCGCCCAGAGGCTCATCCATGAGAAAGACGGAGGGACGGCGGACCAGGGCTCGAGCCAGGGCCACCCTCTGCCGGTCACCACCGCTGAGGCCACCCGGCCGCAACTCCAGCAGGTGATCAATCCGCAATAACTTGCTGACTTCGCCCAGACGCCTGGTTATGGTCTCCTGGGATTCTTTCTGGGCTTCCAAAGGGAAAATGATATTGCGCCTGACCGACAGATGGGGGTATAGGGCATACAGCTGGAAAACGAAGGCGATGTCCCGATCGCTGGGATGGCGCCAGGTTACATCACGATCATCGATAGAAATATTGCCGGTGGTGACGGCCTCCAGGCCGGAGATCATGCGCAGCGTTGTCGTCTTACCGCAGCCCGACGGACCTAATAAGGTCACGAATTCGCTGTCCTGAACTGTTAAATCCAGGGGTTTAACGGCCTGGAACTCACCAAACCGCTTCTCAACCTGTTCAAGTTTTATAGTTGCCATAATTACCATACACTCATTTATGTTTTAGGCACCGTAGCCACAATACTGTGCGTTAACCATTGCGCAATGCTATTGCACAATACCATTGCACAATACCCTTGCACGTTACTGCCTGATGGCGCCAAAGGTGACGCCGCGCAACAGGTGCTTGCGCAGGAGAAAGGCAATGATGACCACCGGGATTAAGAAGACCAGGGTGCCGGCGGCGATGGCCGACCATTCGATGCCGCCCCGGCCTTGCATGGTGGCGATGGTTGGCGGGGCGGTACGAGCTGTCTCGCTGGTCATCATCAGGGCCAGGGCATATTCGTTCCAGGTAAAGATGAAGGCGAAAACGGTGGTCGCGGCTATACCAGTGGCCGCCTGGGGAAAAACGATTTTCCAGAAGGATTGCCAGCGGCTGTAACCATCGACCATGGCCGCATCCTCGTACTCAGTCGGTATTTCGTCGATGAAACCCTTCAACAACCAGGTGGTCAGGGAGAGGTTGAAAGCGGTATAAAGGACGATCATACCCAGGTGAGTATCATATAAACCAAGCTGGCGGAAGAGCAAGAAGAGCGGGATGGCTACGACGACGGCCGGAAGCATACGGGTACTTAATATGAAAAAGAGCAAGTCACCTTTTCCGGGCATATCAAAACGACTAAAAGCATAAGCAGCGAAGAGCCCCAAACCGACGGCAAATATGGTCGACCCCCCGGCGATGATCAAGGAATTCAACAAGCGGCGGGAGAAGTCGCTAGGACCATTAATTTGTTGGCCGGCCCGGAGGGCAATCCGTTCAAAAAAACCCAGCTCGTCAGCATGGAGCTTGGCTTCTTCCAGGACGGCCGGGGACATCAACGAGCGTTCGGTCATCAGGAAAACATAGCCTTCCAGGGTCGGTTCGAAAAACACCCGCGGGGGTATGTTGACCACCTCAATACGGGATTTGAAAGAGGTGATGAACATCACAAAGATCGGGATCAGGGCGATGAAGGCGAATAAAACAACCAGGGTCGCCCTAACGCCCCTGGTGGCTCGAGCCCGAGGGCTGACTTTATCGACCCGGATAGATTCAGTGACCGGCCGGCCGGGCCCACTTTCTGCAAAGTTCGCCATGGGCTACTCCTCTCCTCTCATTTTATTGAGATATCGAATGTAAAGATTGCTAATAGCAATAATGATGATGAGAATCATATAGGCCAGGGCGCTGGCCTGGCCGGTACGGAATTGGCCTTGAAAGGCCATACGAAAGAGGTTAACGCCGATGACCTCTGTCTGGGTACCGGGTCCGCCGCCGGTCAGGCCCATCACCAGGTCGAAGGATTTATTAAAAGCCTCGATGGTGCGGAAGAGCACCGCGATGAGCATAAGCGGGGCCACCTGGGGCAAAGTGATGCGCCAAAATTGGAACCAGGAACTGGCCCGGTCAATAGCCGCCGCCTCGTAAAGGTAATCGGGGATGGCTTTCAGACCGGAGAGGATGAGCAGCATCACGAAGGGGGTCCACATCCAGACATCCACCAGGATCACGGCAGCCAGGGCCAGGTCGGGTACCACCGCCCCACCAAAGCGGCTGGCCAAAATATCCAGACCCTTGGCCGGGTCACTCATCAAGATGAGATAATTGAAATAGCCAAAGGCGGGTTTGTACATCAACTTCCAAAAAAGGCCGACGACCACCGGGGAGAGCATCATGGGCACCAGGATCAGGGTGGTGATGATACCACTGCCGAAAAAAGATTCCTTGATCATCAAGGCCAGGGCGAAGCCCAGGATCAATTCCAGGCCCACGGAGAGGAGGACATATTTACCAGTGGTAGCAAAGAAACCCCACATATTCTCATCACCCAGCACCTTGGCGAAATTCTCGAAACCAATCCAATGCGGGGCTTGGTTGGCGATGGCTGAATAATCGGTGAAGGACAGGAAGAGACTATATATCAAGGGGAAGATATTGATAACAATGAGCAAAATCAAGGTCGGCCAGATGAAGAGATTGCGGATAGCTTTGTCGCTCATCGTCCGCCGGGGCTTCTTTTGCGGCTCCGGAACGGTGGTGGTGACCGGATGTTCGATCTGGATATCAGTGGACATAGTTCGATTGTCCTCGATGAGTCCCCAGCAGCATTCAGGGATAATGAAGCAGGGATTTCATCACTTGACTGGCATTTGAGATGAAAGGGGAGGCGGCGGAACCACCTCCCCCGTATTGATCAGCGAACTGGTTTACTCAGTAATCAGGCCGGCATCACGCAGAATCACGTCATGTTGCTCGGCAATACTATTCATGGCCTCTTCGGCGGTACCTTCACCCTCGATGATGAAACGGCCGGCTTCGCGTTGAACGACTACGAGCAGCTCACCGAATACTGGCACATTCCAGAAGTCCTTGACGAAGCCCATTGTCTCGGCGAAGGCCGGGTTATAGGGCGTGGCATCCAGGAATTCCTGGGTAGCCAACACATTGGCGTTGCAGCTATAGCCGCCTAAGCGAGCCCATTCCGTCTGAACATCTTCCTGGCCAAACCATTTGATGAAGTCCATGGCGGCCTGCTTGTGGTCATCATCGATGTAATTGACGATGCTCATGCCCTGGCCACCCATGGCCGCGAATTGCTCGCCGCCAGGTCCGGCCGGGTTCACGAAGAAGTCGGTGGAATCGGCAAAGGGGCCCGTATCAGGATTGACCAGAGCGGGCAGGAAGGCGAAGTAGTTCATGGCCATGACAATCTGGCCGGCGTTGTAGGCGTCATTGATCTCTACGAAAAAGGCATTGCTTAGACCAGGTCCCTGGCAGCAGTCGTAGAGATCACGATACATCTGAAGGGAGTCGATGGCCTCGGGTGAATTGACGATCCCAAGGACATTGTTGTTCTCATCCTGCCACGCGCCGCCATAGGAGAACAAGGTGTTCTCGATACCCATGGTCAGAGCATCATAATCAGCCTGGGTGTAGATGCCCACCCCATAAAGATTGTCTTCCGGGCGGGTGAAGAAGTTGGCGATGTCATACAGTTGATCGTAGGTCTCGGGCACGGCCAGAGGATAGCCGTACTCGGCTTCGAAAGCAGCCATCTCGGCGGGATCCTCAAAGAGGTCCTTGCGGTAGGCCCAACCATCAGCGTCACCTTCGGTGGGGAAGCCCCAGTAGGTGCTGGAACCTGTTGGATATTCACCGTAGTAGGTCAGGGTAGCCTCGGTAACCGATTTATCCAGGCCGTTGGAGACCATGAAATCGGTCATGTCCATGTAATGACCCTGGGTTGCGCCCTGGCCCAGCCACTGGCTGTCGCCGACGACCATTTCCCAGCTTGTACCCTTGGCAGCCATTTCCGCAAAGAAGAGGTCGCCAAATGAGCCCCATGGCTCCTGGATGACGTTGACCTTAATGCCGGTCTCGGCCTCGTACATGTTGCCGATTTCCTGGAGGAAGTCGGCCGGTGGCCATTGAGCCCACAAGATGTTTAGCTCGTCAACGGTCGCCATCTCTTCTTCTGGTGTGGCTTCTTCTTCGGCGGGAGCTGCTGCCTCAGTGGGCGCTTCTTCAGCTGCCGGTTCTTCAGTGGCATCGTCGCCACCACAAGCCGCGAGAGCCAAGGCAAAAATCAACAACAGTGAAAACAGTAACTTCTTTGACATTTGTAAATCTCCTTCTTATTCCTTCTCTTAATTGAAGATCCTTATCATCAAGCGAATATTCTTCACAAGCACATTTTTTTCAATCCGATTTCAGGCATCACCTCCTTAGCGGGAGTTTGTAATTAAGAACATTTATCCATAACTTAAGCGGGAAAACAGGCTTTGCCGCAAAATACCAATGTGACTGCGGGTGGCTTCGGCCGCGCCTTCGCCATCACGTTGGACCAGGCGATCAACGATCTGGCGATGTTCGGCCGTACACTCTTTCAGGCGGTTGGGATTGGTTTGGGAATCGATGCTGGCCAGGTGATGGGCGCGGTTGCGCATCTGAATGACGACCTCGGCCAAAAGGCCGTTAGGGCAGGCTTCGGCCACTATCTCGTGAAACCGGGTATCAGTTCGCGACCACATCTGGTGATCATCAATAAGGCAGGCCCGGTCCATAGTATCAATAATCTCGACCAGTTCGCGTAATTCAGATTCGTTTAAAAAATCGGCCGCCAGGCGAACCAATTCCGGTTCGAGCAGCAGGCGCATATGAACAACATTCATCACGGAGCGCACAGAAGGGGAGGCAACAGTGACCGCCCGGCCGGGGATGACCTGGACGAGCCCCTCTTGGGCTAATTGATGCAATGCTTCGCGGACGGGGGTGCGGCTAAGGCCTAGGACTTTTGAGAGGCGGTTTTCGGAAAGGACTTCGCCGGCTTCGAGATCGGCGTGCTGCAATGCGTCTTTCAGACGTTCATAGGCGATCTCTCGCCGGAGTAGATCTGGATTGTCACTGAGCGGTCCAGTCTGGTCGTTAAGATAACGTTCCAATTTATCCATATGACTCTAAAAGCAGCCAGCACAACGACGATAGCCCACCTGTATACAGGCAGTATACCAACATTATACCCATTGCATTTGATATTTCAAGGACCTGGGAAAAATCAGTGCTCTCACCAGAGAAGTTTATCGAATTAGCACCATTGCCGCAGTGATGTTTGTCAGGTTGCGCGGGTGACATTTGTCACCCATGAGCGGTATTGACCTTCAATATTACTAATGGGATTGCCAGCGACTGCTTTATATACTCTTTGTGGCTATTTCCAGGGCTGTAGAACCGGATCGCGTGGCCAGGTAGGCGGACCAATCCTCCTCGGTATCGAGATCAAATTCGATGGTAGGTCTGGAGAGGATGGTGCTATTCATGCCCAAATGTTCTGCTTCGGTCAGGTGCTTGGTAAAGCTGCCTGGTCCATATTGGAAGTTAAAGCCTGTTGGGGGGCTAACCAACAGCGCGTTGGTGCCATCGTTGTTGTTATCACCACAGATAACCATGGTGCGCCGCTTGAAAGAATAACCGTTGGAACCATTTTGATGATTGGCTCCGGCGGCCTCAACGATCGCTTTAATATCATTTGAAGTGATAAAGGGTAAATCCGCCGGCAGGATCAGGATACCATCCGCTTTTTGGGCGATGGCGATGTGGGCAGCCCGAGTCAAAGCCAGGTTGAGATCCTGCTTCTCAGTCTCACCGTAAGTCGATGCCCCGACCTGCCGGGCAACTTTGAGCACAGCCGTATCACGGCTGACGACCAGGGTACGGGAAATCAACGGCGCCTCATTCACGACACCTAGGGTGCGCTTTAAGATATTACTGGTAAGCTCGGCCCGTTCTTCTGTCGATAATATGTGAGCCAGCCGGCTTTTGCTGTAATTTAGCGGTTTAACCGGTATTATCGCCCATATAATCATTGTTCTATTAGCTCCATTGTGTGTTTAATTAAATCGGAGGCCAGCCGGCGCCGCCCGGCGCGGTTGGTCATCAAGGTATCCGTTTGATAGGTCCGCAGATCTGGCTCTTCCACAGGGTCAGGGTCGAGGATATCGTAAACAAACAGGTCGATCAGATCTCCATAATAACCGGCAACGGTCCCAGGCGTCACCGCCAGCTTCATTTCGGACATCATCTTGGCCGCCGGCCCTTTGACTGCCTTGCCGGCAATGATAGGCGAGACGGCCAACACCAGGCGAGGTAAATCAGAAATCATGGCCCTAACCGGATAGACGTTCAGGATCGGGTCGATGCTGACGAAGGGGTTGGAAGGGGCTAAAACAACCAGGTCAGCCCCTTCGATGACGGCCATCACCCGCGGGGTAGCCATGACATTTTCGGGTAAAAGCACCGTCTGTACGGCCGGCAGCCACTGTTTTTCGACAAACCAGGTCTGAAAGGGCAACAATCCCTCCCCAGTTTCCATCATGGTCGGGGCCGGAGAGTCGCTCATGGGCAGGAGCCGGTTTATGATCCCCAGCTGGCGACAGAGATGTTGGGTGACCTCGGTCAAAGTATGGCCCTGGGAGAGCAGATGGCCGCGAGTCAGATGAGTGCCCAGGTCGAGGTCCCCCAGGCTGAACCAACTGGGGCCATCCAGGCGTCTAACCTCTTCCATAGTTGTCCACGTTTCGCCGGCCCGCCCCCATCCCGTAACCGGGTTGTCTTGACCGGCTAAGGCGTACATCACCGTGTCCAGGTCGGGGCATATCGTCAAGCCACAATGCACAAAATCATCACCGGTATTAACGATAATTGCCAGATTCTCGGGGGGCAATAGTTGGGCAAATCCATCGGCCAGCTTAGCCCCACCTACCCCACCGGCAAGGATAACAACCCTGAGATCTTCAATATTCAAATGGCGTTTCTGGACTGGTTTATCGGTTTGGTGTGTTGAGGCCATCATCGGGCACAATTTATCATAAAATGCTCGGACAATGAAGGGTTATATGGCTACGATAAGCCAACGTTCATTAATTATTGTAGTTTAATTTTGTTCCCTTATTCGTGTCAATAGGGCATTAGGCCCTATGACAAGGTTATAGAATAAAAGGTGGGCTACCGATGCTCGGGCAAGCGATCGCCAATAAAAGCGCAGGTCGTTATGGATTGGGGAAGAACCAGGTGAGACTAACGGAAGGAGTTGATCTTGGCCACAATATCCTCCGCGCTCCAATGGTTTTCACCATCGAGGAGGATGGTCTTGGGGTTGTCCAGCAACCAATCGTCGTGCAAGCTCTCTAATTGAGACAAATAATCCAGGGGGATGCCGCCTTCTTCCGCCCGGCCGCGCTGGTGAATGCGCTCCAGGCATACCTCGGCCGGGGTGCGCAGATATAGGATTACATCAGGTTCGTCGCAATATTGGGATACGGTAAAGTCCCACATGCCGCAATAAAGTTGGTATTCAGCCTCAGAAAATAGCCCGGTGCGATAACAATTCTCGGCAAAGACGTAGCGGTCGCAAAAGATAGAGCGTTCGAGGATGACCTGCTGCCGGTCCGTGTAGTTGGCCACTTCATCCCAGGTCTTGGCCCGGGTTATAAAGGCGCAAATCTGAAAAGTGAAGGCCCAGCGGTTGGTATCGCTATAAAAAAGGTCCAACATATTGGCGGCGAAGCCTTCTCGCCAAACGGCCGTGGGCTCTTCGATAAAACTAAAGAAACCGGACGCAGCGATCTGCCGGCCCACGGTAGTTTTTCCAGCGCCAATATTGCCCTCAAGGAGCACCATCAGTTTGTCATTCGTCGTCTCTCGAGTGGTCAAGTTATCCTCCGAGTTTGATTGGTTTGGCTGAAGAAGCCAAGAATTTTACCGCAATGGCGACCGAAGAGGCTAGTGCAAAAAACCGGGCCAGAGCGGTCCGGGGCCATCCGCCGCAGGCTCTCAGGCGCCGGTGAGAACGTAGCCGGCAACCGCATGGGCCATGGTGGCCACGCCCAAAACCAAAGCCCGCTCATCGAAGTCGAACCGAGGGTGATGGTGGGGGAAATTGAAGCCTTTCTCCTCGTTTTGGGAGCCGATGAAAAAGTAGCAGCCGGGTATCTGCTGCAGGATGTAGCCCATATCTTCCGCGCCCATGGTCCGGCCCTGAATCACATTCTCCTCGCCCACGACGGCGGCGGCCGCCTTTCGCACGGAGGCGGTTGGCCGGGCAGCGTTGACTACTGCCGGAACGATGGCCACCGTCTCCATGGAGGCCGTGCAACGGAGAGCAGCGGCCATATTTTGGGCCATTTCCAGGATGCGCCGATAGACATCGCGGTGCAATTCGTCATTGTAACTGCGTACCGTACCCTTCAATATCGCTTTGTCGGGAATCACATTAAAGGTGGTCCCGGCCGACATCTGGCCGATGGTGACGACCACGCTTTCCAGGGGATCAATATTGCGACTAACAATACTTTGCAAGGCGGTGACGATGTGGGCGGCCGCCAGGATGGGGTCGATTGAGCGATGGGGGGCCGCGCCATGGCCGCCTTTGCCTTTGACGGTCAGGGAAAAGATGCTGGAAGAGGCCATCGTCGGGCCGGCGGTGACCCGAATTTTGCCGTAAGGGATATCATTCCACAGGTGCATGGCCAAGGCGGCGTCGGGCCGGGGGTTTTCCAGGACGCCCGCGGCCATTACGGCCAGGGCCCCACCCAGACCTTCTTCGGCCGGCTGGAATAAAAATTTTATCCGGCCGGCCATTTTCTCCTGATAACCGGCCATGATCCGGGCCACTGCCAGGCCCATAGCCACATGGCCATCGTGACCGCAGGCATGCATAAGACCAGGTGACTGGGAAATGTAATCTGTTTGGTTCTCTTCGTGGACGGGCAAAGCATCCATATCGAATCGTAGCAAGATCGTGGGGCCCTCTCGATCCCCTTCCAGCAAGCCGACGACGCCAGTTTGGCCCACCCCGGTCTGGACCTCCAGGCCAAGTTGCCTGAGCTTTTCGGTGATGATCCCGGCCGTGCGGATCTCCTGAAAACCAAGCTCGGGATGGCGATGAAAGTCCCGTCGCCAGCGGACCATATCTTCGTATTGTCTTTGGGCGTCTGCGTGGAAATTGGGCATGGGTATCTCGATAAAGGCTTGTTAAATCGAATCGGGCGGGTTCTGCAGACTAATGGAAAGATTGAGGACAGGATCTATTCCCTTAGCCTTCATTTCAAAGGGAGGCCAGGGCTGCGGTCTGGGCGGTTACTATCTGCTGGATCCCGACCGTCGCCAGATCGAGTAGGGCATCAAATTGTTGGCGGCGAATAGGCTGTTTTTCGGCCGTGCCTTGAACTTCAACGATCTCGCCTGTGGCGGTCATGACCACATTCAGATCAACCTCAGCCTTGACATCTTCTGTGTAGGCCAGGTCAAGCAAGGGTTGGCCGTCGACCAGGCCGACACTGACGGCGGCAATCTGTTCGCGAACGGCATCGACCGAGACCTCACCCCGCTTGACTAGATCCTGAAGCGCCAACTGGACGGCCACCCAGGCGCCGGAGATGGCGGCTGTGCGAGTGCCCCCGTCGGCCTGCAAGACATCACAATCGACGATGAGTTGGCGCTCGCCTAAAGCATAGAGATCAATTGCCATGCGCAGGCTCCGGCCGATGAGGCGGGAGATTTCCTGGGTGCGTCCCTTGGGCCAGCGACTCTCCCGCTGAACACGCCTTTGGGTACTACGGGGCAGCAGGGCATATTCGGCCGTTAACCAACCATG
>Ga0307380_10012812_pt1 | contig 10398 bp, 11 predicted proteins | sample UN3MG_FD_202239 | JGI IMG/M metagenome (GOLD analysis project Ga0307380, IMG submission 202239) | Soil microbial communities from Risofladan, Vaasa, Finland - UN-3 | ecosystem: Environmental > Terrestrial > Soil > Coastal area > Acid sulfate soil | place: Finland: Risofladan, Vaasa | collected... | reverse complement strand
TCTCCCCCCGCGCCTTCCGGAAACCAGACCACATCGATCTGTGTTGTCGGAAAGAATCGCCCCGGGTGCTCGTTGAAAAAGAGGAGGCCGACGTTTTTCGGCAAAGGCGCTTCCGTTGGCCCTCCCAACACATTCATTTGTCGGCCCAGAGCTTCGATCGAGAGGTTTCGCGCCTCATCGGCAAGACCGCTGCCCACCTCGCTCAGGAACTCTTCCATAAACCGTGACGAAAGATCCTCGATGCCGGCGGTCTGATTATAGCGGTCATCAAAAGGGACCTTGGCCGTGAGGCTGATCAACTCGCGCTCATCGTCTCCTTTCGCTTCAACCGTGCTCGAGTAACGGCGTATGTAATGGCAGTAATCCTTCTTTTTAGCCGTGACGGTTCTGGGTGCTTTGTAGGGCCGGTTCTGTCCTCCCGGCGCCCACAAGACGATCAGGTTACGTCCTGCAAAGCGCTCGACACTCAGCAGGGGAAAATATGGCGGCCGGATCTGGTTGCAACATCCCAGAAGTTCCCGCTGTATACCGTCCAATTGATTGTCAGGCACACCTGCCGGCGGAAAGACGGGCATCCCCGCATTGTCGCAGCCCTGCCCGATCACAATATAGCCGCCGCCGAGGTTTTCAAAGTCATTGGCAAAGGCGCAGAGTGTGCGCGTGATCGGGTCCGGATTCCAGCCCTTCTTATATTCGATACGGTCGCCCTCAACCTTTCGCTGTCGCAGCAGGTCCTCGAGATTGATGGGAAGTTTGGAAATCATGCGCCGGCCTCCTGTGGTTCGGTTAAGAGAGGGGTGCCCCGATGGGACTTTACCCGGTAACCCACTGAAATGATGACATCGAGGTTGTAGTGCTGGGTGTTGTATCGTTTCCCATCATCGGCAGTTATCCGGAAATTCCGGATAACTGATTCCGATGTCAGCTCGCCCTCATCAAAGATGTTTTGGATATGTTCGTTGATCGTGCGCACGTTTTTCTGAAACAGTTCCGCCATCCGCTTCTGGGTAAGCCATCCGGTGTCCTCTTGTAGAAGCACTTCCAGCCGCGTCTGTCCATCCTCGGTCTGGTAGAGGAGAAATTCAGCGGGTTCGGGTTCGTTCTGCAATTTATCGCTCACCATGCCGATACCTCCTTGGCAGCCGACAGCGGGTTTTCGACGTGGTGGCGTTCGTCAAGTTTGACGTACTGGGGTGGTTTATTCATGCACGTGATATCCTTTTGCCTTCGGCATGGATAATTTCTATCATTAAAAAAAACATCTACTCTGCCGTTTCGGGAAGTTCGATAAAAATTAATCCTCCTCTCCTCCGAAAAGATCGCCAATCCCGCTTCCCCTGGTTTTTTCAAACTTTTTCAAACCCAACAAATTTGCCCTGGTGCTGGCCTGAATCCTAAGTGCTGGGTGTCGCGCCTTGAATAGTGAATAGTAGCACTTTATTCACTATTCAAGACGCGACACCATTTACGGAATAAATATCCGGTTCGACGAGATTTAGGCTGACATCTTCGGAAATTATTTCAGACAGTAGGTGAGGGTCAGACATTTTATTGTTTTTCCGTGGGAAAGCCCAACGTCGAATCCAGCCGCAAGAGGGTCAACAATGACTTTCAACCTATCAGGCCGCCGCCTCGATAGATAGAACTTGTATTAACAAGGTTAGTCCAAAGATCGCACGATCCGACGCTCAGCATGTAGCGTCTTGTTGGGCAATCTTGAGAATCGAATAAAAACTGACAAGATTCAATATCCCATGTTTTGCCAACTTATGAACTTTTGTAACATCCCAAAAACGCTATGGGAAATTCAATCGTATTAATCAATATATCAATACCCGTACCCGATGCTCTCTAATATTTTTCTTCACTCGATGCCTCTTACAATGATATGATGAAGAGCGCCAGGAGCATCAATGCGGACTTTACGTGATATTTCAAAAATATATCATATATCAGCTAAACTAAAAACTTATAATTTAAGAGAGTTCTCAAAAACAATCGATCTTTCCATCGTACCTTATGAAGCTCCGCGCAAGGTTGCAGGGAGCTTCAATTTATATCAATAGCCATCGATATTTCTAAAACAGTAAAATAATTCCGGGCAATAGATACCATGCTTCATGTCAAAGAAATTCAGGCCAAAAGCGTTCTCAACAAGTCAAAGGTTTTTGACTATTGCCTGAATCCTTACACCGGTTGCCAGATCAATTGCAAGTATTGCTATGCACGCTTGTTTATGAAACGGTATTCCGGACACAAGGAGGCCTGGGGCGATTTTGTGGATGTTAAAATAAATGCCCCTGAAGTTTTGCAAAAGCAGTTGAATAAAGCCAAAAGAGGGACCGTCTGGATTTCCTCGGTTTGTGATCCCTATCAACCCCTGGAAGCAACCTATGAATTGACCAGGCGCTGTTTAAAAGAACTCGTCAAAAAACAGTTCCCGGTCAATATCCAGACAAAGTCTGAACTCGTTTTAAGGGATCTGGATTTATTTAAAGAATTCGAGGAAATAGAGGTGGGATTTACCATCACCACCGATGATGAAAAGGTGGCAAAATTATTTGAGCCCAAGGCAAGCCCGGTAAAAGACAGATTGACGGCTTTGGCGAAAATTCACTCCTCCGGAATCAAAACATTTGTTTTCATCGGACCGCTGCTGCCCGGAAATCCGGAAAAGCTGATCGAAAATCTTTCAGAAAAGGCTGATACGATTTTTATCGATAAGATGAACTATTTAAATTCAATTAAGGGATTTTATCACAGGTTCGGGCTCAACAGGGGAACCACGGACGAATTCTTCAAGGAATATAAAGAAAGACTTGTTTCCGAATTATTGAAAAGAAAAATGAAATTCCAAGTCCTGTTTTAGGCTTTTCGCAACTCTGCCAAAAACATTTGCGGCGAAACCACCGGGACCCAGTGTTTGTATAGATTGGATGCCGCTACCGGGGCAACGATCCAAGTCATCGGGTTCACATCTTGTTTTGTGATTAACATTATCGACAAATCACTTGAGCTACAAACATAACCAATTAACATGATTACAATCGATGGCAGTCAGAAATCAGGTTCCGGAACGATAGTAAGAGATGCCGTTCCTTTTTCAGTCTTAACAGGAGAGGAACTTTTTCTCACAAATATCAGGGCCAATCGCCCCAAACCCGGCTTGAGGGCACAGCATCTGCGGGGAATTGAAGCATCCGCTCACATTTGCCAAGGTGAACTGGCGGGAGCGAAAATCGGCTCGAAAGAAATCCGATTCAAACCCGGAAAAGGCATTCGTGGCGGCACATTCAAGTGGGATATCGGAACGGCGGGTTCTACAACCATGCTGGTCCTCAGCGTGATATCTTTAGCTCTTTTCGCCGATAAACCTTCCCGTTATGAGATCACGGGTGGACTTTTTCAAGACTTCGCTCCATCAATTTATCACGTCAAATACGTCTTGTTAAGGATTTTGGAAACAATGGGTATCAATGTCGATATAAAAATTATCCGGCCAGGTTATGTTCCCATGGGAAAGGGTCAGATCGAGGTGAAGGTCTTTCCCGTAAGAAAGATCATCAAACCGCTGATACTGGTTGACCGGGGAAAAACGACCGGAATAAAAGGCATTGCTCTTTCTTCACTGCTCCAAGAGAGAAAAGTCTCCGATAGGATGGCAAAAGAATGTCAAAGACGTTTAAAATCCAAGGGATATGTTTCAGATATTGAAATTCTTTATGATAATAAAAACCATCCGGTTTATTCAAGGACATCCATTCAGGCCGGAGCGTCCCTGGCAATTTGGGCCGAAACAAATACCGGTTGCCTCATCGGATCTGACATGGCCGGTGCACCGGGGAGGCCCGCCGAATACATCGGGAAAAAAGTGGCCGATCACCTGATCGAAGCCCTTGAAACTGACGCAACGGTTGATGAACACATAGCCGATCAGCTCATACCGTTCTGTGGGCTGGCCGACGGGTGGAGTTCGTATATAATACCCAAAATGACAGACCATATTGAAACTCGACTGTGGCTGGTCGAAAAGATGCTCGGCGCGAAAACAGAAGTGAAAGGCAATAGACTCCGTGTTAAAGGAATAGGGTACCGACGGTAATATATAATCAGCTTTTTATATCTTTATAAATATAACCTGGAATGTAGTGTCGTCTTGCACGCGGCAATTGAAGAAATTCTCCTTAGATAGCTATTTTGGGGGATAAAAAGAGAGGTTTAAACCCAAAAATCGTGCCTAATAATTTAAAATATAATATGTTTTTAATAGCTTATCGTGGTCAGACCCCTATTTCCTACCCGGCAAAATAGAGAGGCAAACTCCCCGGAAGCGGCCATATCAGTATTCATCCGGCCGTAAAGCTGGCGGAAAATGGCCGTGGCATGATATTCACCTTTTCCGTATTTGCGGGCGAGTTCTTCGACCAGGTTCTCGTATGTCAACTCAAACATCTTCATCGCTAATTTATCTGTATATGGTGAATTCACCAAAAATAATACATTTTATTTGTGATACGGTGATTCCTTAGCCCGCATTCGGCTATCGGGGGTTCTATCGGGGTCGGGCCAAGTTAACATTCCAATATCCCTTTTTATTCATTCCAAAGCCATAGATATTTACCTTCTATATATGACGTTTCGCTCTTGCCAACCACGTCTCCCTATTTCCGTTATTTTAGGGCCAAAAAAACCATTATTGCCCTGTTTTAAGCCCTCTTTTTATCTACATGTCCTTTGTTATCAAATGCTTGTCTTGGCCCGACCCCCATTTCCTTCTTAACTTATTACCTTCTGACCCCTACTTTCCCATCTTCTTATTTTTTAAACGATATCTGAAAAATTTAGGCTTGAAATTCCTGCCATAAAAGTTATCGGTTTCGCGACTTGAATAGTGAATAATGAGCCACTATTCACTATTCAACAGGCTGTTGCCCAAACCCCGGTTTGACCACAATCGCTTCTCTGTTTGAAATTCGGCATGAATAAAATAAATATGTTACAGAGAGGATATATTGATCACAGCTGGCTGTAACCACAAGAATTGGGTTTGAGCAACAGCCCGTCAAGGTTTGACACCATTTATTAGAAATGCAGAAAGTCAAGCATCGGATGGCGGCCGCTTCCGTCGACACGGCCGAGGCAAGCGGATAATAACTGGATTTGGGATGATACCGCTGGGCTGATTTGGAAATTGTTGGATATAGATGTTAGGGAGGAAGAATAGTTTTTGTGCCGGTGGCCGTAGATGATTTGAGATTGCTACCAGTGGCAATCATATAGGATTTGCTTGACCTGACACCAGGTGGACAGATTATTATAATTCCTACATATTTGGGTGCTTACGTGTTTATGCCTATATGGGTGGGTAGTGTCCTAATTTGAAAAAAAATTTGGCATATATATTGCTTTGTGTTATAATAATTACTCTTTTGTAATTTAATTACCAAAGATGATGATATTCTAGTTTGTTGAATTTTTCAACGAAGTGTTGATTTTTGAGAAGTTTGATAGTATGAACAAAGTTCTTGATTTTTGGAAAAGGATGCCGATATTATATATATACAAATCCTAACCAAAACACATGGGGTGATGATATGGCACAAATAGCACCTTCAAACCTAATATTAAGATGTTATGCTCACAGATTGAGCGGTGAGAGATGGTATGGAGTGTGTTTAGATTTGAACCTAGCCGCGGAAGCTGATTCTTTTGATGAATTAAAACGAAAGCTTCATGAAATGATTTCAAGTTATTTTGCATGTGTTTTAGATACAAATGATAAAGACTCCATTCCAGATCTTCTATCAAGAAAAGCACCATTAATAGATTGGATTAAATATTATTTAATTCGCCTACATGTTTCTATTAAAAAAATACCTAATATTATTGCGTTTAAAGAGCTGATTCCCTTCCATCTATCTAATGCTTGTTAGACAAATCGATTTATAAATAGGAATAAAACTCTTTTTTGGTTAACCCAGATTGTTGTATCATTTTGCCAAGAAGTTTTGGGCCATACTTTTCTTTTTTGCTTTTTAAGTGGTCAACCGTTACGATTCTACGCTGTCCTTTGGTATATCCTTCCCATTGAGCATGGCTAGTTTTTTTGTGGCTTTTTTGTTTGAAACCAAGAGCTTTGAGAATGCTTTCTATTTGTTTCCGATCAAGCGCCGGATATTTTCCACTCATTTATTTTTATCTCTCAACACACTAATATGAAGGTTCTGGATGCTTCGAAGATTCAGAAGCCTCATTACTTTTGCCATCCCTATTTAAAGACTCTGTTTCATCCGTGTAAGAAAAATGGTCTTTTTTTGTAGCGCCATATAACCATCCACTTTTTAATTTTGTGGCGTTAATTTTATTTGCTTTTCGCAAATTCATTAAAAGCGTTCTCACTGTATTCTTGAAATTTATTGAATTAGTTTTAAATCCCTCTTGAAGAACTGCGTCAGCAAGTTCAGCAGGTTTCCATAATTTTCCTGGGTTTTCATCGAAAAGTATTTTGATCGATTTGTGAAATGTGAGATTCTTGAATCTTAATGAAACAGGCTGTTCTGTATTTGTTTTGATTAGTGGCATTTGTTTATCAACTTTATTAGCTTTTTGACCATCAACTAAACTTAGAACCCTATTAATTGACCCCAAGTTAGCATCAATCTCTTGGAGTCTGTCTGTAAGTTCTGTCCTCTCTAATTGGAGCCTTTCTTTTAATTCTATCAATTCATCTCTCATCTGATATCCCTCCTGTTGTTTGAGATACAACATAATTCATGTTGCATTCAATGTCAACCAATAAAAACGCTAACACCATCAACCATCGGGGCCTTGCTAAATGATATCAAATTATATTAAATAGTTAGAAAATAAATGGAACTGAAAAGGAACTGAAAAAATATTTTGATTTACAACCTTGCTGCCATTTGAAGCCCATTGTTCGTGTTTAACTGTTGCACAAACAAAAAACCCCTATAGTGTATTATAACACACAAGGGGAAATGATTTAAAGATTTTTGGCCGCCCATCCTCCGGACTTCTTATCTTCTGAGCTTTTTATCAGCCGGTTGTTTGACGGGCTTAAGTTCTTACCCTCTAACCTTCCTGTCTTTTAACGTTATCACAACAATTTTAAGGCATCAAAAACGTGCCATATATAGCAGTTATAAGCGCTCATGCTTACTGGCTGGTGTGGAGCGGCAGCGGAGCACCAGTCCGAGTAAAGCATGTTGCTGGAAGTCCCTTAATTGTTAAACTCATAGGAGAAGTCCTTGAGAATCCGATTCCGTACAGCCTCCAACTCTGCTGGTTCTGCCTCAAGAGTCTTAACGTAGGCGGCGAGTGCTAACGCGACCTCTGCCAGAAGATGCGTAGGATTGCACGACAAAATTTTGCCCCTTTCTTGGAAGGTGCTATCGGCCTCAAGGGTGAATTCCCCCCCGTCTTTGATACGTGCCTCATGAACCAACCCATTTCGGAATGTATCATAGAATCGCTCGCTGATTGAAGCTGTACAACTAGGGAGATGAGCGTTACACCATCCCCGAAAGCGTTCGCCAACATTTTGGCTCCCTGTCTCAAGTCGCGCGAGAGCGTCAATTGCTACCACAAGCATAACTCCGGACGCGAATGCATGGCCATTTTCTATAAGTACATGAGCTGGTTCAAGGTAAAAGCCCCGGATACGATCACCCATTTGTTGTGCTAATGTTGTGCCAGTGATGTCAACGTTCGAAAAGGTAATGTCCGGTGCGAAATATAGATGATCACCGATTCTCATTTCTTTTTCTCCCAACATTCTGACTGAGGGATGCGGCGCGTTTTTTTGCCACATCCCTTTCAAGCCAGTGGTTAGCTACAAAAAGGTGATTGATTTGATATATATTTTCCCGACGCTTCAGGTAAATTATCAAGCTCCTTTTGCAAGGTATTTTTTCCACATTCAGAAAGGTTTTGAAGAATTGATTTATCTAATGAAAAAAAGCTGAGTAAGCATAATCTCGCAATTTCATGCAATCTCCCAAAAGCTATGATCCTTGAATCCCTGATTTTTGTATTGGGATTAATATCCAAAACGCCATGAGCATATTTATTCCTACCAGTTCGATACTCGTCTTCAACCCAACTAGAAATATCAAAAGGAAAATTGAACCCGTTTAAAAAATTTGAAATTCTACGACCTAAGGTTTTACCTTTATAGGAGCCATCGGGAACGAATAATGCTTCTAAGCATGCAAATAACCCCAGGTAAGCAAGCTGATATGACTTTGAAAAACCGCATGTAATTTGGGAAAAATATATGATTGCTGTTGTAAGCCGCTTATATCCAATTGCAGGTTCCTGAATAAGAATATTCGAAAGTTGAGAGGCAGACCTAATATCATCAGCGCTATATATAAGGGTGTAATCAGATGGGGACCATGGAGAGTCCAACTGAAATAATTCGATGTCATCCATGTCGTTACAACTCTGATCAATTTTAAATTTCCCAGCGATACTTAAATTATTTGGTGATTGGAGTCGTAAAGCTGATATAGATGAAAAGAAAAGATATGTCGGATCAAATTTGTTTTTGTTATTATTGTCGCAGCAATATCTTAAAGAACAATGTGTCAAGCCCATCCCTGGCAGGTGATATCCAGGAAGAACAAAGTCAGCTAAAGCGGATTCGACTGATTCGAGGAATCCTTGTGGTGTATTATCAAGATAGACATCAGATAATAGATTTAGAGGTAAATCGACCTCGAAGTCGTAAGGAAATGAATGAAATAGCAAATAGCTATCTCCAGCATTAGATGGCATCATTTTTATCCTTTATTTAAGCAGCTAACCCACCGCTCAGGGGCCGAAAGAGGCGCAGCCTCTGAAGGTCCCTTGCAGCAGATTGTTAACTGCGAATTATACCTTTAAAAAGATTTTTGGCCATAACCTTGAGATTGGCGACCAACTTGCGAACGTCCTCCTCTGAAATTGATACCTTTCTGCCGATAAGTGATTGGGACTGTCCGGTTTTACAAATAAATTCTTCATCTATCACGCCCATTTTATGAGCCAACAAATGCCGTTTTTGAAATTGTTCTGTTACAAAGCCCCATTGGTCTGTATTCAAGCCGGCTGATATATCAATACCATGCTCTCTCTGTAGCCTATCTTTTGTGGCATCTATATTTTGAAATGAGATCTTCTGATAAATATCTGAACAGTGTTCTCTGCCAAAACCATCGAAGGCAGACACACTATCCTCTAATGCATTTTCGATAAGTTTCGATTTTACATCACCTGCTGCGTTAACGGCCAAATCAAGAATTTTTTCCACTAGATCAAAATTTGCGTTAACGATTTGCTGAGAGTTGTGTATGCCACAATCAGGACAATATCCGAAGGAGCCATAGATTGTATATTGAAGTGTACAATTATTACAGCAGACCTTTTCCTCAAGCTCCTTTTCCGAATAGTAAGCAATTGGGGTGGGACGACCCTCGACCTTTATTCCTATTGAGATAAATGCATTTCTATCAGGCTTCATCTCAAGTTTTTTCATGCTTTTAAGAAGATCGCCCGAAATCTTGCGGAGGGCAACAGACTTGGCATATTCAATCTGTTGTTTTGTACAAAATTCATTTTGCGGACCAATATGATTACAGTAGGGGCAATGGACATCAATGGCATCTGGAATTCCTGTGCCAAACATTATTTTAAAATATTTTTCACAATCGGGACATTCTCTTCCTGTGAAACCATCTTCGCCTGGTTCAATTGTTACTGTGAATTCCATTTCATTATCTCTTGGCAGTTAACAAGAAGTAGACGCCAAATTTGTCCATAATGCCAAACGGCAATTACACCATTTTCAGACAAGTTCGGCGTATTTTTATTAACAATATTGATATGATTTGGTGTCTAATACGCTAAAAAGATGCGTGGAATACACCAAATCTAACCCTGAAAAAAAGATGAAAACAAAAAATGGTGATTAAACATGCAATCATTAAGGCAAATAGACCAAATTGGGTGGATAATACTCTATAAAATAATCATAACTTGCTGATTTAATTGAATTGTCAATTTATTAAGTGGTGTATAATAACAACTGTGTCATCCACAGACACACTGTGTAGAGTTAAGGTAACAGTTTATTGGAAAAATAGGCAGAAAGTAGATATAAGCCTTTAATTTGGCTTAAATTTACATATACGATGGTGCAATCATTGTCAATAATAGCAAAGATCTCCGGGACGTACATAAGTTTATAAGTTTCTGTCTTAACATTTTGGTTTAACTGGTAAGAACAATCCTGATCATCGTGCATGTTGGAGCAAAGCGTAAATCCCGCAATCGGGGCCCTGTTGAATTTGAAACTCATTCAATCGGGGTTCATCGGGCCTGAAAACTAAAAACCCC
>Ga0307380_10012811_pt1 | contig 10398 bp, 6 predicted proteins | sample UN3MG_FD_202239 | JGI IMG/M metagenome (GOLD analysis project Ga0307380, IMG submission 202239) | Soil microbial communities from Risofladan, Vaasa, Finland - UN-3 | ecosystem: Environmental > Terrestrial > Soil > Coastal area > Acid sulfate soil | place: Finland: Risofladan, Vaasa | collected... | reverse complement strand
ATGGGGATCTTTTTCTGGGCGGCCAGACGGACGACGGCTTTCAGTTTCTCGTTGCCGCCGATGTTTCCGGGGTTGATGCGGATGCCGTGGGCGCCGTTATCCATGGCCCCCAATGCCAGGGCGGCGTCAAAATGAATATCGGCGATCACGGGCAGGGGCGATCGCGCCGTGATCTTCCGGAAAGCCGCCAGCGCCGATTTTGCCGGGACGGACACGCGTACGATGTCGCAGCCGGCGCCTTTCAGCCGTCGGATCTGTTTCAGGGTGGATTCAACATCTTCGGCCGCGGTATTGGTCATGGACTGGATAGAAACGGGATGAGCCCCGCCAATGCCGACCCGGCCGACGAATATTTCCCTTTTCATGTAGAAATTATAACGAATTCAGTAACAAGTAACAAGGAACAAGTGACGAGGAACCTCAAAATATCGAACTATTACCAGCAATTCTCTTCATTCTTGTCACTTGTCACTAAAAAAAAGGGGCGGCTTTCAGAAAGCCGCCCTATTTTTTGGACTCGTTACTTTACTGTGATGGGAATGGCCTTGGTCCTGGCTTCCTCGATCTTGGGAATGGTGAGTATAAGGATGCCGTCCTGTAGCGACGCGTCGATCTTCTTGGCGTCTACATTTTTAGGGATCGTGAACGATCGCTCGAAAATCCCGTAATTCCTTTCCAAGCGATGGCAGCTTTCATTCTTGGTTTCCTCTTCCTGTTTTCTCTCGCCACGCAGGTTGAGCGTATCGCCGGAGAATTCGACTTTGACGTCTTCTTTTTTGAAACCCGGAAGCTCGATTTTAAAAACGTAAGCATCCTTGGTTTCATAAATATCAGTCATGGGGCGCCAGGCGCTCGGCGTCAATCCGCTCTTGGAAGATTCATCAAAAAAATCCTCCCCAAAAATCCTGTTCCAGCGGCCGTACATATTGGCCAGCTCCGAATAGGGTTGCCATTTGGTTATTCTCATATTAACCTCCTTTATTTTTTTCCACAAGAAATATAGAATAATTTTTCATTTTTTTCAACATATCTTATTGTTTTTTTATTATATTTATTTTAGTGTTCTTTTATCAACTATTGATATTTTCCAGCTATTGATTTTCAAAGGCCTTTCGGCTATTATTGTTTAGCAAATGAAAACAGCAGATTTGCTCATCCGTGTTCGCCAGGGCGATCCCGTGGCTTTGGCCAAAGCCATCACCATGGTGGAAAACCGCAAAAAAGATTATAAAAGTCTGTTGGAAGGGATATATCCATTGCTCGGCAAAGCATTGAAGATCGGCATCACCGGAGCTCCTGGCAGCGGCAAAAGCTCATTAATCGAGAAAATGATCGCCGTGTTGAAGGCCCAGGGGGTCTCCATCGCGGTCCTGGCCGTTGACCCGTCATCCCCATTCACGGGCGGAGCGCTGCTCGGCGATCGCCTGCGCATGATCCAGCACAGCAACGATGCCAACGTCTTCATCCGCAGCATCGCCAACCGAGGCCAATTGGGAGGCTTAAGCCTTTCCACCCATGAAATCGTCGATTTGCTCATTGCGGCCGGCAAGGAGATCATCCTCATCGAGACCGTGGGTGTCGGCCAGTCCGAGGTTGACATCGTAAACGTCGCCGACATGGTGCTCATGGTGCTGAATCCCGACAGTGGCGACGAAATACAGATCTTCAAGGCCGGCATCATTGAGATCGCCGATATATTCGTCATCAACAAGGCCGATCTGGGTGGCAGCGACAACAAGATCAGCGAGATCAAGAGCTATTTCGCCACAGCCGCCAGGAGCCCGTTGATCTTCCCTACTTCGGTTAAGGAAGACAGGGGAATTCCTGAACTGCTGGCCGCGATCCGTCAATTCCAGCATGAGGAAAGCGGCCGCATCGATGAAAAAAGGGCCAACATAAAAAGAAATTATGTGGAAAAGATCGTGGCTGAACGCGTCCGGGAAGAGATGCGCCTCAATTCAACCATTGAGGACATGCTCAAGACCGCGCCCAGCGCCAATCCTTTTCAGTTGGCCGAGACGATCTTTAAGAAAATCAAAACAGGAGACAGCGATGATAAATAAAATTGATCATATCGCCATTGCGGTAAAGGATCTGGCCGAGGAGATCACCCGCTACCGGAATGTTCTCGGCCTCGAGTACCTGGGCTCGGAAGTGGTCACCGAGCAGAAGGTGACGGTAGCCATTTTCAAGATCAACGATGTGTTCATCGAACTCCTCGAACCCACCGGGCCGGATTCCCCTATCAGTGCCTTCATAGAAAAAAAAGGCGGCGGCCTGCACCACCTCGCTTTGGAAGTGGACGACATCAAGGCCGCCATCAAGCGTTTGCAGGAAAAAAACGTGCAAATGCTTGACGCCGAACCAAAAATCGGCGCCCACAACTCCCGGATCGCCTTCGCCCACCCCAAAAGTTTTTCAGGAGTATTGTACGAACTGAAACAGAAATAGGATGAATCATAAAACCAGGCTGGCCATCCTTTGGCACATGCACCAACCCAGCTACCAAAATCCCCACAGCAAAAAATTCGATCTGCCCTGGCTGCGCCTGCATGCGCTGAAGGACTATTTCGGCATGGTCCATGTGCTTGAGGAATTCCCCTCACTGCGCATGACCTTCAACCTGGTGCCATCGCTGCTGGCCGGGTTGCAACGGTACGCCAACGGTGCCAGTGACGAATTCCTCGATCTGTTTCGCAAACCCGCCGCAGAACTGGGACCGGAAGATACCCGCTTCCTGGTGCGCCATTTCTTTTCCATTCATTACGAAAACCACATTAAGCCCTACCGCCGCTATGATGCGCTTTACCAGAAAAAGATGATGCGCCTGGGTCAGCCGTCCGAACCCGACTGGCACCGGGTTTTCACGACGGCCGAGCTCCGCGACCTGCAGGTCTGGTTTCAGCTGACCTATTTTGACGAATTCTACAAGGAGGGCGATCCCCGGGTCCAGTCCCTGATACGCAAAGGCCAACAGTTTTCTGAAGACGACAAGCAAACGGTCGGCGCCGTGGAAAAGGAAATCCTGGGGCGCATCATCCCCGAATACAAAAAATTCCATGAGCAGGGCCGGATCGAATTGTGCACCAGTCCTTTTTACCATCCAATCCTGCCGCTCCTGCTTGACCCGCAGGCCGGAAAAAAAGCCAACCCCGGCCTGGCCCCGTACGACCTTGATTTCAACTGGGAGGAAGACGCCCGGGCCCAGCTGCAGGCCGCTTTGCAATTCATGCAAGAGACATTCGGCGCCAAACCGCTCGGCATCTGGCCCCCGGAAGGAGGCCTTTCGGAAGCGGTGCTGCATCTGCTTGAAAAAGCCGGCATCGCCTGGACCGCTTCCGATGAAGAGGTCCTGAGCCGATCGCTGCCCCGCCCCCTGACCCGTGATGGCGAATTCATGGTCGACGACCCGGGGGCTCTTTATACATCCTACACCATGGCCGGCAGCGCCCTAAAGGTTTTTTTCCGCGACCACCTGCTTTCCGATCTGATCGGGTTCTATTACCAGAAATTCCCCGCTGCCGATGCGGCGGCCGACCTGTTCCGGCGCATCAAGGCCATTGCCGGGGCCGGACCCGAAGGCCTGACCATCCCCATCATCCTGGACGGCGAGAACGCCTGGGAATTCTACGCCCACAGCGGTCGTGATTTCCTGCGTGAATTCTACCGCCTGGTCAGCCGCGACCACGAAATTGAAACGGTTACCTTTGCCGCCGCCCTGGACCGCCCGGCCCGCGAACTGCAGAAATTGAAAAGCGGCTCCTGGATCAACGGCAATTTCGACATCTGGATCGGCGATCGTGACGACCAGCGGGCCTGGGAATTGTTGAAGGGCGCCCGGGACACTTTCATGGCCGCAAAAGACCGGCTCAGGCCGGAACAGGTCCGCGAAATCGAAGAGCTCCTGCACACCGCCCAGGGCAGCGACTGGTTCTGGTGGTACGGCAAGGAAAACTACACTCCCGATATCGAAATTTTCGATGAGCTTTTCCGCCAGAACCTGCAAAAAATTTTCCAGGTCCTGGACCAGCAATTTCCCGAGGAACTGCTCACCCCCATCCCCAGGTCAACGCCCAGCGACCGCCTTTCCGTGGTCGCACCGCAGGATTACCTGGAGGCGCGTATCGACGGCCAGAACAGCGATTACTTCGAATGGCTCGACGCCGGGCGCGTCGACATCCTTTCCTACGGTGGCGCCATGAACATCGCCAACCCGCTGGTCAAGACGCTCTATTTCGGGTTCAGCCGCGACCATGTTTTTCTCAGGATCGATACCAAGAAAAACGCCCGCACCTACTTTGAAAACGGGTTTTCACTGCGACTGATGCTGCAAAACGGCCAGCAGCGCTGGCAGGGAGACATCCGCCGCCAGGACGGGCAACTGCTTCTTGATGATTTTTCAGACGGCGCTGCAGGCGCGGTCGGAAAGATCATCGAACTGAAGATCCCTTTCAGCTCCTTGATGCTCAATGAAGGCGCCGAGTTCCAGCTGCAAATGCACTGGTCGTTCAACGGCCAACCTTTCCAGGCCATCCCCGCCCGCGATCCCTTGAAGATCAAAATTCCCGACGCCAAGGCTTATTCGGCCTATTGGCAGGTGTAGGAGCTGAAGTCAGTAATCGGTGTACGGCATACGGTTTACGGTACAAGCTGGAAGATAAATTCCAAATCTCAAATCCCAAATTCCAATTAAATTCCAAGTTCCAAATTCCAATGTCAAAAAAGAAGATTCGGGCACTCGTTAATGAATAAATGAGTTGATGGGGCAACGGCACTGACAGCGAAATCTTGTGTTTTTCCTAACCCATCTACCCATTAACCCTTCTACCCATCTACTTTCTGGTTTTGGTCATTGGCGCATATTTGTGACTTGCAATTTGAATTCTCTTCACCGTACACCTTCCACCATTCACCCTAAACCGATTTCTTTTCTGGTTATTGAATTTGAATGCCGGTTTGTCATATAATCGCTCCATGACACCTCCAGAAAAAAAAGCCAAGTTCACCATGCCCCACCCGATCGTACTGATCTACGTCCTGGTGATCATGATGGTCGTCCTGACCTGGGTCATCCCCTCCGGCGAATTCCAGCGCCTGGAGACCAAAGTGGGCGGCAGCAGCCGCCTGGTCACCGTGCCCGGCACCTTCCACCGCGTCGAGCAGAGCCCGGCCGGATTGGCAGCGCTCCTGCTGGCACCGATCCGCGGCTTCCAGGACGGCATGCTGATCATCGTCTTCCTGTTCATCATCGGCGGCGCCTTCAACGTGATCAATGAGAGCGGCGCCATCAACCTGGCGATCAAAAGGATGGCCGCCGCCTTCTCCCGCCGCCCGCGCCTGCAGCGTTTCATCATCCCGGCACTGATGCTGGTCTTCTCGCTGGCCGGGTCGGTGTTCGGCATGTGCGAGGAGACCATCCCCTTCATCCTGATCTTCATCCCCCTGGCCATGTCGCTGGGGTACGACTCCATTGTCGGCGTGGCCATCCCGTTTCTCGGGGCAGCCGCCGGCTTCGCCGCCGCCTTTTTCAATCCTTTCACCGTGGGCGTGGCCCAGGGGCTGTCGAACCTGCCCTTGTACTCCGGCCTGGCCTACCGCCTGGTCGTATGGGTGATTGGCACCGCGATCACCATCACTTTCGTCATGATCTACGCCGCGAAAATCAAGAAAAACCCAAAGCTGAGCCCGGTATATGAACTGGATCTGGAACGCACCACGACATCCGGGGACGATGGCGGCGACATTTCCGCCTGGAACTGGCACCATCGAGCCGTGCTGGTGATCTTCGGGGGCGGAATCGTCCTCCTGGTCGTGGGAATCCTGGTCAAACACTGGTACATCGAGGAGATCGCCGGGCTGTTCCTGGCCATGGGGCTGGTCGCGGGCTTCGCCGCCGGCCAGGGGCCGAGCCGGATCGCGAAAAATTTCGTCGCCGGCGCCCGCGATTTCGTGGGCGTGGCCTTCGTCATCGCCTGCGGCCGGGCCATTCTGATCGTCGCCCAGGACGGCAAGATCCTGGACACGCTCCTCTTTTACGCATCCAATTTCATTTCCATGTTTCCGCGCATCGTCGCCGCCCAGATGATGTTCCTCACCCAGTCAGTCATCAATTTCTTCGTACACTCGGGCACGGCCCAGGCAGCCCTGACCATGCCCATCATGGCCCCGCTGAGCGACCTGGTCCACATCACGCGCCAGACAACTGTCTTCGCTTATCAGCTCTGCGAGTTCGTCAACCCCATCCTGCCCACATCGGCGGTGACCATGGGCGTGCTGGGCATGGCGCGCATCCCCTGGGACAAGTGGGCGCGCTGGTTCCTGCCCTTGATGCTGATCCTGATCGCCCTGAGCCTGCTGCTGCTCATCCCGCCCGTGCTGATGAACTGGGGACCATTTTAGAACCGAGACGCGTGACACGTGACGCGTGACTATGGAAGATAAAAATTCCAAATTCCAAGCACTAATGACCAAATGACTAAAACGAAAGAGTTATGTAATTTCAAGGTCCTTGATCTTGGAGGGGTTTGATTAATCAAACCCCTACTGCATTTTTTCTTTGCTGCGTTTAGGACATTGGAATTCGTGATTTGGATTTATGGGCGCGATAACCGCGCCCCTACATCTTTTTGTTCCTCGTCACGCGTTACGCGTTACGCGTCACGATAGCTCATTGAATCGCTGACGGCTTCCGTTTATAATCTTTCCATGATCTCCATCATCCCGCTGGCCTATTCCGCATTGGGTGCTTTCAGCATGGTCATGCAGACCATCCTGCTGCGGGAATTTTTCGTAGTGGCGGCCGGCAACGAGATCTCCTTCGGCATCGCCATGGCCGGTTGGCTGCTCGGGGTCGGGGCCGGATCTTTATGCGGGGCTTTTTTCAGCGCCCGCCGCTCCCGGACCGCAACCGCTTTTTCCTGGACAGCCCTGGCATTGGCTGCCGTAGCCCCGCTCCTGCTGGCCGCGGTCCGCTGCCTGCACCTCCTGGGTGTGATTTCCCAGGGCGCGCTGCTGCCGCTGGCAAAAACACTTTATCTGATCCCCCTGCTCACCTTGCCATTCAGTTTTTTGAGCGGCTTCGCCTTTCCGCTGGCCGCCAAGCTCAGATCCCAGGCGGAGGAATATCGACCGCGCATGCTAGTCGGAGCATATGTCTGGGAATGCCTGGGCGCCCTGGCCGGAGGCATGGCCTACACTTTCTGGCTGGTTGGAAAATACGATCCGCTTTTGATCATTGCACTATTCACCCTGCCGCTGCTGATCGGGTCGGGATGGATGGCCCTGACCGCAAACGGCAAAAAAAACCTGGCCGTTCACCTGCTGGCTTTGATCCTGAACCTGGCCGCTATCTTCAGCGGCGGAGCTGGCCGGATCGATTCCTGGCTGGTGCAGCAGAGATGGCTGGGAATATCCAGTTCCGATCTGATCGCCAACCGGGACTCCAAATATCAGAACCTGCAATTGGGGTTACGACATGGGCAATACAGTTTGTACGCCAACGGCCAACTGGCAGCCGTGTTTCCCAATGACGATCCGCAAAGGATCCTGGCCGCTCTGATCATCAGCCAGCATCCCCGCCCCAGGGACATCCTGGTCGTCGGCGGCGCCAGCAGCGGCCTGGCCAAGCACCTGCTGCGCTACAAGATTGCCCGGCTCACCACCGTGGAGATCGACGCCGAGTTTTCGAACCTGATCACCGACCACCTGGACGCCGCCGACCTTTCCGCTCTGCGCGACCCGCGCTTGCGCATGCTGGTCATGGACGGACGCCGCTTCGTCCTGCTGGCGGCCCAGCGCAAAAATGATCCGCAGAACCGATTCGACCTGGTTTACATCAATCAACCCGACGCTTGGACCGCACAGCTCAATCGTTATTATACCCGTGAGTTTTTTCTGGATCTGAAAAAGATATTGGCCCCGGGTGGAGTAGTGGCCCTGCGCCTCTCCGCTTCGGAAAATGTCGCTGCGGAGATCATCAATCCCTACACCTCCGTCATTTTTCAAACCCTGAAAAGCGTATTCCCTTTCATCGCGATTTCACCGGGACCGACCAGCGTTTTCTTTGCCTCGGAAAGAGAGGCAAGCGTCACCACGGAAACCCGGGTTTTGGCTGAACGCTACCGCGCCCTGGCCCTGCCGCCGGCCGGTCTGGAGCGGATTTTCACTTCATTGTACCCGCCGGAAAAAACCGCCTTCATCGGCGCTGCCCTGCAAAAGCACATGGCCCCGGCCCTGAACCGCGACCAGCGGCCCATTGCCTATTTTCTGGGCGGCCGGGTGCTGGGCTGGAGCAGCGGCAGCCCGCTGACGGGCCTGTTCCGCCTGCTCGGGAAAGTGAAATTCCCGATCGTGCTCATGATCATGGGCCTACTGTTGCTGCCGGTCTTCCTGCTCACCTTGTTCAGGCGGAAAAAACGGGTCGGCCTGGCTCAGATCCTGCCGGCCGCCGCCAGCGGCGGCTTTGCCGGACTTTCCTTTGAAATCACGGCCATTTTTATTTTTCAGAACACTTGGGGCTTTGTCTATCAGGCCATCGGCCTGCTGATTGCATTGTTCATGCTGGGCCTGGGTGCCGGAGCCGCACTGACCGGCCGCCTTATTGAGAAAAAAATCCCGATGGCCGAAAAAGCCGCTCGCTGGCTTGCCGGGATACAGATGCTCATCGCCGTCCTGAACCTGGCCTGCCTGCCACTGCTCCGGGTCAATTTTAAACTGGGTTGGCCGGGACAACTCCTTATGGCCGCCTGGCTGGGCGGCATGGGACTGCTGGTCGGAGCCATACTGCCCCTGGGCATGTGCATCATGCGGCGCCTGCCGGCCGGACTGAGCGCCGGGCTGCTGAATGCCGGTGATTATCTAGGCGGGGCCGTCGGCTCCCTGGTAATGGCAGCATTTTTCCTGCCGCTGCTGGGCACGGGGAACAGCCTGCTGCTGATCTCCCTGCTTTCATTGGTTTCGGCCGCACTCCTGCTTCTGGCGATCCGGGCCGGGCCGAAGCCAACCTGAAACAGGGAAAAGGCATGATCCGCCGCGGCAGGATAAAATCAAAGGCGGCAGGGATTCGAAAAAAATCTAATGGGCAGGAACCAGCGCCTGCCAATCATTTAAAACCTGGATGGCTTCTTCCAAAACCGGATCCTTGCGCAAGTCGGAGAGCCATTCTTTTCTTTTCTCACTTAAGGGGTCGGTCGCGGCGGCTTCGCCGTTGCCGGTTTTTGCTTCAATGACCGTTGCCCGAATATGGGCAATCTCGACCTGCTGCTGGTTGAACTTTTCGGCCTCCTGGAAAAGCATTTCCTGCTCGGCCTGGAATTTTTTCAGGTTTAGGGTCACCAGGGTCATTTCACGCTTCTTTTTCAAGCGGACGATATTTTCGGCGATCTGCTGGAAACGGGCGTTGGCCTCCCGCCTTTTTTGACTGCGGTTCTTCAACTCCGTCAATTTGTCCGGATCAAGAGCCCATGGTGAAAAGGAAAGCTGGGAAACCGTATCCCAGGGCAGGGAGTATTTCTGGCTTTTTTCACCAACGCCGAGGTAGGTATACAGATCGGGCAGGACGATATCCGGAACCACTCCCTGATACTGGGTGGAAGCGCCGGTTATTCGATAATATTTCTGCACGGTCAAAGCTATGGCTCCCAGCGGCCGCAAATGCCGCATGTCGTTGGCAAGAAAACGGTCCAGGTCGAGCACGACCTGCACCGTGCCTTTGCCGAAAGTATGCTCGCCGCCGATGACCACGGCCCTGCGGTAATCCTGTAAGGCAGCGGCTACGATCTCCGAAGCCGAAGCGCTGAGCGAGTTGACCAGGATGACCAGCGGCCCACTATAGCTGATTTCACCGTCGCGGTCTTCATATATCTGGGGCGCCGAATGCCTGTCTTTCACCTGCACCACCGGACCCTTTTCAATAAAAAGTCCAGACAATTTCACGGCGTCATCCAAGGCCCCACCGCCATTGCTGCGCAGGTCCAGGATCATGCCGTCCACGCCAAGGTGGACCAGTTCCTGCAGTTCCTTTTTCACATCGTCGCTGGCGTTGCGCCCGGAAGAACGGTTGAAATCGTGGTAGAACTTGGGCAGGTAAATATAGCCGAATGATTTTTTCAGTTTGTCGTTGGTCAGGACGGCGGAACGGGCGTAGGTCTCCTGGATCTCGACCACATTGCGCACCAGGGAGATCTGCATGATGCGGCCGTCGGTTTTTTTGACCGTCAGGCGCACCAGACTGCCCTTTTTGCCGCGCACCAACCGGGCGGCATCACTGACACTCATGCCCACGATATCGACGGGCTCCTCGTCGCCCTGGCCGACCTTGAGGATGAGGTCTTCGACCTTGAGCAGGTTCTGGATCCAGGCAGGACTGCCGGGAATGACATCGAAAATCTTGATGAAACC
>Ga0307380_10012810_pt1 | contig 10400 bp, 22 predicted proteins | sample UN3MG_FD_202239 | JGI IMG/M metagenome (GOLD analysis project Ga0307380, IMG submission 202239) | Soil microbial communities from Risofladan, Vaasa, Finland - UN-3 | ecosystem: Environmental > Terrestrial > Soil > Coastal area > Acid sulfate soil | place: Finland: Risofladan, Vaasa | collected... | reverse complement strand
GAGGACGGAAAAGTAGTGCATAAAAGAAGGATAGAGAGCGTTAAAGACTAACTAGCCTATCGAACAAGTCGGGGGCGAGTTTTGAGGTTCAATTTTGTGACCTCAAGATTCGCCTCTTTTTTATTAAAGAAAATGGTCGGTTTGTTTAATAAGGGGAGAACTTACTAAACGGAAGTTTAATAACGATGGCTACTTTATGGGATATTTTGAAACCCGGTGACCAAGAGAAGTTGGTTTACTTCTATAAGCAGCAATTTGGTATGAAGTTTATACCACCAAAGCGCGGTGACCGGGCTATCGAGTGCGACACGAAGGTTGAGGACTTGCCAGAGCTAACCCGAATTATGGAGCAAGCACCGAATTACTCTGTTGATGTTCAAGGGAGGGAAGGGTGAAGATACTAGATTTAGATGTTCTACAAGGTTACGCCAATGAAATGGCTAGAAAACTAAATACAGATTGCCAGCCGCTTCTAAGGTGGAAACAATGTACGGATGAATGCGGAGAGTTAAGTTCACATTGTCACACTATTGAGGTAAGCGGGCAGAAACGGGGCACAATTTGTATAGATGATTCTGATTCAAACCTATACAGTCACGGTTGGCGATGGATTGTAGCTCATGAGGTATGTCATCTAAGTGTGAAAAACTGTGATTTACCACAGTTCGCTGAACTTATGAAGCAATTAGGTTTTTCATAATGGAGTTAGCATGAGCGGGGACTGCCGGCGCTGTAAGGATTATAGGGAGTGCATCGGTAAAGAATGGTATCACTATGGAGAAATTAGATGGTGTGTCTGGCAGGTTATTTTTATCTTAGCGAACGCCGACACATTACGAGCTGGGCGCTGGCCACAGGACCCCGACAGAGTAGATGATAATTCAGGGCAAAGAAGCATTAAGACCGAAGCGACATTTACCAAGCCTATTCTTATACTCGCCGAATTGGAGGAGAGACTTAAAAGAACAGGGATATGCGGGAAGTTACTTGTCGCCCAGGTCGAGGCAGGCCGGGAGTTTAACACCTTAGATTATGAGGCTAAATCGGCGCTGCTCTATATCAAGGGATGGAGGCGGAAAAGAATGTCTTTTAGCGCCTGGAAAAAGGCAAGGAAATATTACCAAAAGGTAATAAAAGTTGAGCATCAAAAGGAGGGGGCTTATGTGCAAGTGTGAGAAATGCGGAAAACACTGCGATTGCGGTGAGAAATACTGCGACCAACACTTTTTAGAAGAGCTACATACGAAAAATAAGAAAGAAAAGGAGGTTAAAAATGCTACTAGAAATAGCGGAAAAGGGAGCACCTTTATCAAAACCCGAAGACCCTATTTGGACAACTACCATAATGACTTATGAATTGGGGAATGTGATAAAGGCATTAACTAAAGCTCGGAATAAAAATGCCTACGGTGATGAGGCTGGCGAAAGGGCATACTTTGGAACGGCGAGAGTGGAACTAGCAGACTTGTTGACGCAAGGCTACCTATTAGCCGAGCAAATGGGCTGGAAAAGAATTGATTTAGAGAATGATGGGCTAGACCGCTTTAGGGAAAGAATGGCCGAGTATGCAAGGGATTTGGTGGGATAGCATGAGAATCTATATAGCCAGTGCTTACACTAAAGGCGATGTGGCAATCAATGTGAGGAATGTCATATTGGTAGCCGATGAGCTTGTGAAGCGGGGACACACTCCATATATCCCACACTTGACACACCTCTGGCATCTTATCTCGCCGAAAGAAAGCAGTTTTTGGTATGAATATGACAATAGCTTTATAGACCATTGGGCTGATGCATTATTGAGATTAGATAATCTATCTTCTGGTGCTGATAATGAAGTTGTGAGGGCAAGAAAGCTGGGAATACCTGTTTATTACAATTTAGGGGATATACCGTAATGAACTGCAAACACCAAAAGTGGATTCTCGATAAGAACAACTTCGGGAAATGTAAATGTGGTGCAAGCAAGCAGTTTCCCGTGGTGTCCAAGATAACACTAAGACCCAGCGAGGCTTTGACTATGGAAAATCTAGGTCCTGATTCTAAGTGCAATCCTGATGCCTGGTGCAGCGCAAGTGTGCATGGGGTGAAATTTGACAATGATTATTGAAAATGTTTTACTTGACAACAGAGGGAACACTTATGCCCCAAGCCCGATCAATCGGGCTTTTTGTATTATGACGGGAGGCTATCTTATGGGTCTAGATTCCCATAGGGTTGTCTCCCACAGCGCCAGGGCGAGTAACCCTGGCCCGACAGCCCCAAGTAAGTCCTGGAATAGACGCTTTACTGGACAGCAGGGCAATGAGCTACCAGGGATTGGGGCTGTTTCTATTTCAGGAGACATAAATGGACGAAGAAGAATATCAATATCCCCCTGAGTGGGAGAACTTCATAGGTGAGGATGACAGCACTACGTATTGAATGGCTAGATTCTAGTGGTTGGGGAGATGTCTGGAAGGATTACGAGGAATTGAAAGATTTGAAATTGTCCCCAATCACAACCAGGGGAGCGGTAGTGAAAGAAACTCCTGATACCATCTTTCTAGCACAGTCTGTAAGCCATGACCAATGCCATAACATAATCGGCATCCCCAAAGGGTGTATTCTCAAGCAGAGGAAAATACCATGACTGAAGGGCAAGAGATAGTGGCTTGCGTAGTATTATGCTTTGTCCCGTATTTAGTTTTAAGGTTGCTGATTCCTTTTATTGTGAAAAAAAGACATCATGGAAGTCATTGAAAAGATAATCTCGTATAAATGGAGCGACATCTTTCACTTTTATCCTTTTGGCGATATCCACATGGGTTCTATTGACTCAGCAGAAGGTGACTTTAATAGCAAAGTCATAGAGTGCGTCAATAGGGAAAATTCCTTCGCACTTGGTATGGGAGACTATGCTGATTGCATAACCAAGAATGACCCACGCTTCGACATGGATGGCCTAGCTTCCTGGGTAGAAAAAGGAAACATAGTTGAATCGCAGCGTATTCGGGTTGTTGAAGCATTCAAGCCTTTAGTGGAAGCGGACAAACTAATCGCACTCGGTACAGGTAATCATGAAGAGGAGATACATCTTCGCCATCAATGCGATATAACCCGTAACATCTGCCGTGATTTGAAAGTGCCTTATGCCGGGTATTCCTGTTTTGTAATTTTAACTTTCAGGCGAGAGAATAGTAACGAAAGCCATCAGTATATCTGGCATAGCTGGCATGGTGCTGGAGCTGCCCAGACTGAAGGGGCTAGATTGATGCGGTTGATGAGGCTGGTAAATGACATTCAAGCCCATATCTACACTATGGGACATCTTCACGCTATGACTTCGCATACACCCGATAGGTTAATGTGCGTTAGAGGCAGAGTAAAGAGCATTAAATTGGTTGCCACTATTACAGGGTCCTGGCTGAAAGCCTATACGCAGCCGAAGGGAGAACAGATACTAAATGCCAGTTACGCTGAAAAGAAAGGTTACAAACCAAGTCGTATTGGAGCACCTATCATAAAGATATGTCCAGAACGAGATGAAATTACAATAGAGAGTTGATATGGCACCCTATCCTGAGGTATAATATATACAGGAGGTATACATTATGCCGAAGCTAGGAGATATATGGAATAAACCCAGAAAAGAAAAAGGTAGATTTACCATATGGATATGGCAAGCCTGTATAAAGTGTGGGAAGGAACGTTGGGTTTTAGAATATAAATGGAAGCAAGGGAAATCTAAATATTGTCATCATTGTTATGTTACAACTTTTTCTCATTTTGCTCCGTGGGTTAATAAAAGTGGAAAGGAAAATCCTAACTGGAAAGGCGGACGCAAAAAAGTTATTGGGGGTTATTGGACAGTTAAGTTGTTACCAGATGATGAAGATTACCAATTATTGAAGTCCATGATAAAAAGTGATGGATATGTTTTAGAACACCGTCTTATTATGGCGAAGGCGATTGGACGTGCTTTAGGTAGTAAGGAAATTGTTCATCACGTGGATGGGAATAGGGAGAATAATGTATTGTCCAATCTGGAGTTAACTAGTTTGAGTAATCATGATTTATCTTATAAAGGTGGTTATAAACAAGGTTTCAAAGATGGTATGAAATATGCTCAATCAATCAAGATATGTCCAGAACGAGACGAATTAACGATAGAGTCATAACTAAATATAGGTAAGATAATACCCTAATTGGGTAAGGAGGAAAATGAGTGATACATTAAAAGCAGTAGCGACAGCGAGCTTCGTAGCGGGGATTATACTAACTGGTATATTCCTTCCCAACGAAAAGGAACTTCAGTACATTTTCGTATCTCTCCTGAGTGCCATATGGGTTCTACCGCCTGTTAAAGACACGCTACGCCAGATGTTTAGACCATAGCTTAAAGGACAAACCGAGCCAGCCTTTATTTAATAGGAGTAAACAATGTTCAAGGCTCTAAAGAAGATTGATATTCATACATTTATGGACACGCCAGAGGAATGGCACTCTTTTGTCATTGGATTCTGTGAGGTTATGTGTCCCTGGAGACCATTCGTTAAGCCACAAGGAGATAGTCTTGATTATATACAGGGGGAGTATCACTACTATGCTTTCGGTAGGGCTGTGGGGTTTCTAGCTCTTGCAGGACTTGTAACGGGAATCATTAAGGTGGTGCTAGGATGATAGACAGAAGGAACTTTGTATTTAAGCCAGGGCTAAAAGATGATGGCAAACCCATCATAGACTTTAGAACTATACCATTACGGGCTATTCTAAGGCTGAAGGAATTGCCTCCCTTGCCCAATGAGTATGATGCTCACGAAGCAGTAGGTGGGGTGCAAGATGACCGAATGTTTGGGAATGACCAATACGGAGACTGTGTTAAGGCTGCTTTTGCTCACTTTATTCTCACCCTGGAGAAGTTTGAGCAGGGTACTCTGATAGACATAGCAGACCAGGAGGTTATTGACGAATATCTGCGAGAGAGTGGCGGCGCCGATTCGGGGTTGTATTTAACCCTCGCTATGAAGGACTGGCGTAATCATGGACTAGAATTTGGTGGCAAGACATACACAATCTACAGCTATGCTGGGGTTGAACCTAAAGACCATGTGGCTATCAAATACTCCATATATCTGCTCCGAGGGCTTATCTTCGGGATGCAGGTTTTCTCTACTGATATTGACCAATTCAGAAGGGATGAACCCTGGCATTTAACTGAGCATAGTGGGGCTCTTGAAGGCGGTCATGGAGTATATGGCTTTAAGTATAACGATGATTCTGTCAACTTCGTAGATAGAGGGACAGAGATTTCCACAAAACAAAATAGTGGATATGCGGGATTCCCTCGGTTATACAAAGTCCTCACTTGGTCTGAGAACGGCTTAACCTGTATGACATGGGGTGAAGAACAATTTCTAACTTGGGACTTTTGGGATGCTAGAGTCAATCAGGCTTTCGCCGTTGTGGATAACCGCAATAAATGGCAAGGTGCTGATTCCCCCGTAAATGTTGACTTAAATGACAGCTACCTCAGAGAGATAACAGGAGATGGCACGGATAATCCCGGCTGCCCCTTCCCCTGGCTCGGTCCTGTTAAGGAATTAGGCAAAGTATTAGCAAAAGGATTTGGTTGGTGAATTATGGAGTATAAAAAAACTTAATGAAACCTTTACCGCGGATCAGGTCTATGTCTGCGCCTGGCCGGAGTGCAGGAACTATATCCTGCCGGGTATGCAGTGGAAATATATCTGGCGAGAATGCAAGGACAGCAAGGGCCATAAAGGGACAGAACTCGCGAAGGCTCATGCATATCATAGGATAGAGGAGGCTAGGCTTTCTTAGTAGTGGTTTTACCACACTTCTGGCAACGCCAGCGTTGGACCTTATTCTGACCCGACCAAGCGTGTAAAACGGGGTAAATTCAGCTTTGAGAATAATTTTGTTAGGAGATAAAATTATGCAAATAGAATTTATAGCCACATTACCTGATAGCTCAACAGCAATCTCTATTAGTGGAGATGGTGCTTCAAGGGTGAAACTTGATATACCGGACTCCGAGCTGGCGAACGCTGTTAAACTTGTCTTACTTAAAGGTAAAGCATTCAGAGTTAAAATCGAGCCTATAACAGAGCAGGGGGTATAAATGTATAAGGATAAAGAAAAGCAGAAAGTAGCTAATAGAGCAAACGCTAAGCATTACAGGGAGAAGAAGGGTATGACGCAGGGTATGACGGAAGAGATGGGTATGACGCAAGATAAATCATCATACCCCGACATCATAGATAAGTTGACCGACCCCTTCTGGAGAGAACGATTAACAAAAATCTGTGCATCCTTTCAGGGTAGAAGGTTCGGCATGGATGTTACTTGGCTCGGTGATACTCCTTTAACTGTCGCCTGTGATTGGCTGGAGTGTACAGGATAATGGGTGAATTACGGGTTGGAGGTATCCATTGCTCCCTTGAGGATGCGATTATATGGAAGCCGTTTGAACAAGCGAGTGCCCGTAGTTCTTATACTTAAAGGGACAAGGGGTATAAATGTATCCCCGATATGAACAAGGGGCTTTCTTGAGCCTCTCAGGTGCATTGTATGGGAAGAAAGAGTAACTATGTATAGGTCTAAATTAACACCTTTCGTTAGAAAGCAGTTAGTTAACTGTATTGAAATCGGTATGCCTATCGGGAGAGCTGCCCTGGCTGTCGGTATATGCCATAGAACCTTTGACAGATGGATGAATAAGGGCGAACACCCTAACGGTGATAATGATATATATGTCCAACTTGTCAGAGATATTGAGCAAGCCGAAGCTAACTTTATTAAAAAGAATGTGGGGAGAATAGACAAAGGTGCAGAGAAGAACACGGAAGATGCCAAATGGCTGTTAGAAAGGCGTTTACCCGGGGAGTTTGGTAGAAGGATAGAGTTGGAAGTTGGGCCGTCTAAGGTGCTGATGGCATTACAAGAGCAGGCACAGAGGGCATTGGGCAAGGATACTCAAAGAGAGATAGCAACCCAGTCATTGATAGCTGCTGTGGACGACACCCCAGAAGACAATGAGGACTAGAACAGCTTGTAGTGTCGCACATTGTCCGTTGTGCGAAGTATTTTATAGCTAGTTGATTTTATCTGAGCCATAACCCCTTCACCATAAGCCAAACCCAAGACGTACCCCCCTGTGTGAATATATCTACCACACGCTCTCCAATTTAGGATTTGACTTAATTGACATAATGAAAGGAGGTATATGGGACTTATAAGTTGGATAAAGGACAGGAAAGCAGAACGGGAACTCAGACCGCAATTAGACAGGGTATTCAGTAGGTATGGAGATTGGGTAAAACGATGGAATGAAGCAATAACCGAGATAATAGATGAATTCAAGGCAAATGGGGCTTTGGATAACCATAGTGCGGGGGAATTAGAAACAATGTTTCGGGTAGAGTTAGTTAAGGGGGGGGTACTTGACCCATAAGAAAATCTCTCTCCAGAATAGGATTTAAGTTAGTTTACATAATGAAGCCATATTATGAGGATAGATTAGCAACAATTTATCATAGCGATTGCAGGGACATTTTATCGACCCTCCCGAAGGCTAGTGCCATTGTGACCGACCCGCCCTATGAGCTTGGTTTTATGGGCAAGTCATGGGACTCTAAGGGTATAAGTTTCCAGAAAGAGACATGGGGGATAGTAAGGGAAGCCTGTTTATCGGGTGCGATGCTCTTATCTTTTGGCGGAACAAGGACATTCCACAGGATAGCGTGTGCGATAGAAAATGCAGGCTGGGAGTATAGAGATACGCTGATGTGGGTATATGGGAGTGGATTCCCGAAGTCTCTTGATATAAGCAAGGCGATTGATAAAGTTACAAAACGGATAGATTTATTTGAACCATTCGCCCGACACTTCAAGGAACAGCGAATATTAAAAGGCTTATCTCATAAGGATATAGCCCGATACTTCCCAAGTAAGACTAACGGCTTAACAGGTTGCGTGTGGAATTGGGAGAATGCTATGAGTGTTCCGACTATGGCTCAATGGCATATATTAAAGCCACTTCTTGATTTAATGGATGATTTCTTACCTCTTATTCAACGGCTAGAAACTGAAAGGGAGATTGTGGGTAAGGGGCATAGTGGTTTAACTGATTGTAAATTCTATGGAGAAATGCCCAAAGAATATAACATCACTACTCCCGCCACTCCCGAAGCCCAACTCTGGAACGGTTATGGCACAGCGTTAAAACCCGCTTATGAGCCTATTATCCTAGCCATGAACCCATTAGACGGGACATTTGCCAATAACGCCTTAAAACATGGAGTAGCAGGGCTGAATATAGATGAGTGTAGGATAGAGACAGAAGATAGCTTGAAAGGTGGGCAATATTCAGGCAAAGATAGAGCAGATGCTAGTTGCTATGGTAAGCATAGAAATCTAAGTCCAGAAAGCTATAAACAACCATTGGGTCGTTTCCCAGCCAACTTTATCCATGATGGTAGCCAGATGGTTATGGAGTTGTTCCCGCAGACAAAGAGCGGCAAAGACGTAAATCCCACGAAAGGGCCAACAATGAATAGATGGCTTGGCCCGAATAGTAAATATCTAGGTGTCAACTATGGCGACAATGGTTCAGCAGCCCGCTTCTTCTATTGTGCTAAGGCAAGCAAGGCAGAACGGGATAGAGGATTGGGTGATATGCCAAATGTAGAAGGTGCTCATGTTAATCAATCTGGCAGAAGATATGGTGGAGGCAATCGTGAAAATTGGCAAGACCCTTATAAGAGACCCACAGTGAAAAATAATCATCCCACAGTCAAGCCTCTGGCTCTTATGACCTATCTAGTCAAGCTAGTCAAGATGCCAGGGTATAACTTAATTGTAGATTCGTTCATGGGAAGCGGAACAACTTTATTAGCCTGTATCAGATTAGGGATTCCGTGTATCGGGATAGACAATGATGAGAAATCCTGCGAGATAGCAGCGAAAAGATGCTCTCCAAAATGAGATTTGGATTCATTAACATAATGTTAGGAGGATAATGAAAGTTAGAGACCTACTAGAAGAAATTGGGCAATGTAGGAGCGAATATGGAGAGGAGTTTTTAGAGTGGGATGTCTTTACTGAACAGATAGACGAATTTGATAAGGAAAGCAAGCGGAATCGGGTTGAAAGCACAGGAAGGAAGTGGGGACGATTGGGGGATTCTGAGGGTTGGGAATATTTCGAGTGTGCAGGGTTTTGGACAAAGTTCCCAAAAGAAAAAGCATTTACGGTGAATATTAATTACTAAATAACGCTAACTCCAAAATGAGATTTAGGTTACTTAACATAATAAAAGGAGATTGAATGAAAGACACCGCAAATTGTCCATATTGTCAAGCAGAGGAACGGGGATGTTCAGAGGCTTGGGGTATGGGAGATGAGGGGTGGGAAGAATACAAGCGGATACACCTTGAGGAACATTGTGAGAAATGTCCTACTTGCGGTAATCCGAAACAACAATCATGTCAACTGAAGATTTATCAATAATAGAGCAAATACATTAAATAGCTGGCGTGGTGGCGGAGCAATTTGCTCCAGTCCGCTGTCATACAGGCAGGGTGCAAGACTGGTCTGCTAGGGAGGGGATTTGATTAGCAGCAACAAAAGTTAAATGGTGTGAGTAAGCACACCAGCCTTGCCTAAAACTAGAATGAATGATTTTTATTCTGAAATTGAAGAACCAATAAGAGACTTAGTTAAATATTTGCGAGATAACGGGATAAATACCACCTGTTCCTGTGGGCACAAGATGTATGTAGAGGCTGACATTATCCCCGATGGGCAACTGATGAACATTCACAGAAGTGTTTTTGACTACTTGGCTGAAAGGGGATTGCCTACAAAATACTCTATAGATATTCACTTAGAGCAGGAAAACCCATTATCGAGGTGCTTTGCTGTTATTCAATTATGTAAAGTAAAGTGTTAGTGGCGGAATCATTAAAGACGCTATGTGGGGACTAGGCGAATACGCCAGTAGTGACGGGTAAACACGCCCCAATAAAACGAACAATGTCTGGTAACACCAGAGGCGTACAATGCCCTAACTGGAACTTGTCTGATGCAAATATCATAACTAGGGTGCATCTGGCAATCTCTTATCAGGGAGAACGATTAGTATGTTATGTGTAGCTAGTCGCCCTTGCTGGTTGTTAAAAAGTCGCCATCTCAAGGTGGAAGTCCTTGAGCTAGCACTAAGCCAATGAAAAACCTAAAAACATATTTCAAGCTAACGATTTTATTCAAGACTCCGTTCGTATATCTAAAGGCGAACACATGGAGAATAATGCAGTTAAAAGCCGATTGGCATTTTTTCTGCAACAAGTAAGTCATGTCAACTGAAGGAGATGTTCTATGAAAACACACAAGATAGT
>Ga0307380_10012808_pt1 | contig 10401 bp, 26 predicted proteins | sample UN3MG_FD_202239 | JGI IMG/M metagenome (GOLD analysis project Ga0307380, IMG submission 202239) | Soil microbial communities from Risofladan, Vaasa, Finland - UN-3 | ecosystem: Environmental > Terrestrial > Soil > Coastal area > Acid sulfate soil | place: Finland: Risofladan, Vaasa | collected... | reverse complement strand
ATCATCAGCGGTCGCGGGGCGGTGGTCCCGATCAAGTACAGCGTCATCGCTCCGACGAAGTACGACGCCTCTCCGGGTTTCACCGGGGGCCATGCCGTCTACGTCAATGAGCGCCGCTCGTCGGATGGTCGGTTCCTCGTCTACGACCCCTTGGCCGATGGCCGTCGGAGGGGCATCCCCAAGGGACCCCAGTGGTGGCCCGCATCCCTGCTCCAGAGGGCTGCCTACGCCTACCCCGGCACCAACAGCGGGTGCATCCACGCATCGTTCACGAAGGACACCGAGTAGGAGCCGTAATGCCTGCCAAGCACCAGAAGAAGCCAGCTCCCCGTGCCAACGCTCCCATCGAGGAGCAGAAGAAGCACGCGGAAGAGATCCTCGAGGACGAGGAGTACCAGAAGAAGCCCGACACCTTCCAGGAACTGAACGACGAAGCCCAGCCCTAAGGAGAGAGAATGGATCCCCTGAGCAACCCCGCGTTCATCATCTTCGCGTCGATCTCCCCGCTGCTGATCGCATTCATCAAGCAGAGCGGATGGTCAGCCCAGATCAATGCTCTGGTCGCGTTCGCCTGCTACGTCGTGGTCGGCATTGCCGGTGTGCTCGTGTCCGGTGAGGATCTCACCATCGAGAACGCCGTTCAGCTCATCGCTGTCGCCACTGTCGTCGGTAGCGCCGCCTACGGTCTGATCTGGAGCAACATCGGTGGCGAGACCTCCCTTGATGAGCGCCTGACCGAGTCCACCAGCTTCGTCAAGGGATAGTCCATCCATGAAGGGGATCACATTGGGATTGCCACTCAAATGCCCGAAGTGCCCCGCCAAGCATTACTACGGCTCCCTGAAGGGGGAGTCTGTCCCGACCAACCTCGTGAAGTACGGGAGGTCGGACGTCTGTCCCAACTGCAGGACCCCTCTGGTGTCCAGGCGGGATCCGTAGATGGTCTTCCCGGAATGGCTCAGCCAGCTCGGCATAGCTGGCCTTGTCGCCATGGTTCTCGCATTCTTCTTGAAACTCATCGTCGACGGACGCTTGCACACGGACGGTGAGATCGAAGCTCTAGACGAACGTATCGAAGATCTGGTAAAGCAGATCGGGACACTGACGACCGCCCTCACCTCGTCGAATGACCAGGCGAAGGCGATCATTTCCCTACTTGCGGCCCTTCGGTCCGATGACAAGGGGAGTTAGGATGCAGGGAACTTGGTGTGGCTGAAGCCAGGTCTCGAGCCATGATCAACCAGAAGAAGATCAAGGACGTCCAGGACAAAGCAAGCAAGACGCTGGTAGAACACAACCACCTGTCAGACGAGCTGGCAGCTATCCAGAAGGAACTCGAACGGCGAGCTTCCCTGGCTAAGCCTGAAAGGGGTAAGCCTTGGAACTCACCAGACTGTTCACGATAGCTCTTGAGATCACCGCGCTTGTGGCCATGGTTGCCATGACCGCCATGCTCCTCAAGTCCTACAAGCTGTACGGGTTCTTCCAGGGTCGTCCCGGTGGAACCCTGATGAAGCTGATCGTCGGCGTCATCTTCGGGTTCACGATCGTCCAAGCACTCGTGGTGCTCAACGTTCTGGGCCTTCTCACTGGTTGGAGCCTGGGTGTTTCTGGACTCCACAATGGCATCCGGTTACTGCAGCAGCTCTTGGTCCTTGTGATCTGTGCCTGGGCCTGGAAACAGATGTCCAAGCTCTACTAGGAAAGCCCCCCGGAAGGGGGGCTTTTCCTTATGCCTACCAGGTGACCTTTATGCCCGTGAGGACGCCCCTTGATAGCGGGGCCAGAGCTGCGAACGCTTCGGGCTGCAGGTCGATGATCCTCGAGCCCTTGCAGCCGCACCAGTCCACCAGCTTCACCTGGATCGATCTTCCCTGATAGCTCACCGTGACCACGCGGCCCCTCCATTTGCCGATCCTGAGCTCGGATCCAGCAGCCGCGACCATCGCGCCAGGGGCGTATCCAGTGGTACAGCAGTAGTAGGTCGCCTTGCCCCGCACAGCCTTGCCATTTATTGGCACGGTATTAGCACTTGTAGGCTTTACCACTGCCACCGGTGAAACTGAAGGCGTATTACGGCTGCTTCTTGGCCGTTCAGAGGGTGGATAAGTGGGCTGTGTTTCACGTATGACAGGTATTGGCTTCTTGGGGGCTACTTTGAGCTCGACGCTAATAAACTTTTGTGCGCTAGTTGGCTCGTACTGTGCTGTTTCCCTTGCGTTCAGCCCGAAGCTCGTCAGAAAGACGAGCCCAACCGAGAGCGGTAGGGCGAATAGAACGTGCGATATGCGGCTCGTCATGGACTAGCCCGGCCTCGCCAAGTGCCCGGATGTAACGGTGGACGCCACTGTGCGCCAACCCCACCCGGTCGCCGATCTCCCTGACGGTCGGAGCAAGTCCACGCTCCTCCCAGAGATCTCCAATAGCAGCGAGGATCTGGGCCTCAGCCTCCTTCCCCTTGCGCGTCCTCAGAACCACTTGGCCGCCTTGTCGAGGCCAGCGATGATAAGGATGGCGACATCTGACTTTCGGTACCGCTCGGGGTACCCCTTTTCAATAGCCCTGTCGTTGAGTCGATCCATGATCTGGTTGATATCGAGGTGGTACATCACGGTCATCCAGAGAACGTCGTACTCCAGGGGAGCGTGCTTCCTGAGCTTGCGGAAGACCCTGGTGGTCCTTGCTCTGGGGTTGGCACGCCTCGTAGATGAGTAGTTCTCACCGTCTCGCGGTGTGCTGGTCTGAGCCTTCCTGCACTTGGTGCAGTGCTCGTTGCGACAAGTCAAACCCCCGATGTACCCAATGAACTCGGGTGCAAACGGGGGGGAGGATCCGAGACCCCAGTGAGAGTTGTGTCCACTCTCGTGGATCCGCATGGGCACTTCGCCCGTCCAGTCCTGAGCGAAGAACTTGAGCACTCCCCTGGCTCTGTCGATCTCGTCATCACTGAACAACGGAATGATCTGCTCGGTGGTCACCCGGCTGAGGCCTTCGCGTACATGTCTGCCAGCACCTCGTTCGGAGCAATGGGGATCAGCTCGCCGTCATCTGATCCCAGGAACACGAGCGTACCATCCGGTCTACAGGCATACGCGTTTACTTTGACCCCTCTATCGAGGGCCGCTTTGACCACGTGACCCGTGCCACCCTCCATCTCACGTTCGGTGGAGAAGAAGGCGAGGACCTCGTCGGCTCCCGTCACCAGGTCGTAGTCCCGGAAGAACACCGCTGACCTCCCGCCCTTGGTGGGCGAGAAGCGGATGATCTGGCGGTCCAGACGGCTGGCGACTGCCTCGACGAGCCGCTCCACCGGTGAAGCGGGATCGCTTGAGCCATGCGGGATCCTGATGCCGAAGGCATCGAGGGGATCAGATGCAGCGAACGCCGCAGCCACCATCCCCACGATGTCCAACGACAGCGGCAGATCGGAAGAGCCGACGATGACCTTCATGGAACCCTCGGGAACTTGTCTCCGTCGAGGACGGCAGATCGGAAGTGGTGGGCATCGTAGACGTGGATGGCCAGGAATGGATGAGCTGAGCCGCTGGTCTTCATCCAGACGAGAGGCAGGAACAGCTTGTCGTTGACCTCGAGCGCGATGGCCAGGGCGTCGTGGACGACCTTCATCACGTTGTCGGCGTCGAGGTTTCGGTCGAGGATCATCTCGTAGGCCACGATGATCTGCCCCATGGGCTTGAAGTCGGACGGCTTGGCGTTGCGCGCAAGCATGGTGAGCTGGCTCTGGTAGAGGTTGGCCTCGTCCGTCTTGACCTGGATCCGGATCTCTTTCCCACTCGCGTGTTTCGTTGTCCACCGGTACATGTGGTTCCACGTCGGAGGTTGACCGGGCATGACGAACTCGAAGTGGGTTGAGCTCACTGCGGCGGTGCCTTTCGATCCGTGTACCAGTCGATGAGGTAGACAGCCACGGCGACCGAGAACCCTGCGGACATGGGGATCTGCATCGACACGTCACGCTTGATCGAGCTGAGGATCAGGGCGACCACGGCCGCTACGCAGGCAGCCGCAGCTCCCATCCCCAGCGAGATCCCGATCCTCCAGAAGCCCTGCTCATTGAGAAGCATCTACCAGTCCTTTCCGCGTGCCATCCCGGCACATGTGTGAGAGCAGTACCGAGCCATTCCCCTGTTCCACTCGGCCCACCTTGGCTTGTAGCTATTGCCACAGCCCGGCCGGTTGCAAGTGACAACCAGCGCCTTGTGGGCGGTGAACTCTTCCTCGGTCTTGGTGAACTTGGTCCGTTGACAGGTGGTGCAGCAACGCACCACGTTGCTGATCCAGTTGTCGCCGCCTCGGTCGAAGGCGATGTAGTGGTCCCAGGTCCCGTGCTCGAGATCCAGGCCGATCCCGCAGTAGCGGCACTTGGGCTCCATGGCGGCCAGCATCTTCCAGGTGATCACCCCCTGGACGTGACGCTTGCGCGCCTTGGCGTTGAAGCTCGATGCGATGCGCTGGAGACGCCTGACTGTCGGATACGGAACGGTGATCATGTTGACCGACCTGCTTCGTATTCCCTACCGCAGAGATCGAGGTAACAGGCCTTGGAGCAGGCGAGTGTTTCGTGCGCCATTGATGTCTTGGCCGTAGACACTGCGAAGTACACCCAGGTGGTGGGAAGGGCAACCATGCCTTCGTCACTGATGCCCTGAATGTAGGTCTCAACCTGCTCCTTGCCGCAGTTGTCACACGTCATCTCCATGACGGTCATGAACGTCTTCTTGACGCTCATTCGTCGTCGTCGTCCATGTCGAGATACCCCTGGGCCTTCTCAACCAGGCGCTTCTGCTCGTGCGAAGGGAGTGTGAGGAACATCTCGACCTCGCCTCGCATGGCGGTGGGTTCCCCGATCGATGTCGGAGGCTTCAGCCCGGCCCATTCGATGAACTCTCCGATGGACTCCACCAGGCGATCTGCGGGGTACTCGCAGAACCCGCAATCCTGGGGATGGAACGAAGTGATCGGGATGCCGACCAGCCTCGCTCCTGTTCCCTTGTGCCAGCGTGCGAGCCAGCACTTGGCTGCGGCGGAAGCGATAGCCGGATCCCTGATGACCGAGAGCCGACCCCTGCTCACTGTCCGCTCGCCGTTGCCATGCCCACGATGTAGCCGCAGTCCATACAGGTCAGGTCCAGATGCTCCCCCTTGTCGCCCATCGTGACCGGGCAAGGCCCGACCTTGTCCATGTGGGTCCAGGTCGGGACGTACTTCCAGTGGAACATGATGCCCTTGCACTTGGGGCACTCGGGGCGGCGGCTGAAGTCGATCACTGCACTTCGATCCACGGCCTCCTCCCCCCGAGGTCGTTCTGCGACTCTTCCTCTGCCTCCAGCATCTGCTCCCACGACGGCCTGCCCCTCCTTTCTCTTGCTTGCTCGTAGATCGGCGGCTGCTTCATCCAGTTCCCACGGGTGATGTCCAGATCCTTGCTCCGGAGGCTGAGGATGAGCTTCTCGGTGATCCGGATCGCCTGGTCGATGTCGCAGCTAAAGTCCCGCATCATCAGATCCACAACCCCGTTGAACACAACCGGGTGGATCGGTGCCTTGATCATTCAGGGATCTCCAGTCCATTGAGAATGGCGTGAACGATCGCCTTGTGCCCCGCTTCTGCTGCATCCCACGTCGGCCAGCGCCACTGCTCACCGTAGGCATTGGTTGCTTCCTCATGAGGGAAGATCATGGTTTCGAACAGCAGCGGCACATCGCCCCCGAAGCTGTGGTCGATGCCGAGGAACACGGTGCTCACGTACACCCCCTCGACCATCTCCTGGGCAACGACCCGCTTGGAAACCGGGTGCCAGCTCTTTTCCCACTTCTTGACGTCGTTGGTGGGTATTGCCTTGTGGCCGACGAGATACCAGTACCTGTTCAGGTGATCAGGCACCGGGGCCACCCTGTGCGTAGGTTCCGTTCGCTCGGATCACGTCCCAGTTGCTCATCCCCACGCCAACCCGCTCGCCGATCCCGGCGTTGTAGCCGACGGCGTGCTTCATGAACTTCGTCTTGCTAATCCTCCAGCACTCGTTCTTCTCGTGGTCGATGATCTCGATCCAGTCCGCGATCCCCCGGATCTTGATCCATGTCTCCCAGGGAAGCGTGACCAGCTTCAGCTTCCAGTAGACGAACGCGGAGAACTCCCCGCCCGTCTGAAAGACCCTCTGGCTCTCATCGTAGAGACCCAGCACGCGATGCTTCCCCCTGCGTGCCTGGCCTTCGACCTTGTGTGTCCACCGGTGGTCGAGGTGGGTCCCGGCGCGGAACGTTATCTCCTCCCGCTCCACACCAGGACCCACATACGGTAGCTCCACGCGAGGCTTCTCGTGTGTCTCATCGGTGCCGTAGAACAGCGGCACCTGACCTTCAGCTACTCGAGGCTTGCTCATCCCGCTTCCTCTGGCGGTATCCCTTCATGTAGTCCTTGTGCTTCATCGCCCGGATCGGCTTGTTCTCTTCGTAGTAGGCAGCGGCGGCGATGCGGAGCTTCTCCCTGTGAATGGGGTCCTGACGGGCCTTCTTGGCTTCGCGTCGCTTCTTGTCGAGGTTGCAGGCCCGGCATCGCTGCATGGAGTTGGGGTTCCAGAGCTCCAGAACGAGTGGCCAGTAATACTGAATGTTGCCCTTCCTGGCGCAGTCGTCGCACTTGAGGGTGAAACACTGGAGCTCTTCGTTCCAGCGCACCCCTCTCGTGTTGCCGTACAGTCCATGCGGGGGCATTACCCGATCCTGCCCACGGGGCACTTGGCGCAGACCCAGTGGTTCGGCCAGACGATGATCCGGTTCGACCGGGCATCAAACGTGCGGTACTGGACCCAGTGATGGATCCCGATGGGATGCAGGATGTCGGCCAGATACAGCCGGAGCATCGTGCGCTTGGACAGCTTGATGTCCTCGCCACTCGCTACTGCGGCGTTGACAGCCGCCAGCAGTTCATCGGTGGCGTCCTGGGGAGGGATCACGACCTGCCCCAGCTCACTTGACTTCATAGTCACCTCTGAGAACGGCCTCGAGATCGAGGCGGTAGTAGCGTGCGATGTACTCCCGCATCTTCATTCGCACCTCGTGGGAGGGCGGGTGATCCACGTTGTGGTACCAGCACGAGCGGACCAGATGCAGCTTGTCGTGTGGAGCACGTTTCCCCTTGACCCCCTGGGGACGATGCCAGAAGTGCTCAACCGTCGTCGTCCCCGAACAGTGACCCAATGCTCCGAGGGCGGCTGGTACGCAGCTTCCGTCCCTCGTCACTACTTCCATCCACAGGCCGGGGGGCATCTTCTTGACCATCTGTTCTCATTATCGCACGGGCTAGGGGTTTGTCATCAGCTCTTGCCGCTGCGCTGGAGCGGGTGACCTTGCGGAAGTACCCGATCCTGGTCTTGGGGTTGGCGGTTGCGAGCGTGCGTGATGCGTCTCTGTAGTATGCGAGCGCGCAGTCCTCCTTGGAATAGGGGCAGTTCTCACTGCCGTAGGGATTGAGCGTCGCGCAGTGTTCCGAGCGGAAGACCTTCTGGAACGCCGCATACGGCGTCTTGGGGTCGATCCGATGGAGGCGCGGGTTGACACTCTCGCGAATGATGGGATGGCGGAAGATGCACGGCCACTTCATGGCACCCCCTTGCTACCGGCTTGACGAAAGGTGTAGCTTGGACCGGAACATAAAGAGACCCGGCGGGTCGATGAGTATCTCCCGCCGGGTCGATGACAAGCTGCCGCAGACAACCTGTCAGACATTATTCTACCGGGGTCCGTCAAGACCCGCAGAGGTCCACCCCGGTCCAGCCGTAAATCCCAGGCTAGGCTGACGCCGAACGGGTACTTCTCCTGCAGAGAGCCACACGAGAGATGTGGACCTACCCGACCTAGAGAAACCCGTCAGGGGCGCAAGCCCGGGCGCGGAGAGCGATACGGTTACTGCTGACCGGGGCCGTGCTCTTCGGACGTGACGATCGAGCGACGAACGCTGTACGGCACGCACGCCTTCCGGCAACGGGGGCGTGTGCCTCCCTCGCTCCTCTGCTACCGGCATGAGGCCACTAGCTGTTGACGGCGATGGGCTCCAGGGCGAAACCCTGGTCGTGGAGAAACCGCAGGACATCCTTCTCCAGGCTGGTCAGGGAAGGTCCCTCCATCTCGGCTGCGAGGGTCATCAGGCGATCAGCTTCGTCAGCGTCGAGACCGGAGATCAGCGACGCCGCCTCGACGAACTTGGCAGCATTCGCCCGTGCGGTCTGCTTGGCTTCCTCCTTCTCGAGCAGGGCTTCCAGTTGCGGGTACCCGGTCAGTGAGGTGAGGGGAGCCTTCTGGTTCTGGTTCAACGGTTGCACGACGTAGACCGGAGGAGCGAGGACCGGCGACTCGTAGTGGGTCGTTTCTGCGGGCTTCTGTGGCTCAGCGATGATCTCCACCGGTCCGCCCTCGGCAATAGTCTTGTGGTTCTTGGGCTCTGTCTTGTCGATCCCGACCGGGTGAGCCTTGCGACTGGGCTTCCTGGGGATCTTGAGTGTTCCCGTGTCCGCCTCGTTGGCCTCCTGGTGCTTCATCAGGATGATCGCGCGACCCTTCTGGGCCAGGCGGATGCGGGCCAGTACGGACCCGCCCGACGTGTGCGACTCCTTGAAGGCGACGCACTGCTGCTTTTGCAGGTCCCAGCAGAGCGAGGTCAGCTCGTGCAGGCTGATCGGCACGCCCATGTTCTTCATCGTTGTCGCCAGGTGGGGTGCTCCCACGCCAGCGTTGGAGTTCAGCCGGAATAGCGCCTCGAGGACGGCGTCCTTCTTGGACATTCCCTCGGGGACTGGCTCAACCTCCTGGGCCGCCCGTGCGTACCGGAAGGCTTGCTTGTGGGTGATCCCACGCTCTTCCGCGATCTGACGAGCGACGTCAGCGATGAGTTGGGCAGGCATTTCCTACTTCTCCCTCTTGGTCGTCTTGATGAGCACGACGTCGGAAAGCTGGACCTTGATCTCCTCGATCACTGTTCCCCCGCGAGTTGTCTCCTGGACAATCAGCCAGTTGATGCCGGAGTCCTTCACGGTCTCGGACGTAACCGAACGCCCGTTCTGTCGAGCGATGACCTCACCACTCACCGTTCCGTTCTGTATGTCCCTGATCCCGATGTAGATCCTGTCGCCTTTGGCCATGGCTTCCTCCTATACCGTGTAGCGATGGACGCGCTTGCCGATCCGCTCGGCATAGTCGGCTGTCCATCCGCTTCCATAGGTCTTTGTTCCTGCTGAAGAGATCCGCACGAGGCAGTCGCAGGCGTCTGCGACCTTCATGTTCCGGGACTTGAAGCCACCGGGAACGAGGACGGTCATGCCGTTGTCGTTTGCTTCTTCGATGGGATCGCCATGTTCAGCCGCGTCCCAGGAGGGAACTTGTGGCTTGAACTCGATCGTGGTGATGCCCATCTCGCGTGCGATCACCACGGCGATCGTGTCGACCCCCCTGGCTCCGCCGGAGATGACGACCTTGGGCTTGTGCTCGAGGATCGCCTGCTTCACGAGTCCTGCGGACTGGTAGTCCGGTACGTCCCGTGACCCGACGATGGCGAGCACGCAGCCGGTGTGGTCCTCACCCACTAGCTCGTCTCACTTCCTGGCGCACCCGGCTGGTGCTTCCCCTTCTCGTAGTACCCCGTTCCATCACAGGCTCCACAGAGCTCCTTTCGTTTCGGTCTCTTGCCGGTGCCTCGGCACCACGAGCAACGCTCGTGAATGCCGAACACCAGCTTGGGCGGTGGTTGCCGCTCAATCCCCTTTTGGACTCGCCCTCTATGTTTGTCCATCTGGTTCCCTGAACCAGACTTCGACACGGTGGGGTCCGTCGTTCCCTACCCCGTATGTGATCTCGGTGATGATCATGATCGGCATGACGGTGACATCTGGGATCTCGATTGGGAGTCCGTTCTCCAGGGCCATGACCAACACGCGCACAAGATCGGGACTCGGGTTCTCGACGGCGAAGGTCCCGCTTATTCCGTTCCTGAGCTCCCATTGGATTGCTCCCGTGGGAACCCTGGAATAGGCCATGCCTTCTCCTCTCCCAGGCCCTTCAGGTTGTCCAGGACCTTCTGCAGCTCCCGGATTTCCGTCAAGCTTGCTCGGCTTTCAGGGCTTGGATTGGGCTGTGAGTGATGCAGCGTCCAAACCGCGTCGATGTACGCGGACAGCGCGAGGTACGTGGTGTGCCACATCCTCTTCGTCAGCCTGATCCTGCCCCAGCTCTCCCGATCGTTGACCCAGGGCGCTCTGCTATGCCCCTCCATTGCTGGCTTCCACTGCCTCCATCAGGCCCTGGACGACCTTGCCGAGTTCTGCGAACGGCATTGCCTCGAGGTAGGCCATGACCTGCTTCGCCTGTTCTGCGTCGCTGTCGCCGGGGT
>Ga0307380_10012806_pt1 | contig 10402 bp, 10 predicted proteins | sample UN3MG_FD_202239 | JGI IMG/M metagenome (GOLD analysis project Ga0307380, IMG submission 202239) | Soil microbial communities from Risofladan, Vaasa, Finland - UN-3 | ecosystem: Environmental > Terrestrial > Soil > Coastal area > Acid sulfate soil | place: Finland: Risofladan, Vaasa | collected... | reverse complement strand
CCGACCTCAGCGGACTGGAAATCATGCGCACTGTACGTGACGAAGCCCGTAACCGGACTAATATCAAAGCTCTGGAATTTTCCCCGGCGGTGGAGCTTATACTCAATGAGCATGGGCAGTGTGCTGGAGCGGTGCTCTATAACATGGAAACTGAGGAGTATCTTGTTGTCAAAGCCAAGGCGGTAATTTTGGCTACAGGTGGCGCTGGGAGGCTCCACGTTCAGGGTTTTATGACCACCAATCATTACGGCGCCACCGCCGATGGCATTGTTTTGGGCTACAGGGCTGGTGCGCAGTTGGCTTTCCTTCATACCGTTCAGTATCATCCCACAGGCGTTGTTTTTCCCGAGCAAATAGAGGGATGGCTCATTACCGAGAGGTTCCGGTCGGAAGGGGCGGACATTTTGAATGTCCACGGGGAGAAGTTTGTCAATGAGCGCGAGCCCAGGGATGTGGAATCAGCCCGGTTTATCAAGGAATGCCTGGATGGCAAGGGCGTTCCCACTCCTACTGGGAAAGTAGGAATATGGCTCGATTCCCCCATGCTTGACATCCTCCACGGTGAGGGGAGGGTGCGAACTGCTTTTGTAGGGAAATGGAAGGTATACGACCGCCTGGGAATTGATATATCTAAAGCACCTATGTTGGTCTATCCCACACTACATTATCAGAATGGAGGGCTTAAGGATAATGCCGAATGCGAAACCGCTGTGCCCGGGCTTTATGTCGCCGGGGAAGTGACCGGGGGATTGCATGGAGAAAACAGGCTGATGGGCAACTCGCTCATGGATATTGTGGTATTCGGCAGGATTGCCGGTGGAAATGCTGCTGCCTTCGCCAGGGAGAAAGCCAAAGACGGAGAGCTGACCTTGAAGCACGTAAAGGCATATCTCAAAGAGCTCAAAGAGGCCGGGATCGTAACCGACAGAGTGGCCCCGGTGCTCCTTCCCGACTACACCACGCCCGAAGTGAAGGAAAAACAGCTTACCGTAAGCTACCTGGGGACTTTGAGGTAAAAATCGATTCTGAAGCGTACCAAAAATTCCCCTCTTGAGGTAAGAGGGGCCAGGGGAGTTATGAACGACCAGCAAGAGAGGTGAGAGCTATGGCAAAGAAAATCACGCTTCCGTTAACCGATGAAATCTTAAAAGACCTCAAAGCCGGGGATAATCTATTGCTCACCGGCGTCATCTACGTTGCCCGCGATGCCGCTCACAAGAGGATGGTCGAAGCTCTCGACCAGGGAAAGCCGCTGCCCTTTGATATCAAGGGAGCAACCGTATACTACATGGGGCCCAGCCCGGCCCGGCCGGGAAGGGTTATCGGCTCGGCCGGCCCCACCACCAGCGGCAGGATGGATGCTTATGCCCCCCGCTTGATGGCTGAGGGACTGAAGGGAATGATTGGCAAAGGTTTGCGGTCCAAAGCGGTGAAAGATGCCATGGTCAAGCATAAGGCGGTATATTTAGGTGCCATAGGTGGTGCCGGCGCCATAATCTCGAAGAGCATAAAGAAGGCAGAGGTGGTAGCCTACGAAGAGCTCGGTGCTGAAGCCCTTCGCCGTCTGGAGGTGGAGGACTTCCCCGTCACGGTCGTAAACGACATCCACGGCGGCGACCTCTACGAAGAAGGCAAAGCCAAGTACCAGGTTAAAGCCTCCTGAGCCAGGCACAAACCCTGCAACGCCGGTGAGGCTGCACACGTTGTCAGGTTGTCGCCCGGGAGCATCTGCTTGAAGCCGGAGGACATCACTCCTGCCTAAACTTTGTGAATTCCAGGGGCAACAACGCAGGACTCTCTAAAAGTGATTATCGAGCCGCAGGGGTAGATAACGGCTGCTTTCTAAGCAGGGGAGAAAATCAGGTAACAATATAACGAAATGTGCATTTTTTAATCGCTTTTAAGCGCTAATAGTCCTTTCCCTAGCATTCCCAGTCACGGACAGCAATGTTAACAACATGATGGAATGTTCACTTATACCATGAGACACAGACTATCAAACCTAGAGCACCATTATCATCTATAAGTTGACGGCTTCTGTAAAAGTAAGATAACATATATTAAAACATACCACCTTCACAATTTTACCGCTTTAAGAATAACTTCTAAGCAAACAATCAAAGTTACTTCGTCAAGGAGCTTCATAATATGATAGAAGTGTTTAATCCTAAGTATAAGAATATCGTTTCAATCGCAGACCACTCAGCTAGGTGGGAAAGAATACTTAAACTTGAAAATGAAGATCATGCTAGTTTTAGAGTATTATTCACTATTGAAACATTTGCTACACTTGAATGGAGGGAACCGACACCAAAAAGACTAAATGAATTATTAGACTTCAAGCTAAAAAACGGACATCTAGCTGTTAAATGGAGTGACATAATTAATTTAATCCAAGCTGTTTGGCCCCTACAATTAGCTAAGCGAGAGGTGCAAAAGATGTGTTTAATTTGGGGATCTGGTGACTGGAAGAAATACCCCTTTGGAACTATTGCCTTGCCTATTATTGGGTGTATAACAACATGGTGGGCTTTGGAAACACTTATTAATGATATCTCTGGCATATTACTTACACAGCGAAGAGACACTGTGACAGAAAGAGAACGTTTATTGATAGAGGAAAAGAACCCAAAAATAAGAAAGGATGGTCAAATTTTCGAAAAAACTGTCTTTCAACCTATTGAGGACAGGATAGGTTTTATATTTAGGTGGGCTACCGGGAACACGTTAGATAAATCTGGTGAGCTATGGAAAAAAATTATTGACTTGAAAAAAGCTCGTAATATTACAATCCATGGAATTGGTAAATCAGAGCCCGAGGAAGTAAATCTTACCGAGCTTCACAAAACAGTTAAAGAAGGCCTTGTTAGCGTAAGTCAACTTCTAGAGAGGATTTTTATTGAAACTCCAGAGTTTGGTCAACGCCACTCCTATCACTACCTTGCTTTCTGGGGCTGTAAAGTACAAGATCCAATTATTTGGGATGGGCAGGAAGGTAATATATATTTGGGTATTACTCATCCCCAAAGAGCTTGTATATTAAATGCTCTTGCTCCTGAACCTGCCACCGTTGTCGAACCGGAGTGAGTCTTAGTTATCTGCCTATGACGCTGAGACTAATAGAATTAATTTAATAAAACACTAGCTTTCGAATATAATTTATACGATATAATATGAGCTCCAAAAATACATTCGATATATTTAATTAATCTCGACATATAAATCTATTCACACAATAAACAAATTGACTTATTTATTCTTTATTCTAGTCCCGCACATTTAGATATACTATCTGATCCATTCTTGTAATAAGTTAATGAATTGATGCATAATGGCCTGGAGTTGATAGTATTTGGTGTGCTGATTCAATAAGATAATATGTTGATGAATGATCTTGATATTCGAAAGGTATTAAAGAATGAACTGCTAAATAGGTATGGGAATGATTCGGAAACAATGATATTAGAGGAATTGGGCCTCAAACATGGTAGAACCAGAATTGATTTGGTCGTTATTAACGACCGACTACACGGATATGAAATCAAGAGCGATCGGGATAATCTAAAACGCCTAACAGAGCAAATAAGCATATATAGTAGTATCATGGATCGTGTCACGTTGGTTGTGGGGTATCGACATGCTTATAATGCTTTAAAAATGGTGCCTGAATGGTGGGGAGTAAGATTAGCAGAAAAAGATAAAGGAAGTGGGACTGTGTTTCTTTCAGATGCTAGGCTACCTACTGATAATCCTAGAGTGGACATTAATGCTATAGTGTCCTTGTTATGGCGAGGTGAAGCGATTGATATACTGGAAGAAATTGGGGAGTCAAAGGGAATTCACTCAAAGACCAGAACCGAAATTTATAATCGCCTAGTTCAAGTGACCGAACCAAGGCATCTTTGTGCTATAGTGAGACGTCAATTGAAATCCCGGAAAGATTGGCGATCTGGCGCACAACGAAGGTCATGTGGTGGTTAATCCCTGCTCTTAACCATGTTGTTGTATTTCCTGTTTCTTTACGCTGCAAGCTTATTTCTTTGATATACTTATCACCCTCACTGAAAGTGGGATTGCAATATTCAGGCATGTCGCACAGTAACATCGCATTTGCCTGCCATTGAGCGGAACCAGGACCATCCCTTTTAATGGCTTCTCCACGCATAATTATCCAATAGTCGTCTGAAGTATATCGTATACTTGCACTGGGATAGAATTGACCTTCACGCATAATATACTCAGCATGCTGGATTGTATAATCACTGTAAATAGGTTTACGTGGGAGTGACTTAGATGTAACTTGATCTTTCCAAGATATCCAGTCGGTTCGCTCTAGATAATGTACATCATTCTTGTGTAATTTGCTAAGATCTTCTGGAAAGGCACCACTAGCAATGATAAGATTACGCCATTTTTCTAAATATGGAATTGAGTTGCATAAAACATCAAATGTAGGGGCATTTTGATCAGTGATTCGTAAATCGATAATTATGTCTAACGATTCTGGTGGTAATCTTAAAAGTGCCAAAATAGTATTAATATCCTTCTTGAATGTAGCGCTTGTTATATCATCAATGAAAAGGCGAAGACACACGCCTTGATGATGCGCATCGAGTACTTTTTTCACTGTTGCCTGATATAAAATATCCCTTGATAATCCAGTGACAGGAATTAAAGACAGGTTGTGAATACGGGCGCATTCTCCTAGCATTTCAACGATGTAATTTGTATCTTGTTTGATATTGGTTGGAGTTAGCAGCCATTGATCAATAAAAAATGGACGTTCGCCCCAACTTTGATATACCTGCCGTATGAATTCATTGAGCACCCCATCAGTACTCAAAATGCTTATCTTTCCTTTTCGATCTTTTCTAATAAAGTTCTCAGGTACAAGTTCAATTAGAGGCGTAATAAAAATCGACTCAGACTCATGTAATCGAGACAATGCAGTGCGTTCAGCCTCCTTCCAGCGTAATATTGGCACGTAGTGCTTTGAGCTAAATTGTTCCATTACCATCCTCATCTCCATTTAACTTCTGGGAAAAGCCTCCTAACCCGATTACGACCTACGAGATTAGTTAATAACTGGTATGCTTTAAATTCGTGCTGCATACGACCGGCGACTATCGCAGGATGTATATTAAGCTGTTTTGCTAAATGCTCTGCTGCCTGCGGGGATCGCAAACGACTTGCAGGGCTGTTCTCCCATGCATCATGTGGGATAAGTGCTTCTCCTGCAAATTCGTTAGCCTCACGCTCTTGAGGGTCATCTTCTGCTTCAATATCAAGATCATCATAGAACATATCGCTTTCCGTATCGAAATGTAATGAGATATGAGCCAATTCATGCATTAGAGTAAACCAGAAGTTATCAATACGATCATATCTTATTGTAAGACCAATTACAGGATTTGATTTCACTGGCATGATTGCTGCACCATCGAGGTATATTCGTGGGAGATGTCTCTCTACGACAACTTTGATACCGTATTTATTTAGATGGGCAATCGCAAATAATGGGCCCTCCTCCAATACACTAAAATGAGAAAGCTCGCGTAGGAAATCAATATTTAGTATCCCAGGTGAATATTGGGTACTTGTTGTAACTGACATTGCCTTTTCCAATATACGAGCAGCCCAAGCTGCAAATCCATAGTCATCCATCTTACGGGCAGATCTTACGTGAGTAGAAGAACGACAAAGAACAGATTGAAGATTAATTGATCCTACTTTCTCGAAATATGGAAGTAGAATGTCTTTTGTATTATACGATTTTGGTTGATCTGGAGCATTTATCCAACCCCAAGAAATCATTTGTTTAATTGGGAATCGATTCCAATCTATATCCATTAATTCGCTAGGATCCTGTTCTTGAAGTAATACATTTGCTGGAATACCAAGGCCAGAATGAAGCGCTCTCATCATTGAAACAGTCAAGGGTCGTTTTCCAGCGAGCACTTCGGATACTTTACTCCGGCTCCCAATGTATGGGATTAAATCTCGTTGAGTAAGATTCTGCTGCTCCATTCTGAACTTGATTGCTTCTACAGGTGCCGGCGGAACTATCTGAAAATTTCGCGCTTCATAATCTTGAATCAACAGAGTTAGAAGTTCTAGCTTTTCATTTTCAGGCGTCCCAGGAGAAGGATCAAGATCTAATAATGTCTCGACCACAGAGAGAGCTTCGTCATAAGCAGTTCTATTTTTAATTATTTTATTCATGAACTTGCCCTCCTTTAAAATTTCCATTTGTTGTAATCGGCATGTGTCCCCAATCTTTTAATAACAATAATCTTACGTTGGTAATACACCTTAGTGACCAACCTAAATTTATTCCCTTTAATGTTAAAAACAACATGATTGTTAGGCAAAAAACTGACACTCCCATATCTTTCTTTAATATCATTAGGTACAGACCAACTTGCCGCTTTTGCTTCTGCAAGCCATGCAGATATTTGCGAAGTAATTTCTCTATGATTTCTGCAGTAATCATCGAGTATCCCCTGACCTATTACTTCCATGATCCTTTCACATTTGTCATTAACCTTATCTTGTATCCCAATTAGGGAACATTGTTCCATAATTGGGAACATTATACATTGGATAGTTATATATGTCAAGTGGTTTATGAATAATTACAAAGTAAGATATTAAAAGGATGTTTAAGTGTAGTATGTTTATTTTGAAACTATATACATTAAATCGAGCGCCCCACCGGAATTCCAGGGACACCATACCAATCAGGCCTACCACAAATCAGATATCATGTCCCCAGAATATGGTATGCTATTTTTCCTGAGACTACCTGGGCGAATTTGGAGAACGAGGTAATAGATGGCTGAAAATATAAGTGCACAGGCGAAACTAAAGGGTTTTATTACCAAGCTGGCATCGTTGGGATATAGAGTAATAGAAATCAGTAAGAAGCCTCAAGTCTATTCAATCGACAATAAACTTGTCAACATTCGTAGCAGGGCGAGGCCGAGAAAAACTGTGAGTGGGAACAGGTCGTTCTGGTACAGCGTTGCCTTCAGTGTACTGCCAAAGGTGAAGTGGGTAATCTATATCGCAACAAACTCTGACTACTTTGTCATGCTGCCAAGCGGTTTTCTGGATGGCCTTAAATGCCATATGTACCCCGATAGACGGAATACCGAAATAGGAGTGTTCGACATTGATTGGGACAGCTTAGCAATAGAACTAAGCCAAGGCGAAAGAATATCAATTAGGGAATACTATCATAACCTGATTGAACCAGAATGTTATCCAAATTTCTAGAGACACCATACCAATTAGGCCTACTACAAATCAGGTATTATGCCCCCAGAATACCAAGGCTCCCTTAGATATTGATGTGTTTATCTTTTTCTAGGAATCCACAATCCAGGAGGTGGACGAATGGCATCCATTTGGATGACTTGCTTAGATGTAACATCAAAGTAATGTCCGGCGGAAATTGGTATAGCAATTTGTCCGAACTTACCAAGTGTTACTTCGTAGGTCATAACGCCAAAAAACTCTACAAAACCTCTAATTGTGGCATTATCTGCTGCTAGTTCTATCCCTAAGATATGCCCTCGGCGGCGTGCAGCCTCTTCACGGTCTCCGAAGATTTTCATTGGGGATATCCTTTTAACCATGGTAGTTGTCTCAGAGTCTTCGTGGATGAAAGTCCGGATTCGGTCAAAAATTGGCTGTAGAGCAAAATCACGGCTCATCGTGTAAGCTAGATAGTTGAAGGCTATTTTTGCTATCGCTCTATATATGAGAATATCCTCTTTAACAGCATCAACTACAACGAGTATTCGCTGACCTACTGCGGTTTCATCGATTGTATCCAAGATTTCAACACGTAATTTCAGCTTTGCCAATGCCCCCTTAATACGTTCTAGGATGCGGGCATCGTTGTATGACAATATCACTAGTTGCTCGTGGTCTATATCATCTGATTCATTCCAGTTGCTTCCTTCTAGTTCCTCGAGGCTAACAAATTGCTCTTTATTGCTAGAAATGCTCTGATACGTGATACCTGGCGTGAAAGTTAGCCCTTCACCCTCTGGTGTCTCAACAAATTCTGCTTGTCGAAGATTCTCCTGACCTGGAGCACGTGCAGACAATTTAACACGCTCTCGGTCAACATCGCTGAATTTCTTTAAAGGTCTGACGCCCCTGAAATATCGTATTGCGCCTTGCATACTACCTCGTGCGAGTATGTTGTCTAGAGTATTCCCAAAGTATTGGTTACATTCCCTGCATACCGCATCATGCAAGACCAGTGTGCCCTTGAATTGTCCAAACGCTTCCGGCAACACATGCTCACGGCTAAAATCGCTGGTGACCTTTGTTTCCTTGCAGTAGATGCAGGTACTATTCATAGAGCTTCGTGACTTAGCTTGTAATCTTAGCTTGGTAAATTTCCTTTCCATCTAATATTGGCTCACATTCAGACATTATATACCCTTGCTTCTAATCATAGAGTTCCAGGGACACCATGCCAATCAGGCCCGCTACAAATCAGGTATTATGCCCCCAGAATAGCGCCATAGTGGAATTGAAAGCGCTTTCCTGGCTATTCCTGTCTCAGCAACGTCCTTTGCTATAATTGATAACACCGGCGCCCGGCGCAGCTATAAGGTGAAGATGGATGATCAGAACGGCGAGTTGTTAAGGCTAACTCTGAAAGAACGGGATGCCGGGACTGTGGTGCTGGGGCGAGCCTTCACCGAATACGAATTGCTTCAGTACTATTTCCCCGACGAAACGGAGCGGCGTGCAGCAGCCGATACGTTCGGTTTCATCGCACTTTCTGTCTGTCTGAAATACGGCGAGGTCTATGCGTCTTCAGAGAAGCTGGAGGGCGTGGCGGCCTGGCTGCCACCGGGGAAGTCACCTTTTGGAGTCTGGCAAATTATACGCTCGGTCCCACTCTCGATTCTTGTCAGGTTCGGACGCCAGGGGGCAGGCCGAATGTGGGCTTACGGTAGATTCATAGATAACATCCACCGCAAGCTGGTCCCGTTCCCTCACTGGTATCTGCAAATCATCGGAGTAGGCCCGGCATACCAGGGGCAGGGATTTTCCAGCCGGTTGCTGAGGCCGGTACTGGAACGTATCGACCGCGAGCGGATGCCGTGCTACCTGGAGACGAATGCCGGGAAGAATGTGGCTATCTACCGGCGGTTCGGATTTGAGGTTGTCTCAGAGGATAAGATGCCGGGAACAGAAGTGACGACCTTTGCCATGCTGCGAAAAGCCCCAACCACGTGAAGCCCCACAGTCCCAGCGACACTATACCAATCAGGCCAGCCATAAACTAGGCATTATCTCCCCAGAATGCTAACGGTCCGCAATGAGGGTGCTCAGCGATTCTGGCTAAGGGAGTTCCCGATAGGTCCGCTGGAGGAGGAGAGCATCCTGTTCCAAATCAGGGGCGCTCTCGCAGATGACTACACCTTTTGCCTTCCGTTCATTCAAGGCTTTAAGTAGCTCAGCATATTGAAAGTCCGAGTCCGGGAGCATCAGATGCTTGATTTCTCCCTTGTTACCGTAGGCAATCCCGGCGAGATGGATATGCATATTATCTAAGGCTTGCCTGCCCAGTTTCCTTTCAACCTGATCTAATATATCGAGAAACTCTTTATAGGAGTTAGCCTGTCCAGTCCGAGCATGCCAGTGAGAAAAATCGATACAAGGGGCAATCCCTTCTATCTCGCTACTGAGCTGAAGTATTTCCTCCAAGGTGCCAAATTGAGAAGGTTTTCCGGTAACTTCGGGGGATATCCTCACTTTGTTACCTTCACCTCTCAGGATGTTCACTATTTCCTCCAGGTGCCTTTTGACTGTGGCGTAGGTCTCGGCTGGGGTGTTTTTGAGATAAAAGGCGGCATGGAAGGTGATACTTCTGGCACCGAAAAGAGCAGCAATGCGAGCAGTTTGCAGTATCCTTTCTTTGCTCATGTGTACCTTTTGCGGCTCGACGGCATTCAGGTTTACAAAGTAGGGTCCGTGAGCAGTGAGCACCACCTTTTTTCTTGCTGCTAATTCTCCCACCGAGACAGCAACCTCAGAGCTCATCCTTACCCCCTGGACAAATTCTACCTCCATGCAGCCGAGGCCGAGCTCGGCAATACGCTCAATGCCAGCCTCTGTGGAACGGAGTTTAGCACTGACAGGAACACCGCCTGTTCCGAAAAGGGGCTCGCCTGTTTCGTTTGAATTCATGGCTTCGCTCACTATTTTGCTGCTTCGTCTACGATTTTTCTATAAGCAGCCAGTAACTCTTTGGTTAGCTGGCCGGCTTTGCCTGAGCCGATGGGTTTGCCCTCAACGGAGACCAGGGGCATAAGCTCCAGTATGGAATTGGTAACAAAGGCTTCTTGAGCCTCGATTAGCTCGTTTAACT
>Ga0307380_10012801_pt1 | contig 10404 bp, 11 predicted proteins | sample UN3MG_FD_202239 | JGI IMG/M metagenome (GOLD analysis project Ga0307380, IMG submission 202239) | Soil microbial communities from Risofladan, Vaasa, Finland - UN-3 | ecosystem: Environmental > Terrestrial > Soil > Coastal area > Acid sulfate soil | place: Finland: Risofladan, Vaasa | collected... | reverse complement strand
TAACCAATCCTGAGTGATTTTTGTTTTTTATGATAAGGAGTCCTTTCTTGGCATCTAAGGCCTTGACCGCAATATTGAGAATTGTATCAAGCATATTGTCTGTGTCTTGAGGAAAATTCATTGTCAGGGCTATTTCTGACAATACTCTTTTCATATGGTTGTTGGAAAACTCAAGCTCTTTTATTTCTTCTTCCAATCGTGTGGTTATCTTATTAAAGGATTTTATTAATTCATTTAATTCATTGACATTTTTTGTAGAAGCCTCTCCTCGTTCTAATGATTTTAAGGGAACGGAGATAAAATTGGTTATGCAATCTTTCATGGACTGAAAGCTTTTGCTGAAAAAGGAAATCGATATCATGATTGTTGTTAAGATAACTCTCTTCATTAATATTTTAATACCTAATAATAGCTTGGTTAATCATTTTTGATTCTATTAAAAAAAATAAAAAAAATGAATCAGCCTTTTCAGAAATAGATTTTTTCATTCTTTTCTTAAGTTAGAAACCTTAAATATATTGAAGCTTTCTTAATCGAACGTTTCTTTTTTTATCCTGAGTGATATGTTTAATCTTTAAATTATCTATAAAGAAAGTACTGGTGATATTCCATGTTATTACAGAAATGAGGTCTTTTTGATTGATGTCTTGTAACGTGTCTTCAAAATTATATGATACTTGATATACTTCTGTGCCATCTATAGATTTATGAGAGATGATTTTGAAACTCTCATTTTCAAAGCTTCTTTTTATAAAATGATATCCTTTTCCCTTGTAATACAGCGAGTCTAATTTAAAGGTTTCTTCGATAATTGAGATATATTTTTTAAAGGTAAGTTTATCAAATCCTTCTTCATTACTTAGATAATTAAATGCTATTTTGTATTTCCCACTGAGTAAGAATGATAAGTATACTTCTGGAATTTGATATGAGTCTGAAATTTTACTGTACGATGAGTTAGCAGCCAATAATGTAGTAATAAGCAGAATGAATATTCCCTTTAGATATAACCTAAAATATTTCTTTAACATCATAAATTATTATTCTCTTTAAAGGTTAACATTGTCTTTGCAAACCTAATCATCGGCATAATCGTTTTATAGATTACCCTTTTTTATAGATTTGTTGAAAAAATATTTAACCCCTTGATTTTAAATAATAATTTAGTGGTCTATTTTAGTCCGTTTTCTCTCTTTTTTGGTCTTAAAAATATATAATTGAATTTAAAATTTCCGATTAATCTATTGACAATAAATAGATTTCTTGGATAATAAATAGAATATTTTTAAAAGGATATCTTATGCCAGAACTGGCCAGGCTCCTTAGAAGGGATGCAAAGGGCAACATCAGAAATATAATCATCAAGCTCCACCCGGCAGATATAGCGAGTATATTAAATCATTTTGAAAAGGAAGAGAGGAATTACATCTTTGATCTTATTCAGGATAAAAAGCTAGCTGCCGAGGTCTTATGTGAAATAGATCGGGGAGTAATAGAGGAATTAATTGGGGAGATGGAGCCTAAAAATGTTGCCGATATTTTTCAAGAGATGTCCTATGATGATTCAAAAGATATTATTGACCATCTTCCTGAAGAACAGGCCGAAAAGATTCTTGATATAATGAAAGATAAAGATTCTAGAGAAATAGAGGAGCTTCTTAAATATAAAAAGGATAGCGCTGGCGGGATTATGACCCCGGACTTCGTTGCTTTGGATGAGAGTATGACCATTGAAGACGCGATTAGGGAGGTACGAAAGGAAAGTGAGGCAGAGATGGTTTTTTATATCTATGTCATTGATGAAAAAAATCATCTTGTTGGAGTTGTTTCTTTAAGACAGTTAATTCTGGCGCCTTTCTCAAAGTCCTTAAGGGATATTATGGCAAAAAAGGTCTACAGCGTCAGAACAGATACGGATCAGGAGGATGTTTCAAAAATCGTGGCACGTTATAATCTTTTGGCGATCCCTGTTGTGGATGAGGAGAATAAATTGGTAGGGATTATTACCGTAGACGATATCATTGATGTTATTGGTCAGGAGGCAACAGAAGATATCTACAAGATGGCAGGAACCAATGAGGAAGAAATTTTATTCAGTAAATCCATATTCAAAGTGGCCAGGTATAGGCTTCCCTGGTTGATTATTTCTCTCATAGGGGGGATCATTACAGGTGCATTGTTATGGCAGTTTAAAATAACCCTTAAGGAGTTATTGGCACTGGCTGCCTTTATTCCTGTCGTGATGCATATGGGAGGAAACGTTGCTATCCAATCTTCTACAATAACGGTTAGAGGTCTTGCTACGGGAAGAATAGATGCTTCTGTGATTACAAAACATATCCTTCGAGAAATGCTTACAGGAGCAGTGATGGGAGCTCTCTGCGGGACTATCATCGGAATTGTGGCTCATATCTGGCATGGGAATTTTATACTCGGTATAATCATTAGTATTTCTATGTTTTTTGCCATTACCGTGGCTTCTTTAATGGGTGCTTTGGTTCCCATTATATTTAAGAGGTTAAATATAGATCCTGCCATTGCCTCTGGTCCGTTTGTCACAACTTCAAATGATATTACAGGTCTTTTGATATATTTTAGCCTTGCCACCGTTCTTCTTCGGTATTTAATTTAAAATACAAGGGTTATTTATTTTTCTCACCCTAAATATCTTAAATATTTCTATGGATTGTCTTATATAAAATTTCATAATATGATTTTTAATATTGTCTTAAAAATTTTAGGATTTTCTTTTCTTATTATCTTCTTATTAAATGCCATCTTTGTTTATATGAATACTCATCCACCCCGTTATCCTCTCCATATTCCTCCATCCCAGTATGACCTTGAATATGAAGAGGTTACATTTCATTCAACAGATAACATTTTATTAAGGGGGTGGTTTATCAAAGCCAAATTTAGAGATAATTTTCAAAATGGAAAGTGGCCAACAATCATTATCTGTCATGGCCTAGGAGCAAGCAAATCTGACTTTACAGAATTTTCCAAGGAATTAGCAGAAAAGGGATATAGCGTCCTATTATTTGATTTCCGGGGTCATGGAGAAAGTAAAGGGAAGAGATCGTCCATAGGCTACTTAGAACAAAGAGATCTTTTAGGGGCTATTGAGTATGTGAGAGGAAAGGAAGATGTGATGAAAGAGAAGATAGGGCTTTATGGATTTTCGATGGGTGCTGCAGTGGCAATTCTTACCGCAGCAAAACATAAGAATGTTCAGGCAGTTGTATCAGATAGCTCTTATACAAGCCTGAAAGAAGAGGGAGCTTTAATCCTAAGATCTTTCTATCATCTTCCCTCTTTCCCCTTTGTATATTTTATGATGTGGACCTATAACATCTTTTTCTTTACAGATGTAAACAAAATATCCCCTTTAGAAAAAATAAGCCATTTATCACCTATTCCTGTATTTATTATTGGAGGAGAAGGGGATAAGTTGATGCCTGCTTCTTATGCAAAGAGGTTATTTAAAACCGCAAGGGAACCAAAAAAGTTATGGATTATTAAGGATGCCAGTCACGGAGAGACAATCTTTATGGCTGGAAGTGATTATAGAGAGAGGGTCATAGAATTTTTTGACCATTATCTAAAAGAGAAGTCCTGATTCTCGGAAAAAGAGTTTTTCCTCTAAATCTCAACGACCATTCCATCGTAGGCCAGTTCCATTCCTTCAGGGAGTTCTCTGTTGACCTTTTCATATTCTAAATCATGTGTAAGATGAGTAAAGAGAGTCCTTGCAGGATTTAGCTTTTTTGCTTCTTCCACGGCCGTATGGATATTGAAATGGGTCGGGTGGGGTTCATATCGAAGGCCATCCAGGATAAGGAGATCTAAATTTTGTAGCTTTTTTTCAGATTGAGGAGGGATGTAGCTGCAGTCTGTTATATAAGCCATATTATTGATCTTGTATCCAAGGATAGGGATGATACCGTGCATAATCTTGATAGGCGTTATTTTTGTTTTGAAGAGACTCAGTTGGGAATTGATGATGCTGAATTCCAGTTGAGGGGTGGTACATCCATTTTGGTCTTTATGAAAGATATATTTAAAAATATTTTTTATATTATTAACAGTATCTCTGTTTCCAAAGCAGGGTATGGGTGTGTTTTGAATAAAATTGAAAGATCTCATGTCATCAATTCCGTGAATGTGGTCAGCATGAGAATGGGTATATAAAACTGCATCGATATGATCAATATTATTTTCTAAGGTCTGATATCTGAGATCAGTTGATGTGTCTATCAGGATATTCTTTGCATTTTCAGAGATAAGAATCGAGGTACGAGTTCTTTTGTTCTTTGGATTGGTAGAGCGGCACACCTCACAATTACATCCAACCGTTGGTACACCCGTAGACGTTCCAGAGCCTAAAATGGTTATTTTCATTATTTTTTCTCAGAAATCTTTAGGTAAAAGTTTTAATGGCGAAAGCAAGAACGATTCTCAACAACAAGATAATATTATAATAAATTCTTCTATACTAAAAGTCAAATCTTTTATATTTTTTCTTTTGGAAAGAAAGCTTTCAGTTAAAGGGTTTTGAAAAATCCGTTAAGAAAAGAAAAATCTAGAAGCAGAAAATGCAATAACCTATTGACTTAATTATAATTTTTCCTATATTAAAATTAATAAAGACTAAAGAAAAACATAATCTTTTGAAATTTATTTTAAAAGGTATGGCTGCTTTAATTTTGGCAGCCACCACAGGGATATTCTAGATTTGAAATCCTATGACAAAATCATTAAAGGCTCTTATCTTTTCTATTATTTTTGCTCCTCTCCTCTTTATCTCTTACGATGGAGAACCTGAATCGTCAAAGGATGGATATAAAGAACCCATCACTGGTATGGAGTTTGTGTTTGTAAAGGGGGGATGTTTTGAGATGGGGGATACTTTTGGTGATGGTGATAGCGATGAAAGGCCTGTTCATACTGTCTGTTTGGATGATTTTTATATGGGGAAATATGAGGTGACTCAGGGGCAGTGGGAGATATTAATGGATAGTAATCCATCCTACTTTAAATTGGGTGATGATTACCCTGTCGATAACGTTAGCTGGAATGATGCATTGGAGTTTATAAAGAAGCTCAACCACAAGACAGGCAAAGCTTATCGTCTTCCTAGAGAGGCGCAGTGGGAGTATGCGGCAAGAAGTAGAGGAAAGAGAGATAAATGGCCAGGCACGAGTAGTGAATCAGAGCTTGAAGAGTATGTATGGTATGATAAAAATTCTGGAGAGAGAACCCATCCCGTAGGACAGAAAAGGCCAAATAACCTGGGATTGTATGACATGGGTGGTAATGTTTGGGAGTGGTGTTTTGACTGGTATCATAAAGATTATTACAGTAAAAGCCCTAAGAAGAACCCTGAGGGTTTAGATAAAGGATTATTTAAAGGGCTTCGTGGCGGTTCGATGATGTTTAAGTCTCATTTCGCGCGAGCATCAGCACGAACCGGATTCATACCATCATCTCCTCACAACTACTTCTTTGGCTTTCGCCTCGCTCATTCTGGAGATAGTTTTTTGAGTTTTGCAAAAAAAAGTAAGTGCTTGAAGAGGGATAAATCAGGAATTTAAAATTATTTTTTCCACTTGATAACTTGATTTTTAAAGTCAATACTGTATTCAAGATCTTTCAAGAAATTCATACCGAGCAGGCCTTTGTGAGCAACAGATGAACCTTTGTATTCAATGAAGCCTGCAAAAAGGTCTCTCTTTTTAATCGGCCCGACCTTAACATAGCTCAGTTTCGCTACATTGGTTTTGATCTCTTTTCCTCCTGCTACTCTTGTCTTCGCTTCTAGAAATTTACTGATATCTAATTGATCCGCAATCTCATCATGCAGGGTTATCATTGAGGCCCCTGTATCCAGAAGGAGTAAAGCCTCAGTTTCTTTTTTCCCATAACCCAGAATAACTGGTACCAAAACCTGGTTTCCTTTTATCATGACCTTTGTTTCCGTATCCTCTAAAGGTTTTTCGCTAGCAATTTCCTCCTTTTCTTTTTCTTCCTTTTCTCCCCCTACTTTGCGCTCCTTTTCAATCTTCTCTAATCTTTCCTTTTCAGGAAGAGAGTCATATTTTTCTTTATAAATTTTCAGCTTATCTCTGTATTCCTTCGGTATCTTGCTTGCGTCATCCGTGTAGAAGACCTTTCCATCTTTATCGATATACTTGTAAAACTCAGAGTAGAGTTCAGAAGAGAATAAGAAGGATAAAAAGAATAAAAATAATAGAATAGACAAGCCTCTCCTTTTTTTCTTCATATCTCCTTCCTTTCATACATAAAAATATGAATGAAGTATAGCTTTTCTATAATCATCATGCAATAGTTGTTCCTCAAAAAGATTATTTAAGGAGAGATGCAGAATCAAAATAATTATATGATTTATAAAAGCTTAATGAATTGCTACCTTATTTAAAAGAATGAGATTTTTAAGAATTTTTTTAGATATGTCAAATATTGCCTATACAGGAATTTTCATCATTCTTTTCCAACTATTCTTCCTTAAAATATTTCTTATTTGGAAATAGGGTAATGTGTATTATCATTTATTAAAGAGTTAGTTCATTTTGAAAAAGAAACCTATCATAATGAAATCAAAGGAGGATTATATTAATGGATTGGTTAGAGAAGGGTAAGGCATTAGTAGCTGAGAAGAAGTATAAGGAGGCGGTCGATGTTCTTAAAAGAGCCATAGAGCAAAACCCTAAAGATGCGAATGCTTTTGTTTTTAGAGGGATCGCTTATATTTCTCTGGGCAATCATAACGAGGCTATCAAGGATTGTAAGAGGGCCATAGAACTGGACTCAAAGTTTGCAGAGGCCTATTTTAACAAAGGTTATGCTTATTCTCTCCTTGGCGATCATCAAAAAGCCATCGAGGAGTATAAAGCTGCTGCCAGATTAGATCTTGAGCAAGCAAAAGATTTTTTGTTATCACGAGGGATCCCTTGGTGAGAGCAGGCAATGAACGAATAAAAACCCAAGAAAGAAAGGTAAAAAATTGAAGAGGTCATCTGTCATTCTCTCAGTAGCTTTTCTTATTATGTTCGTTCTTTTTTGTTTGGCTTTAAAAAAAGAAGTGGGTGCATCAGAAGAGTCTAAGCAGGGCTGTGATTCAGAAAAGACAATAGATGATTATACAAAAAAAATCGAATCAAACCCCAATGATGCTAAGGTTTATAAAGATCGAGGGAATGCTCATAAAAGAACTGGAAATAATAGAGAAGCAATCAGAGACTTCGATAAAGCGATCGAACTCGATCCTCAATATGCAGATACCTATAATGACCGGGGAATTGCTTATTGGCGACTTAAAAACCAAGAACAGGCTATCAAGGACTTTGATAAAGCCATTGAATTAGACCCCGAATATTCAAATGCATATCATAATCGGGGGATGACCTATTGGAAACTTGGCAACAAGGAGAAATTTATTGAGGATCTTAAAACTTCTTCAAGGCTGGGTGATAAAAAATCACAGGATTTCTTGCGGTCAAAAGGAATTCAATGGTAAAAACGATTCTTAATATGTTCTTTTGATAGAAGATCGTTGATTCAAACTTTATTTCGTTTACTTTTATAACTATTATTCTTTCCCTAAGAGTGTTATTTTCCTGTATTTCTCTTTAAAAAATAAATAACTTATTATTCAGACAAATAGAAGTAAATTTAAAAATAGTATTATAATCCTATTCTATGTTATATTGCATAGAGAGGGTGAGAGACAATGATGATCCGTAGAAAATTCCTGCTAGGAGCGATCTTAGCAGTTGCGGCCTTCATATTAACCTGGTTCTGGGATAGCTTTTCGAAAATATTGGGATTTCGACGCTTATTAATGAATCAACCTAAAGTCAATGATGAAGCCCAAACTACCTCAACCAAACTCCTCAAAGAGGTCATGTTTTATCAAAAGCTGGAAAATAAAATGGTGCAGTGTCAAACATGCTTCAGGATGTGTGTCATACCTCCTGGAGCACGGGGCTTCTGTCGTGTGCGAGAAAACAGAGATGGCAAATATTATAGCCTGGTTTACGGTGAACCCTCTGCTGTGCATGTAGACCCTATTGAGAAAGAGCCGCAGCACCATAATCTTCCAGGATCTCATATACTCTGTTTTGGTACAGTCGGATGTAATTTCAAATGTCGACACTGTCACAACTGGCATCTCTCCCAGGTAAGCCCGGGGGATTTTTATACCTATGATATATCCCCAGAAAAAGCCGTTGAGAGTGCTCTTAAAAAGAAGGTACCCACGATATCTTTTACCTACAATGAACCGACTGTATTCTATGAATATGTCTATGATATTGCAGTGCTCGCTAAAAAGCGAGGATTACGAATATTATGGCACTCAAACGGTTCTATGAATCCCGAACCACTAAGAAAGCTTTTGAGAGTTACCGATGCTGCGACCATTGATTTAAAGGGATTTACCAAGAAGGCATACCAGAACTCCTCGGCAGATTTAGAACCGGTGTTGAGAACCTTAAAGATTATCAAATATGAAGGGAAGTGGCTTGAGATTGTAAATCTGGTTGTTCCAACCATAAATGATGATCCCAAAGATTTAAGGCGCATGTGTGAGTGGATTAGAGAAGAGATTGGTGTAGAAACACCTCTTCACTTTTCCCGTTTTTTCCCGAATTATAAATTAACCCATCTTGACCCCACACCAATCCAGACCTTAGAAATGGCACATGGAATAGCAGTGGATGTGGGCATGAATTATGTGACAATAGGTAATGTCCCTGGACACAAGCTTAACTCAACATTCTGTCCAAAATGTAAAGAGAGGTTGATCCACAGGATTCATTTCGAGGTATTGAAAAACAATGTGGTGAATGGCAGGTGCAGGTTCTGTGATCATCGTATCCCTGGGATTTGGGGGTAGAGATTGATGCCCCTCATCCTTGCCATATTGATCATGGGCCTAAGCGGCATCGTTGCCCAGATACTCCTCCTTCGGGAATTACTGATTATCTTCTCCGGTAATGAACTCTCCATCGGTATTATCCTCGCCAACTGGCTTCTTCTAGAGGCCGCAGGTTCCTTCTGGTTGGGCAAAAGAATTGAAAAGATAGCAAGAAAGATTGAAGCGTTTGTCCTTGTTCAGCTGGTCTTTTCCCTGGCTCTTCCTTTAGCGGTTTTTTTGACCCGGAGTTTAAGCGGTTTCATGAAGACTGTTCCTGGCGAAGGTTTGGGATTCATCCCTGTTCTCTACTTTTCGTTCCTGATCCTTCTTCCAGTAAGCCTTCCTCACGGCGCATTGTTTACTTTTGGCTGTAAGGTATATTCTGAAATTCAAAAAAAACAAGAAGCTGAAGCCGGTATTATCGGTAAGGTCTATGTCTATGAGACCATTGGCTCCATCATAGGTGGATTGGTCTTTGTTTATTTGATGATTCCATACCTTCAGTCCTTACAGATAGCCTTTATTGTAGCACTACTGAATCTCATTGTTTGTGCAGCTCTTCTGAGGTTCTCCTTAAAGAACTGGTTTCAAGCCACGTTAACAGGCCTATCCATATTATTATTTCTTTTTGGAGGTTATCTCCTCTTTGGTGGGGGAGTAGATAAGATTCACTGGCTCTCCATAAAAAATCAATGGAAGGGTCAGAAGGTCGTCTATTACAAAAATTCTATTTATGGAAATGTTTCTGTTGTTGAGAGGGAAAAGCAGTATACATTCTTCACTGACGGCATCCCCACCATTACGACTCCCACTCCGGATATCGTCTTTGTAGAAGAATTTGTTCATCTGCCGATGCTTTCCCACCAAAGCCCAGAGGAGATTTTGGTCTTAAGTGGTGGGGCAGGGGGTGTGATAGGTGAGATTCTCAAATACAGGAGTGTAAAAAAAATAGACTATGCTGAATTGGACCCTCTTCTATTGAAAGCAGTAAAGAAATTTCCTACGCCCCTTACCCAATCGGAGCTGGAAAACCAAAAAGTAGATATCCAAAATATCGATGGGAGGTTGTTTATCCAGAGGACACAAAAGTTATATGACCTCATTTTCGTTGGCGTCTCAAATCCAACTGATCTTCAGGTAAACAGAATGTTTACAAAAGAGTTCTTTGTTTTGGCCAAAAAGAAGCTTAAGCCAGGAGGGGTTTTCGTTATTGGTCTCCCTGGCTCTTTAACCTCTCTGAGTAAAGAACTAAAGAATCTTAATGGCTGTATTCTTAATACGCTGAGGAGCATTTACCCTTCTATTCGTATCATTCCAGGAGATTTTAATCTCTTTTTGGCTTCAAACTCAGAAGAGATCACGCTTATCAACGAGACCCTACTCAGTAAAAGGCTCGAAGAAAGAGAGCTTAGGACAAATCTTTTGACAAAGGGGCATCTAAAGTATAAGTTGGATAAAAGGAGGCT
>Ga0307380_10012800_pt1 | contig 10405 bp, 7 predicted proteins | sample UN3MG_FD_202239 | JGI IMG/M metagenome (GOLD analysis project Ga0307380, IMG submission 202239) | Soil microbial communities from Risofladan, Vaasa, Finland - UN-3 | ecosystem: Environmental > Terrestrial > Soil > Coastal area > Acid sulfate soil | place: Finland: Risofladan, Vaasa | collected... | reverse complement strand
AGATGGCTTAGCTTTAGAACCAAACATTTGCACTACCAAGATCCTGTTAATCCCTTCGTTATTAAAATCCCCTGAAACGACGGCAATTCCCATATCTTTATAATCCTTATTTAAAAGATTTTCCCTATGAGAAGGGGAATTAAGCCATCCTTTTATTACTTCTTCAGTATCCAAAAAATTCATTGCCAAATTTTCTCCGGCATAATAATAATCATACCCGGATCTATCTATCCAATACCAAGGAGAAGTCCCAGCAGGACTGTAATGACTAAAATATTTGTTTTTAAACATGTCCTGGGCCTTGTCCTCAGCAGCTTTATTTAATAATAAATCTTCTTTCACAAGTGGCAAGTTGTATTGCTGACGAACTTCATTAGTTAAAACTATTATTCTTTGAGCACTAATATCGGCACAAAGTGAAGATTGTTTTACTAAAATTAAATTAAAACTAAAAATAACCTTTAATAACAAGAATAAAAGTATAAAAATAGAAATCGCCCTGTCGCTTAAAACGCTTGGCTGAAAATTATTCCCTTTGTTTGGCAAAAACCAATTTTTAATTATAGATAGCATTTTCATATTTAACCTATATTACAATAAATTTTGATTAATTTCCATTAAAGTCAATCGGATTTTAATTATATCTTATTATACCATATTTCCATCCGTTTGACAAATAACAACAATATGTACCTATGTAAAAATAGTGTCTTATTTCCTTGCAAAAGAAAAGCCCGTCCACTTACTGAACGGGCTTGATACTCTATACTACTAAGTTTTTATATAAATTCTACTATTACTTACAATGACAATTATTCTGTCCTTTCTGTCCATTGTATATACCATCTGGACCATCCCAATAATCAGCCCAATAATTAAATATCGCGTAGTTTGGCCCTGTGGTTATGTATATATATTCCTCGTGCGACCAATATCCACAATAATCAACTATTGAAATTATCGCTACCTCATTACAAAGAAGACCGTCAATCGTTATTGATTGGTATGGAAGTATATACCTCCCTGTTAGTTTACCATTAACAGCAATTTGTCCGTACACTTGCGACGAATTTGATATCACAGTTACACTGCCCTCACATTGTACTGGAGTAACAAATCCTCCACAAAAATCATAGCAACACCCGGTAAAAGCAATGGCTACTATTAAAATCACCAAGATTAATCCAAATCTTTTCATTTCATTTTCCTCCTTTTTTTTATTTATTTTTCTATTCTCAAAACCATTCATTACTTTGACCACTCATAAACGGTATACACATTTACGTTATGATCGCTAATCCAGAACCCTAATCCTAACCCAAGTGTAATACCTAAGGCTAAAATCAATAAACCAACAATGAATTGCTTTTTCTTTTCCTTCATTTCTAAATCCTCCTTTCGATTTATTTATTTCAATCTATTTCAAAAACTTATGAATTTATCAATTTGCATTAATATCGATATTTGATATTAATGATACTAATCAGATTTATATTATACTACATTTCTATGATTTGTCAATCTTTTGCTACAAATTTACTACTTATTTACTGCCCATTGACAATTAATGTCTTATGTGATAGTATTATAGAAATCTTTAAATAGAAATAAAAAACAAAAATTATGAATAAATTTTCTTATAAAACTCTCATCAAATATGCAACTCAAGGTTTTGTCTTGGGAACCATTTTATTATTTGCATTAGTGAACTCTACTTTTGTAGATGCTTCTATAATTGTTACTGACACTTATACTGAAGACCCAAATGAAGGCTGGGGGATAATTGTTACTGACACTTATACTGAAGACCCAAATGAAGGCTGGGGGATAATTGTTACTGACACTTATACCGAAGACCCAGAAGACCCAAATGATAGTAGTACAACAACTACTGGTCCCTCTAATTCTTATCCTTCTCACAATGATTCTTCTTACACTACGCTTGCCGTGACAAACAATCTACCATGCCATGATCCTTCCTGCACAACAACAACTACTCATCCTGATTGTCATTATCCTTCTTGTATTAAATATACTTGTAATGCTAATTATCAATGCGTAGTATCTTCTAATGGACAATATACTTCTTTGAGCACCTGCCAAGCTAATTGTCAGGCACCTCCACCTCCAACAAGATATGCTTGCAATACTTCAACATGGCAATGTGTAATAAACAGTTCTGGAGCTTATACTTCTTTAAGTACCTGCCAGGCTAACTGCCAGGCACCAATAAGATATTCTTGTAATACCAATACATATCAATGTTATACAACTACTAATGGACAATATACTTCTTTAAGCACTTGCGAGGATAATTGTAAGGCACCTTGTACTAAATATACTTGTAATGCTAACTATCAATGCGTAGTAGATTCTAATGGACAATATACTTCCTTAAGTACTTGTCAAAATAACTGCGTTGCACCAACAAGATATTCATGTAATACAAATACATATCAATGTTATGTAGCTACCAATGGGACTTATGCTAATTTAAATGATTGTGCAAATGCTTGCCAAACACCAATAACTAGATATGCCTGCAATACAAATACTTATCAATGTTATCAAACAACTTCTGGTGCCTATACTTCATATAATGATTGTGCAAATGCTTGCCAAACACCTATAACTCGATATACATGTAATTCTAATTATCAATGCGTGGTAGATTCTAATGGACCATATACTTCTTTAGGCACTTGTCAGAATAACTGTATTGCCCAAACAAGATATTCCTGCAATTATTCTACTTACCAATGTTATCAGACTACTTCTGGATCTTATATTTCATATAATGATTGTGCTAATGCTTGTCAACAAATAAATCAGTCTCTATCTGTTTCTTGTTATGCCTCCCCTAATCCAGCCCAAACGAACCAAACAGTTACTTTTTCTAGTAATGTTTCTGGCGGTTCGGGAAATTATTCATATTATTGGTCTGGAGCAACTTATGGAAACAGCTCATATAGCCAGAAAACTTTTAGTTCTTACGGCAATTACACAGCTTATTTAACTGTCAATGATTCACAAAATAAAAGCGCGAGTACTTCTTGTAGCGTAAATGTAAATCAACAATATACAAATACTCCTACGCTTAATCTTTGGGCAGATAAATATACTATTGCTCAAGGAGAATCCACATATCTCCGCTGGACTTCTACTAATGCTAGCTATTGCACTGCTTCTAATGGATGGAGCGGAAGTAAATCAACAAGCGGATATGAATCTGTTTCTCCTAATTCTGATACGACTTATAGTTTAAATTGTTACGGCAGCAGTGGTGGACAAATTACACGTTCTGTCACAATTTATGTAACTTCTGTAACCACTAACCTTAATTTAACAAAATTAGGAAGAAATCTTTCTACTGGAGATAGAGTATATTCAAAGGTTATTCGTGTTACTGAAGGTGATGTAATTGAATTTTACTTAACTGTAACTGCCGGTAATAACAAAGATCTTTATAATACAAACATTAAAGACATAATGCCATCTGTGCTTAGCTATATGTCTGGTACTACTAAAATTAATGGTATAGTACAACCTGATACGATTACTACTACTGGCTTATCATTAGGAACAATTTATAAAGGGGCTAGTAAAACTATAGTATTTCAAGCTATCAGCGCTTCTCCAGGCACCTATTTGACCTATACTAATACTGCTGAGATAACAGCAGATAATGAAAGCAAAATAACAGATAGCGCTTCAATTACTTATGGATTAGTAGCTGGCGCTGCCACAATCCGCACAGGACCATTAAATACTTGGTTAATATCTTTCATTATCAGCTTAGTATCAGCTTTAATAATCTGGTATTATCTGAAATTTAACCCTAGAGGCCAATTGGTTTTTGTTAAATCTGAAAATAAAATTCGTGATATTTGGTTAGCATATACGCGTCGTCGCATTATGCGCAGTTAAAAAAATAATAAACAAAAACAGCCCCGATAAAATCGGGGCTGTTTTTTTATCTATATACAAAATTAATTGTAAAAAAAATGCTGTCGCCCTTCAGCACCTAATAGCAAGCTATTAAATGTTTCCGAACGACAGCATTTTCATTATAGCAAAGAAAAATAATTTGTCAAGTCCTTATACTAGATAGGGTGGCCAGAGGGATTTGAACCCTCGCTGACAATTCCACAAATTGCCGTGCTAACCACTACACCATGGCCACCATCATCCAAGACATTATAAATCAAAAAACCTTTTCTTTCAAGTAAAGATATGATAAAATAGAAACCAGCTCTCCCTGTAGCTCAACTGGATAGAGCGATTTCCTTCTAAGAAATAGGTTGCAGGTTCGAGTCCTGCCAGGGAGACAAAAAAATATATCGGGGGATAGTGTAATGGTAGCACGAGTCCTTTGGGAGGATTTAGTCCGGGTTCAAGTCCCGGTTCCCCGACCAATTAATGGGCTCATAGTATAGTGGTAATATACTGCATTCGCATTGCAGAAACGCGAGTTCGATTCTCGCTGAGTCCACAAATACATTGTTTCACACTTTGTTTCACACAATGTTTGGCGATAAACATTTTACTAACTTTGTTTCACGTGAAACAAAGTTAGTACTATTACTTCTTGTTTTCTATTATTTTTTACCTTAATAAAGCTACAACCAGCCGAGATTTCTTGGTTTGCCCATGGGTAAGCCAAATTTTTAACCTAAAATTAAGAAATGGCTTTGTTAATATTGTTTCACACTTTGTTTCACACAATGTTTACCGTGTCACAAAGTAAATTCAATCTAAAATTCTAAAAATATATCTTTATAATGTCGGATTATTGGTTCTTGGCTAAAATTATCTATTTCTATAGCAATAAAATCAAAGCGCCAGGGTTTATCCTCTAAATTATAGCGATTTAAATAACTTAAAAAGGCTCGTTTTAAACGACGAACCTTTTTTGAAGTTAACGCTTCTTCAGGGCTTAGACTATTGCTATAGTTTAACTGCCTTGTTTTAACTTCTACAAAAACTATTTCTTTTGTTTTTTTATCTTTTGCAATAATATCAATTTCACCCCATTTCCTTTGAAAATTTCTTTGTATAATCTGATAATGGCTATTCTGAAGATAAATTGTTGCTTTGTCTTCTCCAAAAGAACCAATTCTTCCTATTCTCATTCTTTTATTTTAATATTTTTATTTGATAATTACAAATAATAGTGAGGAAGGTGGAGGGGGTTGACTTTTCTTAAAAAAGAATATAAACTATTAAAAGTAACGATAAGATCGCCCAAAGGCGGTCTTTCTTAATAAAATTAATTTAAATAAAATGTTAGATCTAAAAACCTTAAAACCATTAATTCGTCAGATTGCAGAAGAAAAGGGGCTTTCAGAACAAAAAGTTTTCGAAGCTTTAGAAATCGCTTTTGCTGCTGCTTATAAAAAAGAGTATGGCAAGAAAACGCAAGTTATTCGGGCAGAAATTAATCCTGATGATGGACAAATAAAATTCTCGCAAATAAAAATTGTTATTGATAAATCTTCTGTTATTACTGATGAGGAAGAAAAAGAAGAGGAAGAAATTGATTCAACGAAAAAAAGTAAAGAAAAGGAAGATAAAAACGAAGTTAATGAAGGCGAGGATCGAAAAATCAAATTTAATCCTGAAAGGCACATTTTTTTAGAAGAAGCGAAAAAAATAAAACGAGATGTTAAAATCGATGAAGAAATAATTACTCCTTTAGAAATAAAAAGCGATTTTAGCCGAATAGCTGCCCAAACTGCCAAACAAGTTATCCTACAAAAACTCAAGGAATTAGAAAAAGAAACGATCATTTCAGAATTTAAAGAAAAAGAAGGTATGGTAGTAAGTGGAATTATCCAAAGAATAGAAAGAAAAAACATCTATGTTGATTTAGGAAAAACATTCGGCGTCCTCTATGCTAATGAGGGAATACCAGGTGAACATTACAAAGCGGGAGAAAGAAAAAAATTCTACATTCTTCGCTTGGAAGAAAAAGGACGAGGACCTATAATTCTGCTTTCCCGTTGTCATCCAAAATTTGTTTCTCATCTTTTTGAAATGGAAGTACCCGAAATAAGTGAAGGCGTAGTAGAGATAAAATCTATTGCCCGTGAACCAGGAAACCGAACAAAAATTGCTGTAGATTCCAAGGATGAAAGCATAGACCCGGTAGGAGCTTGCGTTGGGCAAAAGGGGACGCGAGTAACCACTGTTATTGATGAATTAAATGGCGAAAAAATAGATATTATCCCTTATTCTGAAGAACCAACTAAATATGTTGCGTCTGCTTTGGGTCCAGCAAAAATTAAAGAAGCCGAAATCATTTCCGAGAAAAGAGAAGTGAGAGTGTTCGTTCCGCCTGATCAAATTTCTTTAGCTATTGGTAAAAATGGCCAGAATGTCCGTTTAGCGGCAAAACTTACTGGTTGGAAAATTGATATTCGTTCTGCTCTTGCGCCAGAAGAAACAATAGAAGGAGGCACTGCAAATGTCAAAGAAAAAACTATGAAGGAAGAGGCAGCAGTAATCAAAAAAGAAAAGAAATCCGGTAAAGTAAAGGATAAAGTAGAAAAAGAATCAAAAAAAGTTAAAAAAGGTTAAATAATAAATTTACAATTATGAAAATAAACATTAACTCTCTTCCAAAATCAAAAATTGAAATGATTGTTGCCCTTGACAAAGAGGATCTTTTACCTTTTAAAGAAATTGCTTTAAAAGATTTTAATAAAGACCTTAAGATTGACGGATATCGTGTTGGTAAAGCACCTCTTTCAATTGCGGAAAACCATTTTTCACCTTTAAAAATTTATGAAAAAGCGGCGAGCTTAGCTATTGAAAAATTCTATCCGCAAATTATTAAAGAAAAAAAAATTCAAGCAATTGGGTATCCGTCTATTAATATCACTAAAATAATCCCCAATCAGGAAGTAGAATTTAAAGCGGAAATATCTATTATCCCTAATTTAAATTTGCCTGATTATAAAAAAATCGCCAAAGATATGCAGGCAAAAAAATTGGATATTGCAATAGAAGAAAAAGAAATCAATGATGCATTACTATGGCTGCAAAATTCCCGTTCTGTTTTGGAAAAAGTAGAACGTCCAGCTGAAAAAGAGAACATTGTTACTATTGATTATCAAATCAAAGAAAAAGAAAACTTAATTAAAAATGGTGAGGATAAAAACTATTCTTTTGTATTGGGAAAAGGACATTTTATTCCAGGATTTGAAGAAAATTTAATTGGAATGAAGGCCGGAGAAAATAAAATCTTTAATATAACAGTGCCAAAATCTTGGGTTCAAAAAAATTTACAAAACAAAAAACTTTCTGTTGAAATTTCTCTTAAAGAAATAAAGAAGAAAAAACTACCTCCTTTAAATGATAAGTTTGCTCAGGAATTAGGAAAATTTAAAGATTTAGAAGAATTAAAAAAGAACATTGTACAGGGTCTTAAAATTGAACAAGAAGCAAAAGAAAAAGAAAGATGGCGTTTAGCGGTTTTAGATAAAATAATAATTGATACTAAGACTGATGTTCCTGAAATACTCATTCATACTGAAATTGAGAAAATGATGGAAGAATTAAAATCTCAGCTTGAAAAAATCCAATTAACTTTTGAAAAATATCTTGAACAAATTAAAAAAACAGAAGAAGAGTTAAGAAAGGATTTCCAAAAATTAGCAAAAAAAAGAGTTTTCTCGGCTTTGCTTTTAAGAGAAATTGGTCTTTTAGAAAAAATTGAAGTATCTGAAAACGAAATAAAAGAAAAGGCTAATGAAATCCTGCAACAAATTCCAGATCAAAAAATTAAAGAAAAAATTAATCCAGAAGATCTAAAAGAATTTGCATTAGGGATAATACGTAATGAAAAAGTGTTCCAAATACTAGAAAAACAATAATCTTTTTCTTAACAACAACAATAGAATCACTATAAAACTACCTATAGACATCGCAAAGCCAATTTTATCCCAAGTATTATAAGAATATTCTAAAGTTACTTCATTTTGAAAAGGAATCACCATCATAAAAGACGGGCTAATCAAATAAGGGCCTCTTGCTCCTTTTACTTTCCAACCAGGAAAATAACTAATCTTTATCAGATGTGGTTTATAAAGATTCTCTGTCTCAAAAGATAAAGAATCTTTTTTAATATCTTTAACAATTATTGATCCTTTAGTTTGAGAATTATCTTGGATATAGCTTTTGATATCTCTGAGTTCTTTGTTATTACGATAAAAAACTATAAATTTAGAAAAATCCATTGATTTATACCAATTAATCGATTCATCAAGCCAATTTTTGCTTTTTAATTTTAATTCTATGCTGGGCACTAAAATCACTAATTCAGATTTCGGCATTTGATAAACAGTAAATTCACCAATATCTTTTAATTTAATCAGATATTGATTAGCTAATTGTTTAATTTCTGGCGTGAAAGCGAGAAAATATTGAGCTCCAAAAAGCTCTATGTGCTTGACTCCATTTTCAAAATTGAATGGAGGGTACTCAAAACCTGCAATAGCAGCACTGGGTTTATGACTGGTTTCTGTTTGATTAATAAAATGAAAATAACTATTAATTGAAGATTCTGTTAGAAGCCCTTCAAAAGTAGGTTTGTTTGAAAAAACAGGAAGATTTTCAAAAATCCTAGGCGTTCCAAATTTATCGTACTCTGGTCGGTATTCCACCATTACCCGACCATATGGTAAAGATTTTAAATACTCAAAAAGTGGAGATATCTCTGTCCAGGTTGTTTTATTCTCAAAACCTTCATAATTCCATTTTAACCAAGAAGGAATATAGGAAATATTCCTTGGTAAATAAAAACAAGTTAACATAATGCTGATAGAAATTAGAGATAATATCGTGAACCAAACTCGCCATGATTTTTTAAAAACCAAGGATATTAAGTTTAATAGTGAGCCTAAACCGTAGGCTGCGATTAAAAGATAGCCAATAATAACAAATGGTAAGAATCTAGCATTAAAAATATTCGAATGATTTAAGGATAGGTAGGGAATCAAACCGGTTATTATTATTAAAAATAAAACAGTCAATCTTTTTTCTTTTTTCCATTTTATAAGAAAATACAAAACCCCAAAACAACTAAAGATTAATATTGGTAATAGGCTTGATGGAAATATCTCTTCTAATTTAACAGTCCGCGTCCAACTCATTTTCGCTGTATATGATAATAAACCCAAAAACGGAAGCGACCAAAAAGCTGTTATAAAAAAAGCGCTACCGTACACTTTCAGTAAATAAACAAAGATCTGTTTTGCTTTTTTGACTAAAATCCCTTCTGTAAAAAAAAGAAGGAAGCCTATCAAAACTGCTACCATTACAGGAAAAGGATGAACTAAAACCATCAATGAAAGAATAAAAATATTAGGAATTAAATAACGATTTTCTTTTATCCCTTTCACTAATAAACCGATAAATAAAAAGAAAAGAGCAAAACTAAGCGAATAAGAAAACTCTCCGGATAAAGTACTCGGAATATTTCCACCATAAATAGAAAATTTTTCTAAAAATAGATAGTTTAGACTAAATAGGGCGCCTATATGTGGAATCGGAAACTCAAATTTCAACAATTTCAAACACAAAAATATGGCCAAAGGTAGACAAAAAGTTCCTAGAAGAGTTATTAGCTTGAAAACAATATTTATCGGAAAAAAATGGGTAAAAATACTTGTTAAATAGAACAAAAAGGGTGGGTAAAAATAAAGAAACGGAAAACCAGCTGTCCAATCAGGAGACCACCATCTTATTTTCGGAAAAATTTCCTGAGTATAATAAGCAATATAATTATGGGAACCAGTATCTCCTCCACTAACCATCGTATCGGCAAAAATTAAATTCCAAGGGAGCTTGGAAATTATAAAACCATAAATAAAAGCAAAAACTAATAAAGTTATAAGAATAATAAGATAATTGTTTTTCATACCTTTTTATTATATTATGATTGATATATATTATAATTAATAAAGTATATTATATCTGTTAGATTTATGCAAAATAAAAAAATCTCCATTGTTATTCCTATTTATAATGAAGAGCTCATTTTGGAAAAAGAAATTAATAATCTTTTCCAAGAAATTTCTCATAAATTACCCCTTGAATATAATGATCTGGAATTGATTTTGGTAGAAAATGGGAGTACTGACAATACTCTAGAAATAGCTAAAAGACTTGTTTCTCAATTTTCTCAAATCAAAATAGCTGTCTTAGATAATCCCAGCTACGGAAAAGCTGTTAAACATGGGGTTTCTATTGCTTCCACAAAATATGTTGCCATTTGTAATATCGATTTTTGGGATATAAATTTTTTGAAACAGGGCCTAGATTCAATTATTAAAAACAATGATGATATTGTAGTTGCTTCAAAAACATTAAAAACTTCTTACGATAAAAGAAATTTTATAAG
>Ga0307380_10012797_pt1 | contig 10409 bp, 7 predicted proteins | sample UN3MG_FD_202239 | JGI IMG/M metagenome (GOLD analysis project Ga0307380, IMG submission 202239) | Soil microbial communities from Risofladan, Vaasa, Finland - UN-3 | ecosystem: Environmental > Terrestrial > Soil > Coastal area > Acid sulfate soil | place: Finland: Risofladan, Vaasa | collected... | reverse complement strand
CGCCGGCGCTCGCGAGCCTAATGCTTCGACCCGCGGAACCATCGGAAGCGCCGCCGGAAGGACGATCGGACGACCGGAAGGCCGGGACACACGCACCACAACGGAACGGACGCGACCCGATGTCGGAGCCAAGCGCAAAGATTTGAGCCTCAGAGACACAAGCGTCTCTCCGCTTCGGGACAACTCAACAAAGACGGGGATAATCCTGCCGCAGGATCGGCTTGCCGCAGGCGGAGGCCGTACGGCCGGCAGTTTAAGAACAACCACGACGAGCCTGCACCATTACGACGCTCTCAGACCTTCCCGCGTACTCTATCACGACCGGCCGCACCTTATTAGAGATTCTTATCATCATGACTACGTTTACAGAGACTACTACGACCGGATCCGGAGCAGGACCATCTGGCCGAGATTTCGCTTCGCGGTTCATTATGATTGCGGGCCATGGTTCACGTTCCGATATGTCTATCCGTACTATCACCGGAAGTATATGTTTATCAGCCTGGGCGGCTACTGGCCTCTCGGCTACAGCTATACCCGCTACTATTGGTACGGCTGCCATCCGTATAACTGGTATGGTTACTATCCAATCGCCCGTGAGGTCCGCAGCCCATCTTACAACTATTACACATATAACTACTACAGCGACGGTGACGGCGGCTACCAGCCGGCACAAACGGTCAACTCCGAAATATTCGAGAACCTGGCAGAGCAAACCGCCGAGCCACAGCAACCCACTCTTGCGGACGTTTATTTCGAAGAAGCCGTCAAGGCTTTCGAGGTCGCTCAATATAATACCGCCGCTATGAAATTCGCCAAGGCCGTGGAACTGGCGCCGGAAGATATGATTCTTCCATTCGCCTACGGCCAGGCACTTCTGGCGAGCCAGCAATATTCGAAGGCCGCCGAGGTTCTTCGCGGGGCACTGGCAAAAGTCAGCCCCGAAAAGGAAGGCGTTTTCTTCCCTCGCGGTTTGTATCCCGATGAGGAATCGCTTCTCAAGCAGATCGACATGCTGGCCGAACGGGCCGCTCAGTTCAGCTTCGATGCGGACCTGCAACTGCTGTTAGGCTATCAGTTGCTTGGGATAGGCCAGCATGACAGGGCAGTCGAGCCGCTGATGAACGCCGGCAGGGATTTGGATAATGCGAAAGCCGCCGCGGTGCTGATGGAGCTTCTTGAAAAAATCAAAACGACTAACGTCAAACCTGAAATTCCCGCGCCGGCTAAAACTCCAGTTCCGGCACCGATTCAAACTCCGGTGCCAGCTCCACTCCAGACTCCCGCTCCTGCGCCGGGGCAAGCCATCGTTCCGAGCCCGACGCCGGCCCCTTCTCCGGCACAGAGCAAGGCATCGATTATAAACCGCTCCAAAGCATTGGGCGGAGCGATGCTTGTCACGAGCCTGTGCGCCCTGGGCACGAGCGTCGGCATCGGGCATTTCGCCCGCGGCTGATTCGCAAGGCGGCAAGTAAGGGCGGTTCGCGAACCGCCCCTACAGTAATAGGAGGTACAACGATGAAATATCCAACATTTATTTTGGCAATCTTAATAATGCTGACTCCCGTTTCTGTTATAGCGGCCGAGAGTTGGAAGGAATTCGCCGTCTGGCCGACGACCGACGATCAGGAGGCCCCCGACATAGACGGTGACATTGTCGTCTGGCAGCAGTTTGTCGAAGAATACCAGGACTACGACATTTACGTTGCGGACCTTTCGACTACGCTCAAAGCCCGCCCTGAGCCTGTCGAAGGGGCGGGCATGAATAATCCGGACGATTCGCTCGCGGTTATCATCGGCGACGCCAACGACCAGATGCATCCGGTGGTCTTTGAAAATATCGTCGTCTGGCAGGACTACATCTTCCAGGGCGGCTCGGGCGACTGGGATATTCGAGGAAGTGATATCACCGACCGCGAGCAGCCGGTAATGTTCGCCGTATCGAATATCTCCGCTAACGACGAGCAGGCACCGGCCATTCACGGCAACATCGTTGTCTGGCAGGATGGCGCCGAGGGTGATTATGACATTTACGGAGCAGACCTTACGACTACGCTCAAGGCAGGCATTACGGACTTATACAATCCGGTGGAATTTGCCGTCGCCAACTTTCAGCGCGACCAGCGGCGGCCCGCAGTCTATCGAAATACGGTCGTCTGGCAGGATTCCTATTTCGGCGACCAGGACATTCTCGCCGCCGATATCTGGATGCGAAACAAGCCAACCGATTTCGGCGTTTCGCTGGCCGAATTTGACCAGCAACGCCCGGCCGTATGGGGCGAGACCGTCGTATGGGTGGACAATTACTTCGGTGACATGGACATTTACGCAGCCGACCTTTCGACTTCGCTCAAGGCAGGCATTTCCGACCCTGAGAATCCCGTAGAGTTCCCTATTACGACAAACGAACAGGAGCAGACAAATCCCGATATCGACCGTAACATCGTCGTCTGGCAGGACAACAGAAACGGTGACTGGGACATATACGGCTACAACCTGACCACCCGGCGTGAATTTCAAATCACCGCCGAATCGCACGACCAGACCAACCCCGCCGTCAGCGGCAATACCGTCGTCTGGGAAGACAGCCGCGAAGGAAACACACAGATATTCGCGATCGTCCTCGACGGCCCCGAAGTGGCGCGATGCACTTCCAAACTAACCGGCGACGTAAACAGCGACTGCAAAGTTGACTTTGACGACCAAGCTATCATGTTATCCCAATGGCTCGAATGCAGCCTCGAACCAGAAGAAGCCTGCCTGCCCTTTTAGAGACCCTGCAAAAGTCCCGGCCCAATTGCAAAAACATCAACCCTGCCATATCCAATAATCGATAATCATTCCTCGATTAAACGAGGGACAGTGGGCTGACCCTCAAAAGGCGCCATAGCAGCAAACAGGAAGGTAGTCAATCATTATTTATATTTTAAGGGCTGGCCCCTATGCCCTTCCGAAAACGGTGTGCCGTCAAGGCTTCTGATTTTGATATCAGGGCAGCCTTTATTATCATCGTATGCTGACAGCTCCAAGCGGCTTGGAGTCCATTCGAGGGTTTTAATTACTTTGCCAACTATAGTCAACTCTGTCTGTTGATTCTCAGGATCATTCGTGAAAACCGTGATCTTTTTATTTAATACGCCTCCTACAGACTGTCCGGTTCGATATTGTGCTGTCAGGGTACCGCTTTCGCCTGGATTCAGTTCTTCTTTATCGAGTTTAACAACAGCTCCACAGCATTTCTTAACATTGGTAATTTTCAATGGTCTGTCGCCGACATTGGTAAAGTTGAATGTTGCCGTGTTTTTACTACCGGGTTTGATGTTACCAAAATCGTAAGAGCTGTTCTCGACTACAAGCTTCGGCGCTCCGATGGATTCAATTCTGCTCATACTGCCCGTCTCAGACGAACAGCCGTGGAATAGAAGCACTATGAACAGCAGGCAATATCCGGCCAACCGACAAATGGAAAATAAGTGCTCAATGGATAAAGATTTTTGTTGTCTTAACATCATTACCTCCTGATTTCTTAATAGAATGTTATTCACTTCTTCTTATTTGTATCTTCGCTTTCATTTGGATCTTCTTCGCTCTCCTTCTTTTCTGAAATATCTCTTTCGTCAAGTCTATCTTTTATTTCTTTAAATTCCCTGAGAAGCTCTGCGTCTTCAGGTTGATTTAAATGTTTCTTTAAGTATCCGAAAGCCAATTTTCTCACCTGTGGATGATCATCCTTAAGCATTAAAGAAATGTCTGTCAAAACAGTCGGATTTTTTTTATATAGTCTGCCAAAAGAATGAATGGCAGAATGCCTTATAAACCAATATTTATGCTTCATTAATTTCCTAAGATACGGAATAGCTGACGATTCACCTGCGTCCGCTAGCACCCTCAAAGCATGTGCATGATCTGATAGAGCTATATAATTACCTTCTTCAACTCCCTTAGAGGTTTTTTTGCAAAATTCCTTTAATTTTTTAATTCCTTTTCTGTTGTTCATTTTCAGTAGAGCTTTGCTGGCCGCCATCATTACATTATTTGATTTATCGTCCAATAGCGTCTCTATCTTCGGAATAGCAGAAAGTACCTTTTTTTCTCCTAAAAGTGAAACGGCAAAATATCTGATACTGGGTATCTCACTGTCCATAAGGTTTATTAGAGAATCGGTACCGAAGTCATCAATACCATACATTTCAAGTCCGGATCGATAGAAAACTTCCCAGTTTACTTCACGACTACAGCACTTCCGCGTCAGGCTTCTTGTTGATCCAAGATTTTCGCCATCGATTTTAGAGGATTGAGTTTGTTCTTTGGATTTTTCAGAATCATTCTTCGTGGGTAAATCAGCTCCACAAACCATACCTACTACTGCTATTCCTATAAATATTGTAATTAAACATGTAGTTTTCACAATTAGGCTCCTTTCATACTTTGTTAGAATTCGGTTACGACGGATTACATTTAGCATCCAACGCATTAATAATATCTTCATAACAATCAATCACAGCAGCATCAGCATCATCTTCTGGATTAGAATCATTTTCCCAATCATCCAGTGCTTCTTCGATTAGGTCCACCCATTTTTCGAGATAAAAGGCTTTTTCTTGCGTAGTTAATACGGTGGCACAATCCGTAGATGTACTCACACTACAATCAATGTCTATTCCATGGAGATCACACCACACGACGAATGCATCGACTTGTGGCTGCAAGCACTCTACTATCCAATCATCGTTCATATGCGATTCCTCATGAGCAGTAATACAATCACGACACCAACAATTGTCGTGAAAGCTTTGTGTTTGAGTATCCGCAATCGTAAGTGGAGAAGGATATTTACTTAACTGTTCACAAGCTTGTTGTTGTGTCATTCCTGATACGTCACTTAAGCAACAAACATTAGCAGGATTATCCGGGCAACTACGGCATATCCCGTATGTGGTGTTAACAGAATCTAAAAGTGCATACCATTTACAACCATCATAGCATGGAGTTGCAAGAGTAAAAGTGTGATCATACAGTTGAAAGGAAGGTGAACCAATTCCAGCTTTATTAGCTGGACATTGATTACAAGCATCCTCTTCGGTTATCGAAGGAGTTGGAAAAGCAGGCACCCCAACTGTGCATTCCGAGCATCCACTTGGTAAATTAATAGTAACATTCTTTGGCTTATTGCTGTCGCATAGAGATGCAGTTACTGTTTTCTGTCCTATACACGTATAGCTTGTTGTAAACGTGCTGCCGGAGCCGGTTGGAGTTGGATTTTCACCGCCACTCCACTGTGTATCATCTCCATGGCCCGCAGGATTGGTTACTGCTGTGAACATGATGTCTTCACAAAGAGTAGCTGAAGCCTTATCTGAGGTTACACTATCTAATTCGTAAACGGTAAATGGCGAACTATACTTTTTTATATAAGTCGGCGTACAGTTCGTTCTGGCCCATATTTTCAGATTTTCGCCGGTGGTATTGAAAGTGGCCGTCGCGGTTAGACCGCTCTGATTTGAGAACGAGGCATCACCGCCCCATACAATTGTACAGCCGGAAGCGCTATAATCCAGATTAGCCGTCACAGTCGTAGAGTCTCCTTTACAATAGGGCCCGGATATTCCGCTAATACTCGATACAGTAGCACACTCGCACTCGCATTCATAATCACAATATTCACAGTCCTCGCAGTCATCATCATCTACACACTCGGCACCATCCGCTAATTCGCAATAACAGTCAACACAATCCTCGCAGCTATCACAGTCGCCGTCATCTACGCAATCACCTTCATATTCACAGGAGTCGCCGTCCCAATACCGACAGTCGCCACAGTCAGGCGGACAGGCGATAGTTATCATCGGTGAAGTTAATATTACTATATAAAGCGATAGGATAATTTTCAATCTTTTTTTCATTTTTCCACCTCCGTTAATCTTTTAATCCTTGCCCTGATGGTTCTTTTGTGTCGGTCGTCAAGGCCGGTTATTCCCAGATAAGACCGATAAAGGTCCGCAGCCAAAAGAGGCTGGCCGTTCTTCTCAAAAGCAGTTCCCATAGAGAGCAAAGCATTAGCCCACTGTCTGGAATTCGGATATTTTTCCAGGAATTGCCCATAGTATGAAATTGCCTGTTCCCATTGACCACTATCAAAGCTTAAACGAGCTAATTTCAGGATTGTTTGAGCATCTAATGGGCTATTTGGGTATTTCTCGATCGCCGTCTTATAAGCCTGCTCGATATGAGGAGCAGCGGCTTCCCGCGATATCTTGCCTTTCTCTATCATATTCTCATAACACAATCCGATCATGGATTGGGCACTCCATGCGTATTGATAATCCGGCCATTCATCGGCGACCTTCTGATAGTAAGGCAGGGCCTTCTCAGGCTCTCCCAAATGCCGGCGGTAAACCACACCCGTGAAGTACCACGCCTGCACTGTATTATGTGCTGTGGGTGGTAAGTCTTGAATAATGATCTGCCATTTTTCGATAGCCCGACGACAGTATTTCTTCACCACCTCCGATCTGCCCTGCTCACGTACCATTTTTGCGTAGTTAGCGGATCCTATCCGTTTAGCAGTATCCTGCTCTATGGCTATCGCTTGGTCAAGGTAACCTTCAGCCATCAGGGAAATCGCCTGGGGCAGTCTCGGATCCTGGGCATACTTGCTCAGTATGTCATGGTAGATGGATTCGGCCTGCATATCATCGCCCCGATAGATGTGAAGTAAACCCGTCAGAATCCGGGCGGTCAGGGCAGCCTCGTCACTGGGGAAACTATCAATGATATTCTGTAACACTTCAGCCGCCCTTGGATGGTCCTCCATGACGAGTTTCCGGCCGATTCGAAGCGCCACACTCGGGGAAGACATAGGGGCCAGCCCTTAAAATATATGATTGACTGCCTTCCTGTTTGCTGCTATAGTTAAGCGATGGCACGACCTTTGCGAATAACTTATGAAGGTGCTGTTCACCATGTGACGGTGCGTGGAAATGATCGCTGCACTATATTTCGCACAGATAGGGATCGCGAACATTTTGTCAATAAGCTTGCAGAAAGCGTTCGTCTTTATGATGTCCGTTTATATCTCTTTACCCTGATGGAAAATCATATACACTTGGTGCTGGAAACACCCAAGGGGAATCTCAGTCGTTTCATGCACCGTCTACAAACGGCCTATACAGTCTATTTCCAACACAAGCATCGCCGTAGCGGTCATCTGTTGCAGGGACGCTTCGGTTCGGCAGTCGTCGATGAAGATGAGTACATTCTTAAATTGAGTCGTTATGTGCACTTGAATCCGGTATTCGTAAAGGCCAATGCAAAGAAGGATGTTCGCGAGCGCATCCTGATCCTTCGTAACTATACGTGGAGTAGTTATCGCAGTTATACTGGCCGTAGTGCACGTTTGGGTTTTGTTGACTAGGAATTCCGGGGACACCATACCTATTTCCAAAGGGACAAAAAAATTCCCCAGCATAATTTCTTCACATAAATACCTTTCGCCTGAAAAACTCGCATCTTTACTTTAAGCCTTCTGTCGCTTCCTCAATGTTGCTGATCGGTATGATACCAATTTTACAAGCCAGGGACAAAGGGAAAACACCGCGTCTAATTGTTGATCCTGAATTTGGAAAAACTATGGACAGTCATATTTCCGACAACAGAGTGGTGTGGCTGTCCCTATTATTATGCCTCAGTGATGAATGGTAACATCGTGGTTTAATGCGGATGAGAGGAGTCGAACCTCCACGCCCCAAGGGGCACAGGCACCTGAAGCCTGCGCGTCTGCCAATTCCGCCACATCCGCAAGTGTTCTACTTGCATACTATTTATATAACAGCGTTTCAATTAAGAGCAATATTAGCATTTTCCTGTATTTCGTCAAGGATTTTCACCTGCCCGTTTTAAATTCGTAAAGCGTCCCATAAATAGCCGCCGGTCATACGAAATCAGCGAATTCATCGCTCCAGCGTGTTTTACTCAAGGATTAACAAGATTTCCTTAAATTCTCACCGCCAATTGTCCGAGACTAAAGCCACTGTGATTTTTTGGATTTTGTGTTTTTTGCAGTATATTTTATATGAAGGGTCATAGAATTTTATGACAGGGAGAAGAGAGTGAGTAGAAAAACCGCATATTTTGGTTCCCTACCCTTTCTTAAGCAGGGCCGAGTCCGCACCGGTCTATATTGTTGTATGCGGTCTATACAGACAAAATTCGGACAAATACGAAGTATTTAATATAAATGATTTGATTGTAACCGGATGGATTCATTACAAACTAACTCTAATGTTGCTGAAGCCGAGGCCGGTCTTCTATTCGGCGAGCTGCTTGTTTCCAAAGGCATGTTAAGCCGGGACGAGCTGCAGGAAGTACTTGCCATACAGCGTGAGCAGGGCGGTCGATTTGGCGAGGTGCTGCTGCAGCTCAAAAAGCTGGATGACAAGGACGTTACCGCCGCCCTGGCGGAACATTTCTCGATGGAATACATCCACTTCGACGACGCCCGCAAGCTGGACAAAATCGATATGGACATAGCTCGAATGCTGCCGGAGAGCATAGCCAAGCGATTTTGTGTCGTGGCTGTCGACGAGGATGATAATAAAAACATTATTGTCGTGATGTCTGATCCGCTCAATGTTGTCGCCATAGATACCGTCACACTCAAGTTGAAGCGTAAGATAAAGCCGACAATCAGCTCGGAAAGGGAAATTCGCCGGGCGATAGAGATGATTTATCACGGCTCGGATGTGGAAGAGCAGCAGCTTCGCAATCTGGTAGAGATCGAAGATGGGTATGAAAACAAACAAGATGACGATATCTTTTTGGAAGATATCGTAGAACCTGATACCATCGGTGAAGATGCCGCCAACAAAGCCCCGGTGATTCGGTTCGTTGACCTGCTAATGAGCCAGGCGGTCAAATGCAGGGCAAGTGACATTCACATCGAGCCCCAGGAGAAAACGACGGTCGTGCGCATGCGAGTTGACGGCATTCTCAGGGACATGGTTCCGCCGGCGAAAAAGATGCAGGCGGCGGTCATAGCCAGAATCAAGATTGTCGCACGAATGGATATTGCCGAGCGCAGGCTGCCTCAGGACGGCCGGTTCAAAATGAAAATATCCGGCAGGGCCATAGACGTCCGCGTCTCGACCATTCCGACCATATACGGCGAAAAAGTCGTTATGCGAATTCTGGACGCATCGGCGGTCAAGCACGACCTGAATCAACTTGGGCTCGAACCGGAGCGCCTGGAAGAATTGAAAAGCAAGCTGTCACAGCCTCACGGCATCATAATTGTCACCGGACCGACCGGCAGCGGCAAAAGTACGACATTGTACTCGGCGCTGAGCTACCTGAGGGATCCGACGAAAAATATCACGACGGTTGAGGACCCCGTCGAATACCGTCTCGCAGGGATTAATCAGATTCAGGTCAAGCCGGAAATAGACCTCGATTTTGCTCGATGTCTGCGGGCAATTTTAAGACAGGACCCGGACATAGTTCTAATCGGCGAAATTCGAGACAAAGAGACGGTCGAGATAGCAATAAAAGCTTCTTTGACGGGCCACCTGGTTTTAAGCACGTTCCATACCAACGATGCGCCGAGCGCGATAAGCAGATTGCTCTATATGGGAATTGAGCGGTACCTGCTCGCTTCGGCGCTGAATTTGGTGATTGCTCAGAGACTCGTCAGAAGAATATGCGATCATTGTAAAGAGCCGGTAACATTGAGTGAAGAAGCGCTCAAACACTTGGGGATAAGCAAAGAGCAGGCCTCAAACTCGGTGTTCTATCACGGACGGGGATGCCCGGCCTGTGGAGAAACCGGTTATCTGGGCAGATTGCCCATATTTGAGTTCATGGATGTGGATACTGCCATCAGCGAGAAGATTATTGCCAGCGCGAACGAATCCGAGATCAGGGAGGCATCGCGTAAAAAAGGTTATGGCGGCCTGCTCGACAGCGGCGTTATTAAGGTATTGGAAGGTTTAACAACCGCCGAAGAGGCTATTCGGATAGCTTTCACAGATAAAGGGTAACAACTCTTATAACAATAAGAAAAGTGTATTTTTAGAAGGTTAAGCAAATGAAAAACTATGGGTATGTCGCTCGGGATTTGGCCGGGGCACAGAAAAAGGGAATCGCGCAAGCGGCCAACTCAAATGAGGTGCTTAACCAGCTCCGTGAGCAAGGGCTAACACCTATCTCTGTTAAAGAAATAACCAAGAAGGGAGTTCCGAAACCACGTCAAAAAGGTCGTCGCAAACGTATCAAATCGAGTGACCTGGCGGCACTTTGCTGGCAGTTGTCAACGATGCTCGAGGGCGGAATTCCTATTACCACAGCTTTAGACATCATTAGCGACGACACGGATAATGCGCAGCTCCAGAATATTCTCAAGCAGATAGCGGAAA
>Ga0307380_10012795_pt1 | contig 10410 bp, 7 predicted proteins | sample UN3MG_FD_202239 | JGI IMG/M metagenome (GOLD analysis project Ga0307380, IMG submission 202239) | Soil microbial communities from Risofladan, Vaasa, Finland - UN-3 | ecosystem: Environmental > Terrestrial > Soil > Coastal area > Acid sulfate soil | place: Finland: Risofladan, Vaasa | collected... | reverse complement strand
GATAGTATCGATATTCCCCGCCGCAGCCTGGACGGCATTCATACCACTGGTCTGGTTGAAATACACATTGGTAAGGGCACCCACAGTGAAGGCCACACCGGTCATCATCAGGATGAATGGCCCGCCGATAAGCACTGCCCGGTTCAGAGAACGGCCGTCCTTTGCGGTCATGAACCTGACAACCAGCTGTGGCTGGGCCAGCACACCTATTCCCACCCCAAGCACAAGGGTGGTAATAAGGGTGAACCAGATGGGAGATCCAAGTTCAGGCATGGAAGTCCATCCCGTCATCCCTCCGGCAGCCAGCGCCTCCGGTACCATATCGGACATGGCTGTAAGTGCATTATGCGCTGCGTTCACTCCCCCCAGGTAGAAATAGGTAGCCACCAGGAGGAAGGTCATTCCCAGGAACATGATGGTCCCCTGGAGGGCGTCGGTGTACATTACTGCAATCAGGCCGCCGAATACCACGTAAATGGCCACGATCAGGGCGAACCCGATGAGTGCTGTAGCATAAGGAATGGAAAGGGTTGTTTCGATAAACCTGGCTCCGCCTATCAGGATTGCCGCCGTATAGAGGGGCATTCCTATGATAATCACCAGTCCTGACGCGTATTGCAGGAATGTCGACTGGTAAATCTTTCCCATCAGGTCCGGGAACGTGACAGCCCGGAGCCTTTGCCCGATTTCCCGGGTCTTTTTCCCGAAAATCACGAAGGCCAGGAGAATGCCCACCCCTATATTGAATACGGTGAGCCAGATAAGCCCCATTCCAAGATTTGCAGCGGCCCCTCCGAACCCTACAATTGCCGAAGTGCTGATGAATGTGGCGCCATAGGAGAGGGCAATAATCACAGGATGGCTTTTCCGGCCTGCGACCAGATAATCCTCAGCCCCCTTGGTCTGTTTATATCCGATGTATCCGAGAGCCATAATCACACACAGGTATATGATGGTGATTACGGTGATGGCCAGGGTGCTTACCGCCATCCTTTACTCTCCCCCCTTGTTCCAGTTCAATAGTCCGTACACTATGCAGGCCAGGGCCAGTCCGATGGCCAGGATATATGCGATCCATATTTGCGGGTCAGGAATTCCAAGCATGATGAACACCTTCGGTAAACTTATCAGGGTTTGGTATTACAGGGGATCCGGCGATTATGCGGGTCCCCTATCTAAAGAAAAAGAAAAAGTCTGCAGTAATATGAGCCTCAGTATTTTGGGAGGTCGGCGATGCAGACATTCGAGTTTACCTGATAAAAAATCGTTTCATCTGTATTTATTCGTTTCTGATCAACGCTGATTCAGCCCCTACCCCGAAAGAAGATAATGAGATAGGGCAATAATAGAATGAAGAACCTTGAAATCCGCCTACTCAGGTCTCCATGAATCGCTTCAGGACATCCTTTCCAACCGCCTGCGATGGGACAGTATGAGGGATGTACAGGAGGATGCCTACCGGGCTGTATCAGCTGGAAACGATGTTCTTGTCATTGCGCCCACGGCAGGCGGAAAGACGGAAGCGGCTTTGATCCCTGTACTTGATCATATTCTCAAAGAAGGCTTGCAGGGAGTAAGCTGCATCTACCTCTCTCCCCTCAAGGCACTGATAAACGACCAGGAGGACAGGTTTGCTTCTTTTTGCATCCCTGCGGGCCTGGAAGTGCTGAAATGGCACGGGGATGTCCCACGGGGAGACCGGAGCTGGGAGGATGGCGAGCCGCCACATTTCCTGATGATCACCCCGGAGTCACTGGAAGTGCTTATGGGTGAACAGGACCTGATCCGGGATCTCTCCCATGCCCGGTTCGTGATCATTGATGAACTTCACGCCTTTGTTGAGTCCGAACGCGGTGTGCATCTGCAGGTATTGCTTGACCGGCTTGATCTTCTTGCCGGGCGCCCGCTGCAGAGGATAGGGCTGTCAGCCACCGTAGGAAACCCTGACGAGATTTTAGGCTGGCTTTCCGGCAACCGGGGGCAGAAACGACTGGTACAGCTGCCGATTCCTCCCCGTGAAAAACGATTCTCTTTCTGGGTGGAAGGGGATGAGGGGGCAAGAATGGATGCACTGGCAAAAGTGGCTGCCGGGAGAAAGGCGCTGGTCTTTGTCAACAGCCGGAGTGACGCGGAGAAAGTGGGACGTTCATTGCAGGGAAGGGTGGAGCAGCTGTTCGTCCATCACTCATCACTCTCGCCGCAACTGCGCAGATCGGCGGAGAGTGTGTTTTCCAGGGAAGGGAGTGCCTGTATCATCTGCACCAGTACCCTTGAACTGGGTATTGACATAGGGGACCTTGATGTGGTTGTGCAGGTGGGTCCGCCCGGTTCGGTCTCATCATTCCTCCAGAGGATGGGGAGAAGCGGGAGGAGGGGAAATTCGCCATATGTGGCCTGTATTCTCAAAGATCCCTGCGAACTCCTGTGCATGGCGTCGGTCATCGAATGCGCCAGCAAAAAGGAAGTCGAACCTCTGCAACCCCACAAGGTCCCCTACAATGTCCTTCTTCAGCAGGTCTTTTTGGAGATCTCCCGTAAGAAACGGATTTCATGGTTCCGGCTCAAATCGGGTCTTGATGTCCTGACTCCATTTCGTGAAATTTCTCCTGAAAGAATGGACTTAATCTTTAAGCACCTTCTCGATGGAGGATTTTTAATAAAAGACGGTGACCTGCTGATGCCGGGCCCGCAGGCTGAATGGCTGTATGGGAAATCAAACTGGAAAGATCTCTACTCGGTAATAAAGGGCGGAGGGGAATACCGGGTAATTACCCCCGAAGGAGAGGTTGTGGGAAGACTGGATGCCCGGTTTGTGGCCAGCAGGGGTGCCGGGGGATTCTCCCTGGGAGGAAAGATCTGGAACCTTATCAAGAGCGATGACGATTACAACCTGGCAGTGGCGGTGCCGGGAAAGGACCAGAAATCGCAGGTGTTCTGGACCGGCGGGCAGACCGGATATTCACCAGTGATCTGCAGGGGTGTGCAGAGGATCCTGGCGCGCAAGCGATCGGTGCTGCCCCTTGATGAATGCCGGACAGATGTGCTGGCAGAATTTATTGACCGTTTTCCCCGCATTCACAGGAAAGGGCTTTGTATCTGGGAACAGCCCGGTAAAAAAGGGAGTGACGTGGTAGTGCTTACCTGCCTGGGAAAGGAAAAAAACAGCATACTTGCCACCCTGCTCAGGTCGCAGTTTGAAGGGAAAATAAAGGTAAAACACCATGATTTCTCGGTAATTGTCCAGGAAATACGGCACGAGGGCGGCCTGGGAGACGTGGAAGACGCCTTACTGGCCATCCGGGCTATGGATGCCGGGGATATGGGGGACCGCCTGAAGCTCCCACCTGCAGATCTCTGGAAATTCGGGGAGGCAATCCCGGAGGATATGAGACGGGAGATGGCGTTTTCTGATTATTTCCATATAAAGGAATTTGCAGACACAATCGGCAATCTACCTGTTCGCCGGGTCAAATTCCCTGATAGCCAGCTTAAGTGACAATCGCCTTTTTAAATCTCCAGTATGCCAGTCCGAACATCATTGCGGCAAAGACCAACAGTAGTGCAAAGGATAGTGCAATTGTCTGGGGAGTCGCGGTGTAGTGTATCCCTATGGCCTGAAAATTACCCCCTATTGCAAAGTACCGGATCCCGTTTACCAGGTGGGTGAGGGGATTGACCGTGGAGATGGCCTGCAGGACGGGGGGAAATGCGTTCACCGGGTAGAGGGCGTTGCTGGCAAAGAATATTGGCATGGTAAGGAGGGTGATGATCCCCTGGAGGCCCTCCGGACTTTCCAGCGAGATGGAAATTGCTGCCGAGAGGAAGAGGAAACCAAGTGAGAAGATTCCTACAAAAAGGAGTATTCCCAGGACAGAAACCGCTACCTCCATTGCAGAATACCCATGAAAGAATTCTGCACCGATAAATATCCCGAAGACCATGATAATCACCGCCTGGATGAATGATTTTGTCATTCCGGATAACGCAATGCCAAAGATTATATGGTCCCTGGGCAGCGGGCTTGCCATGATCTCCCGCATAAGTCCCCAGTTCTTATCAAAAAGCAGCACGATCCCACCGAAAAGGCTGGTGAACAGAGTGGTCATGGCAATCACGCCGGCTCCCATGTAGGTAAGATAGGTGACGGTGGGAACCCCCGGTATGGGGGGGATGTTGCCGGTGAGCCTGTCGAAATTTGCAGCCATTGCGATGCCGAAAAATGCCATCCAGAGTGCGGGCTGGACCAGGGAGGAGATAAGGAGGGTCTTGAACCTGACGAAGCGGAGCATGTCCCTCCAGTAGATGGTGAGGAATCCTAGGTTGACCATCATCTCCTCCCTGCCCTGGCAACGGCGAGTGAAGGCTTCTCTGCACCTTCATCGCGAAGCTCCCTGCCTGTATAGTGGACAAAGACATCGTCCATTGAGGGTTTTTTCAGGTTCACGGTATCCAGGCTGATGCCGCTCCGGCCGAGCGTCTCCATGATTCTCGGCAGGAGCCTGGTGCCGTCGGTATTGACCATAATTAAAAGACCCCTGCCCTTGCCCCTGATATCGGTCACGCTGTCCATTCCTTTAAGAATAGCCTCTGTAGCAGTATTGTCGCTCGTTTCAAGGTAGATCAGGTCTTTTGCGAGCATATTCTTCAATTCATAGGCCTTACCGGTGGTTATGATCCTGCCATTGTCAATGATGCTGATCCGGTCGCTTAAATGGTCAGCTTCGTCCATATAGTGGGTGGTGAGGAAGATGGTGGTCCCATCCCGGTTGACAGCCTTGATATAGTCCCACATCTTCATCCTGGTCTGGGGGTCAAGGCCGATTGTGGGCTCGTCAAGGAAGAGCAATTTCGGCCGGGTCATCAGACCCCTGGCAATCTCCAGTCGCCGTTTCATGCCCCCGCTTAAGTGTTTTGTGAATGTATCCCGCTTGTTCTCGAGCTGGACCAGCTCCAGCAGTTCCTCGATGCGCAGTCTTCGCTCATCCCTTGGCATGGAATACAGGCGCCCGTGGAATTCCAGGATCTCCCAGCAGGTCATATCACGATCAAGGGTCACTTCCTGGAAAACGATACCAATGGATTCTCGCACCTTTTCCGGGGCTATCCCCACATCATGCCCGGCCACCACGGCCTTTCCTTTCTGGATGCGCAACAATGTTGTCAGTATATTGATAGCGGTGCTCTTTCCTGCGCCGTTCGGCCCGAGAAATGAGAATATTTCCCCTTCGAACACGGAGAAGCTGATGTTGTCCACCGCCACGAAGTCTCCGTAGCGGTGAACGAGACCCGATACTTCAATAATATGTGTGTTTTCCATATCGTACCAGCCAACGGATTCCTGGGGCCGCCATAAAAAAACGGCAGGCCCTGGCAAGTGAATTCAGGCTATTTTCTTGATAAGTTCTGCTACGTTCCCTGCAAAGAGGCGGATTGTGCCAATCCCCTCCTCATCGTTCCATACCTCGCCGGGTTGCTTGCCGAATGCCATATTCCAGTACGTGGATCCCGGTACAATCATCCCGTTGATGAAAAAGAACATGAGCATCTCCTGGATGGTAGCGGTATGACCCCCTCTCCTGGCGATGGCGATAGGGCCCCCGACTTTCCAGTGGAGGAAGTTATCGGTTGCCATGGAGACCATCCCAATCCGCTGAAGGGCTGCCATAACATCGCCCCGTGCAGTGCCGAAGTAGACAGGTGATGCCACGATGAAGCCGTCTGCATCCCTGATCTTGTCGATCAGCTCATCAAGTCCGTCCTCAAGGATACAGAAACCTTCCTCCTTGCACCGGTAGCATGCGGTGCAGGACTCCACTTTTTTCCCTGCCAGTGAGAACACCTCGGCCTCCAGGCCCCGGTCGCGAATGACTCTGGCGCAGTCTTCCACAACCTGGGCAGTATTCCCGTTTGGCCGCGGGCTCCCGCAGAGAAGCACTACCTTCTTCATGACAGAGTAGTTTTGATAGTCTTTTTATTAAGACCTCTGGGAGGCCTGGCGTGCGGGAATATTCGGGAACAGGGACGGTCTTTTCTGTGAGTCCGGCTTTTCGAATAATATATGAAAAAAAATAGTGATCTAAAGTCTTCTCCGATAACTGACATGGTATTTGCGGGGCTTTCTTTCACGCTGTGCCAGGTATTTCACAATTTCACTCTTATGAAAATCGGTATCGGTATCTTTTTCCATCGTCGAAAGGTTACCCGGCACGTTACTATCAATAACTATACTGGGAGAAGTAGAGTAAAGATTTAAAATTTGATACCTCTCCCGCTTCACAAAATCTCTTATGATTTTCAAGGGTGGATTGAGGGCCGGGAGACGTATTGGCAGAAAGATTGTGAGTACTTGATCGAAGAGGGGTAAACTGTGCCCGAAAAAGATAAAAACTACGAAGAACGTCTCACCTACTTCCAAAATGAGATGAGGGATGAGAATCCCGGCACCCGTTGGAAGGCAATCGAAGCCCTCGCCCGGATGGGTGATGAACGGGTGGTGGACCCGATAATTTTCGCACTATCAGATGAGGACTGGAGGGTAAGGCAGAAAGCCGCATGGGCGCTGGGCTTTCTCGGGGATCCGCGGGCGATCCTCCCCCTGCGGCATGCACTTCGCGATGAACTGGAAGGAGTGAAAGAGATGATTACTGAGGCCCTGGACAAAATAAATCGAAAAATGGCAGAAAGTGGCTGATATGCACAATAAGACAGTAATTTTTTATTATACTTTACGGTGTGGGAGAGAAACCCTTCGTATCCCAGACCTTTCTTATAAATTATTAATACCCTCCGGGGGGAATACTAATGGAAATGATCGGGGCCAGGCGGTCTCCCGATCAGCGGCCGGTTATCGAGACATGGGAAAACCGCCGGATTGAGGGAAAATTTGCACGAATAAAGGAATTATTTCAGCAGTTTCAGGGAAGAGGACAGAGATGGATGAAAGTAACCCGAATATACATTTTGAGGAAACGAGGCTGGAAAAAGTCAGGGAAATGAGAAATGCGGGGCAATCGCTTTACCCGCCCTCATTTCTCAGAAAAGATACCATAAAAGAGATCAGGAATCGATTCTCCGAAGCCGGACACGAGAAGAGTGAGGGCAGGATTACGACGGCGGGAAGACTACACACTGTCCGGAATCACGGGAAGACCATATTTGCCGATCTGGCCGACGAGAGCGGGAGGATCCAGCTTTACATCAGGAAAAACGATCTTGGTGCGGAGAAATTCTCATTTTTCACCCGCATGGTGGAACGGGGGGACATCATCGGTGTGAGCGGGCATGTGTTTCGCACTAAGGTCGGAGAGCTCACAATCTGGGCCGATGACATTATTCTTCTCACGAAAGCAGTCATTTCCCTCCCGGAGAAATTCCATGGCTTAAAGGACGTGGAGAAGCGCTACCGCCAGCGGTACCTCGACCTGATAGTCAATGAGGAGGTCAGGGAGACATTCCGTATAAGGAGCCGTATCATCTCACTGATCAGAAAATACCTTGTTGATTGCGATTTCCTCGAGTTCGAGACCCCGATTTTGCAGCCGGTTTACGGGGGTGCGAATGCCCGGCCGTTTACCACCTACCACAACTTCCTTGAGCAGAAGCTCTTCATGCGTATTGCCCCCGAGCTCTACTTAAAAAGGCTTGCAATCGGCGGATACGAGAAAGTCTTTGAACTTGCCCGTAATTTCAGGAATGAGGACATCGACACCCAACATAACCCCGAGTTCTCAATGGTCGAGATCTATGAGGCCTACAGGGACTATAACGATATGATGGCACTCACCGAGGGGATAATCTCCTACCTGGTGTACGAAATCCATGGGAAATATGCCATCACCTATGGAGAGACAAGCCTAGATTTCACTCCGCCCTGGAAGAAAATGAGCATGGATGAGGCAGTGAAAGAAATCGGTGGCATTGACATATGGACATACACCCCGGATGAACTCAAAGAACTGGCCCGACAGAAAGGGCTCGACGAGGATCTGTCCCTGAAGAGTCATCGTGAATATTTGGTACACTTCTTTGAGGGGCTTGTGGAGGAAGCATTGGTCCAGCCCGTGTTCATCTACGATTTCCCTATTGAAAACTCGCCGCTGGCAAAGAAACATCGGTCCAGGGAAGGTTTTACCGAGAGGTTCGAGCTTTTTGTGCATGGGATGGAGATAGCCAACGGTTTTTCCGAATTGAACGATCCCCAGGACCAGCTGGAACGGTTCGAGCGGCAGGATGAAAAGAGAAAGGCAGGCGACCTGGAAGCACAGATGATTGATTATGATTTTATCAATGCCCTTGGGTTCGGGATGCCTCCCACCGGTGGAGTTGGCCTTGGTATCGACCGCCTGGTCATGCTTCTTACCGACAGGACGTCGATTAAAGAAGTAATCCTCTTCCCCCAGATGAAGGCCGAAGTCGACATCAGGGAGAGCGAAGAAGAACCAGGCCGCGAAGAAGACAATTCAGAATAATTCCATTTTTACTTTGAGCGATGAGTGGATCGCAAACCCGCGATTCAGGGGAAGACCTCATTCCCTGTCCCGAAGATTCTCTTCACATGCCACGCCGTCTACATATATATCGATCATCTCGGATGCGGCGTCAAAACCGAAGCGTTCCCCGACCATTTCTATAAAATTACGGGCATAGAGAGGTGGAATGCATGCCACGCTCTCCGAACCGTCCCTGATGAGATCGATGAGATACAAAAATTCCTGGTCGGTGAGGGTATCCAGGCGTTTTCGAAAGTCATTCACATCTGAAGCCAGGTGATTTGCCAGTGGCGGGAGTATGGACTGGAATGCCATTCCCGACCCGCTGCAGATGATATCGGAACATTCGGGAGCGAGTTTCTTCAGCAATTCAAGATCTTTGTCAGAGAGATCGCGGGCCATACACTCATTTTTCTGCGTTCTGCACCATAAAGAAAGCGGAAATTGAATGTGAAAAGTGATGGGGAAGATTCGTGACAATGAACAACCCTCTATTCCATACTGATCACTTCTGGAGCCTTCAATCAAAAATTCATGGGAAAAAATCTCATTTTAGGGGGAAACTTTTATACCTATAAAAATAAAGGGATTTTTTAGTATATCTGATCAGATTTGGAATCTTGGTTTCCCACACGGGACACACTCTGATATGGTGGCATCGGGGTATTGAGAATACGGGGTATACTCAGGTATCCCTTACGACAAAACCGGCCATCATTCGGGGTTGATGCCAATCCATGTCGGTTTCGGGGGTTATGAGTATGAAATCAATTATGAAGAAAACCTCTCTTGTTGTTTTATTTGTATGTATATGCATGCTGGCCGCAGTTCCTGTGGCCACTGCGGATGACGCAGCAGTGAAGACGTCGGTGCTGCCATTGAGTTTTATTGAAAACGTGGGCCAGAAAGATCCCGCGGTGCTGTTTCATGCTGATGCAGCCGGGCATGCCCTGTATTTTACCGCCGGGGAGGTAATCCTGGCAAGAGTTGATACGGAATCCGGTATTGCATCCCTGATATCAATAGGACTCACAGGAACGCAGCCTGATGTAGTAGTAAACGGGCTTGATCCGATGGCCGGGAAAGCAAACTTCTTCATCGGGAACAACCCGGCAGGATGGCATACCGCCGTTCCCATGTATGGCGCGGTTGCATATGAGGAAATCCTCCCGGGCATCGACCTTGTATTCAGAGGAGACCAGGGATCCCTCAAAAGGGAGTTTATCCTTGCACCTGCAGCTGATTCAGGGTCCATTGTAATGAAATACAGTGGTCAGGAAAGGCTGTCCCTGGGGACGTCGGGCGAGCTTGTGGTTACCACGCCTACGGGAGTTCTGACCGAGACCTCACCGGTCTGCTACCAGGAGATCAACGGGAAGCAGGTGGAGGTGGCCTGCAGGTACGAACTGATTGGTGAGGATATGGTCGGATTCGTGCTGGGAGAGTATAATGGGGCATATCCTGTGGTCATCGACCCTTATCTTGATTATTCCACCTATTTCGGGGGAACCAGTGATGATATGGGCTACGGTGTAGACGTTGATGATACGGGAAGCGCTTATATTACCGGTTATACGGAATCTACCAATATCGTCCTCCCATTGATCTCGATCTACCAGGAGAGCCTTGCTGGTGGAAAAGATGCCTACATCACCAAACTGACCCCTGACGGAACCCAGCTGGCCTACTTTACATATATTGGCGGGTGCGGCGATGACTTCGGAATGGATATTGCGGTCAACCCAAGTTATGAGGCCACAATCACGGGATATACCTACTCGGCAGATTTCCCGAACTTGAGTGCCTACCAGCCAACGAAATCCAACCTGTCCGATGCGTTTATCACCCGCCTGGATTCCACCGGCGGGGCACTGGTATTCTCCACGTTCCTGGGAGGAAACAAAACCGATCAGGCATATGG
>Ga0307380_10012794_pt1 | contig 10410 bp, 7 predicted proteins | sample UN3MG_FD_202239 | JGI IMG/M metagenome (GOLD analysis project Ga0307380, IMG submission 202239) | Soil microbial communities from Risofladan, Vaasa, Finland - UN-3 | ecosystem: Environmental > Terrestrial > Soil > Coastal area > Acid sulfate soil | place: Finland: Risofladan, Vaasa | collected... | reverse complement strand
TGAATCCTACCCGTCTTATGCTTAAATTTGATGAAAGCTTTGTTTATTCAAGATTTCCAGAACAAAGATTTTCACCTTATGCTTTATCTATAAAAACTCTTGTTCCTACAAAAATGTATATTAATGAAGCTGATATAGAAAAAAATATTAAGTATATATTAACCACAGCATATGCAGAATTTTATGGAATAAATTTTTCGGAATATACTCGTGGAATCTTAGAATGTAATTATATTGGCGGAAAAAATTATGCGGCAAAACCAAAAGAAATAAAAGATATTTTAGAATATTTTATTCTTAAAACATATCAAAGTATAAATGAAGAGGAAGATTTTAATGATTTCGAAAAAACCGAAATTAAAAGAATAACTGAAAACTTTGATATAATGCAACAGGCATATTGGGATCCAGAAATATTTTTAAGAGAGTTTACAGATTTAAAAGTTTTTATTGATCTAAAAACGTCTACACAAATGCTCAAAACGTATTGGACTCATATTAGAGATCCATTATTTGAAATGATAATTACCGGCGGATTACGTAAAGGCGTATTTAATTTAGATACTGAAATAAGTAGATTTCAATTACGAGGTGGAAAATGTGGAGGTATAACTACAAAAAATATGGATTTCATATCTTGTGAATTAACAGGTGTATTAGAAAACTGTACTTTTATAGGATGTACACTTAATAGAGCAAGAGTATATAATTCAAAATTTGTAGGCAATAATAAAATTAATGAATCATATCTTGAAGGAGTAAGCGTTAATAAAGGTAATAAAATTACCAAAAGTTTCGTATATAATAATGAAGAAATTATTAATTGTGAAATATTTGAAACTGTAGTTAAATTTGCTACACCCGGAAAATATTTATCGGTTGATGAAAGTAGTACAGTAATAGTTAGACAAGAGGCTTTACCTCATAAAACAGAATCTGTTAATGTTGAAGAAATTAGAGATTATTCTTGGATTAAAGCAATGAATCATTCTGAAGATCAAGGATTTCAAAATATTTATATTAGAAAAGGAAAAAATGATATAACATTATAAAATGAATAAACAAGAATTAATAGAAGCCGTAAATGGTGAAATAACAGCTAGTTGTGCAATTCCTTTTTCATTACCAACTAAAGAAATTGATAGATTAATTGATCTTGAGGCTAAATGGATGTTTCGAGAATATAGAGATTCTGTACAAGATGCATGGTATATTTTAGATAAAAGGTACTATGGAACAACAGAATGGAAAAATACAAGAACATATCAATTACCAGATTGTGTTATGGCCATTAAATGGATTTTTGAAATGACGTCTGGCCAAAGAGTTTTTGGTATTAATGATCCAGATATGAGTTTTGATAGATTAATGGCTGCGGATTTATATTTAACGCCTTTATCTTCAGATCAAATAACATATAGAACGATTCAATGGAGTTTTTGGGATTTGGCAAAACAGTTTAATTTAAAAGATATTAATCATAACTTTAATCTTAACACAAAAAGATTAATAATCACCGGTAGAGATCCTGTAGAACATTTGTGGATTTCAACTTTAAATCAAATTCCTGTTGAAGATTTATACGAAGATCCTGTATTTTTAAAGTGGATTATTGCGAGAGGAAAAATGCAATTAGCAAGAATTTTAGGAACTTTTAATTATACACTTATTGGAGGTGTTCAAATTAATTATGGTGACATAAGGGCTGAAGGACAAGCAGAATTAGAAGAATTAAAAACAAAAATTAAAGATGATAGTCCAGCAGACTGGTTCATGATGTTTAGCTAATGAGCGTATTAATATCTCATATGGAAGCCTTTGTAAAACTAACTTCTGGAAAACAGAAAGAGTACTGGGAGTGGAAGGTTCAAAATGCTAAATTATTAAAACATGTTAAAACTAATGAAATTAGAAGAGATTATCCAGATATAGATTATTATTTAAAACACCATGAATATGATGTTAATTTTAAAGAATGTTTTAGAAATGCAGGTAATATGTGCATAAACGTAAAAAATGTTAAATATGTTGAAGGAGAAATATCATATAAAGGCATTCCATTAGATCATGCTTGGAATAAAATTGATGACAAATATTTTGATATAACAAAAGATATTTTATTTCCAAAAAATTCTGATTATGCAGAATATGTTTCTATTATAGAAATGAACAAAGAAGAATACATAAAATTTATACTTAAATACAAACATTGGGGTGGATTTATTGCAGAAAAATTTTTAAAAGAAAAGAAAAAAGTAAATGAATCCTTTTATCCAAGATTAACATTAAACATTATATGAAAATAAACGAATCACCAGATAATATTGGAGCATCAGAGTATAATGTATATACTCCTGGAGCGTATGCGTTTGAAGTTATATGTAATATAGAAACATTTGAGATAATTGATGTATTAATTAATGAAAAGGAAGGTTATCATCATGAAATGCCTAAAGATCCTCATTCAATGACAAAAATATATCCCGGCCGTATATTTACAGAACAAAAAATATTAACATTTTGGACATATCCTATAGAAGAAGAATTAAAAACTATTATTAAAATAATTGAAAAGAAAAAAAATCTTAAAATTTTTAATAATGGGTGGGAAATAGAAATTTATGAAGAGGGGGTAATTAATAAAGGATCCAAAACATATTTTAATAATTATGATGAACTTGCCCGTTCATATTTACTTCCAATAGAAGATTTCATTGGATCTTCAAAAATTCCTGAAAAAAATCGTATTGATCATCTTAGTAGAAATAAAAGACCATACATTAAAGGATGGGGGTCAGATAAAACTGCATGGGATTTTAAAAACAATATTAAAACAAGACAGGCAATGCAAACATCTGAAAGTCAAAAAATTAATGAAAATCCAGATTTTTATATAGATCCAAAAACTGAATTTGCCGTAGAGTGGCTAGAAGGAAAAGCGTTGCCTTTTGGCTATTATAAAAATAAATTTTATATAGGAAGTGAACATGGTAGCACTCATTATACTATGCTACCTGCATATATATCAAGATATAAATATAAATGGCCTGGAAGAATATGGACAGAAACAAAAATTATATCATTTTGGGTTTATCCACCTAAAAAAAGTTTTAAGAGAGTAATAGATGATTTATCTAAGGCATTAGATATAGACATATATAATGATCCCGAATGGAAAATTGAGGTTCTTAAGAAATTAAAAACAGGGGAAATTTCTCGTTCTGTAAGAGGTTTTAGTAAATATGGTGGAAATGATGCAGGTGAATGGAAAACACAAAATAAAAAAATTATAGATTTTGTTCCCATTAAACGTTATATTGGTAGTGATAATGTATCAACAGAAGAGTTTTTTAGAGGACATCGCTTGCCATCACGAAAATATGGCGGCGGATCTAAATTAACTGCATGGGATTCTAAAAACAATATTAAAACAAGACAGGCAATGCAAACATCTGAAGGTTATTATCCAAGATTTAAAAAATAACAATACATAATCATATATAGTTAAGGGAGCAGTGACTCCCTTTTGTTTTTATGAGATATATAAATAAAAAAGATTAATGATACGTGATCTGTATACTAGAAACCCCGAAGATCCTAATTTTGTTTATGGTATTTTAGAACATTCTAATCCTATAGAATCTATAATTACAAAAATTAAAATGATTCTTGGAACTCGTCAAGGACAAGTTTTAGGAGATCTTAATTTTGGTGTTGGTATAGAAGATTTAATCTTTGAAACCAAAATAAATAAAACACAAGTAGAAGAAAAAATTATAAATCAATTTAATCAATACATAGTTGAAACAAAAGATTTTAAAATTATACCCCAAGTTTCTTTTGGAAAAGGAGAAGGCTACGATTATGCTGTCATTGATATTTATATTGATGATCAACGAATAATAGGAATTTTAGTTAAATAAAAAAATAAAATACAAAAATGAAATTATTTGATAACACAAGAATACGTTTTGCAGAATTATATAGTGATGCATTGCAATTTCTTAAAAATTCATATGGAGATCTTGGTCAATATTTTACAATGGCATCTCCAATGGGACAATTACTCCAAGTAATATTACATTATGGAAGAATGATTCTATTTTATGTTGAAGATTCTATCACAGAATTAAATATAAGAACTGCATCTAGACCAAATAGTATTAAAGGACTTGCTACATTAACTGGACACAACCCATCAAGAGCTATGGCAGCACGAGGAACCTTAGTAATTTCGCATAATGGAAAAAAACTTCCCGAAAATACTAATGTTGTAATTATACCAAATTATACAAAAATATCAAATATTCAAAATGGATTAACTTATACAGTTGTATTACCCGGAGAAGAAGCTCATTTAAATCTAGCAACTGTTACTAATACTGTAGATCTTAACATAATTCAAGGAACTATTGAATATCAACAAGCAACAGGTTCGGGTGATCCCTTACAGTCTTATAATTTTCAAAATAAAAAAGGAGCGTCTATAGATAATTATTTTATAAGTATATTTGTTGATGGTAAAAAATGGGAAATAGTTCAATCAATATTAGATATGCCATTTAATCAAGAAGCAGTTATGGTTAAAACCGGTCAAACTGGTGGTATAGATGTTTTCTTTGGAAACGGTTATAATGGAGCTACCCCAAGAATGGGCTCAACTATTTTAGTTGAATATCTTGTTACTGATGGAGATGAAGGAAATTTAGATTCTATTAATACTAATTTAAATGAATCTTGGTCGTTTTTATCAAAAGGTTTTTCTCTTAATGGTGAGGAAATTGATTTAAATCAAATTCTTACTACTCAAATAAAAAATGAAATTATGTTTGGTGCTCCAGACGAGCCTTTATTTTTAACTAGAATATTAGCACCAAAAATGTCAAGAAGTTTTGTATTAGCAAATCAAAATAATTACATTTATTTTTTAAGAAAACTTAATATGTTTTCTATAATAGATGCAATTCCTGGTTTTGCAACATTTGAGGATCAATATACACTGGATAAATATAATCAATCAAAAACTATATATGAAACAGTTAATGAAGAATATAGAAAAATAATCGCAAAATCAGGAGTTTCTGCTGTACAGGCTCAAAGTAAAAAAGTTGAATTGGACAATGCTCAACAACAACTATATTATTATGAAAATCAATTAATGGAACAGAAAAAAGATGATAACACAATTTATTTATTTTTAATTCCTGATATAAGTAAACGATTACCATCAGATCAAAATTATTACACATGTAATATTGAAACTTTTAGATTATCAGAAAATGAAAAAGTTAATATTTTAGATTTAATAGAACAAAGTGGACAAAGAATTTTAACAGTCGACAATCAAATTCTTGATTTACAGTATCCAAGATTTACTATTAATATGTCATTAATATTATGGGAAGGAACATCTTATGATACAGTAAGAGAAAATATAGTTGCAAAAACTGCAAAATATTTTACACAAACAACCCGTAGAGATAGAATTCCTGTATCAGATTTAATTAAAATTATAGAAGATATTGATGGTATAGATTCAGTCAATGTGTGGTTCGATGCAGATAAGAATAATTTAAAAATTTATAAAACACATTATGGTGTAGATGATTATGGTGACATTTTACTTGAAAGATCTGTGAAAGATGCATTTGGAAATAATGTAGGAATTAAAGATTTATATCCTGTGATTCGTGGTGGATTTGAAAATGAATATGGAACATATTATGAAGATAGTTTAGTTAAAAATAAATTATCATCACTAAATATTCAAGTAAGAGGTTATACAACGAAAAATTTAAATTCAGATATAAACACAACTGTTGTAAGTAACATATGAAACTAGTTAAAGAATATATAAATGAAAAATTCGTTGAGGACACGGATCCTATAGAAGATATGGGTATAGGGAAAATTACGTGGAAGACTTTAAAGCCCGGTTTTGTTCTTCAGGTCAAAAAATATATTAATGATATTCACCCTATAAATTCATACATATATATTTTAGAAATAAGAGGTAAAATTACAGATTTCAAAAGAACAAGCAGCTCTACCTCAGATATTACTCGCTATAAAAGAATAGATATACGATATATTCCTGGAACTGAAGCATCCTCCTATTCAGCTACCTGGTGGGAAATGGATGTCCCCTGGCTTATAAAACATTTTGAAATAGTTCAACGGTGGGAATTAAAAGCTATGAATGAAAAGTTTAGTGAAGATTCAGATCCTATAAAAGATATGGGCATAGGACTTTATACGGATAGAGATTTTACTAGTATGCGGGATTTTAACAAATTTATATTAAAAGCTATTCCATTACTTCTTAAGACTGATAATATACCAGTTTTTCCATTATCTAGTGTTTTTGATGATGGTACATCAAACCCATATTTTCATATTTTGGATAATTATATAGAAACATATTTATCTTTTAACGGAATTTCTGCGAAAAGAAATAATAGTCGAATATTTGCTTGGAATAGCATAATTACGTTAGGAATTGAAGGTAAAATAAAAATATAAAAATTAATAATTAAATGGCAAGGAAATTATATACTATTAGACAATCTTACTTATATCAAGCAAAACACTTTAATGATGTTTTTCTTAATCTTGGTTATGATTATAGAGGAAAGATAATGAAAAAAGGAACTTCTCCAGAATTATGGGCAAATCCTTTACATAATACTGATTATGGATTAATTGAAGGTATGGTAACTTTTTTATTAGAAAACGCAAAAATGGTTAAAAAATGGTTTTCAATAGCACATGATAAAAACACCATGAACATTCAATAAATATGAAAAACAAAAAACATAATTAAAATCCTAATAAATGAATATACACAATTGGAAATTATTTGATAAAGCAGGTAGTTTATTAAACTGGAGACCTGATCCGCTTATTAGAGTAGAAATTGCTTCTGCAACAGGAATTGATGTCACCGGTTTTTTTATTACTGATCCAAGTGGATTTATAGTTTCTGCTGAAATTACAAATGGTGGACATTCTTATTTAGAATCTGACATTGTTACTTATCGATATTTATTAGGAGATGATGCTACTTTAACACCCGCTGATGTTTCAATTTTATTAACTGACGTATCTGTTTTTAACCCTGAACCATCAACTTTAACAAGTGTAAGTGGTTTAACAGTTAATATAGATACAAGTGATTTTGTATATCCAGCGGCATCTTATGCAGCAGCAGTGTTTCTTGATCCTGTTTCTCAGGGTTTAGTAGAAACAGAACATATTTTTATATTGGAAGATCTTTTAGGTTCTTTAATTCGTCCTCTTGATGCATCTAATCCGTTCTTAGTATTTAGAATGATTGGGGATGATGATCAAATCAAATTTTTTAGTGTTGATGAAAATCAGGCAGAAATAACTTGGTTAGAAGAAGTTGTATATGATACATCAATGTATGTTGCTAATGTTCCTTTAACCCTTAATATTGGATTTAGATCTGATGCAGAGGGTGTATTTGAAAGAATAATTAGGGTATATCATCAAGTTGGAAATAGCTTATACACAATGGCAGATATTCTCGTAAACGCTGAAGCTATTGGAGAAGATGAAAGATTTAGAACTCTTATTTCTAATTTTGGTTTGCCAGATCCTATAAATATCCCATATTTATTTAAAGAAGCAGATATTAATGAAGACTTGCCAGATTATAAGATAATTAATCCAAAATCAAAACATATGATTCTAGAGCATGATAAAATCGTGCCATTTTTAGGAACATATAAAGCTCTTATAAACGCAATAAAATGGTTAGGGTATGATGATATCAGTGTAAGAGAATGGTTTAAAGATGTTAAAGAAAATAAACGATTATCTTTATTAGTTCCATTTGATGCTGATGATAGATTACAAACTATATTAAAATTTTCTGCAGAAGAACGAAAAACACTTAAAAAATTAAATCAATTATCTTTAGTATATTGTATTACAAGAGAAACCGGAGAAATAGATGTTTGGGGAACTCCTATAACTGAAAATTGTTATGCATATAATTTAAAAGAAATATTTATTAAATTGTTAGCATTAAAACAGTGGCTTGAGTTAAACATAATAGGAATAAACTGTAGAATAGTTGACATAACAGGTGAAGGCGTATATTTTGAAAGAATACAAAATTTAGTTTACGTAACAGATAATATAGGCTATAATCTTAATGTTGAACAAACTTTAACACCATATGGGCCAGATAAAAATTCTGAATTAATAACAGGTGATTCAAGTATACGATTAACATTTTTAGAATTAACAAATACTACTTTAAATGATATTCCATATCGTTTTATAGATATGGCTGAATCTGCTTGGCATCCAAGTGATCCATGTACATTTTATTCTTTAGCAGATGCTTCATATTTAGCCAATCCAAGTGATTTTTTATTAATAGGTTCAACCTTTCAATATCCATTTAGAAATATCTCTGATATAGCATGGAAAGTTTCAGTAGAAAAAGATAATGCAGGTGTTATAGGAGAAACAATGGTGACAAATCCTTTATTTATTCTTGAGAATGAAATAAGATTTTATAATATTTTTGATACATCTTCCGTATTTCATGATACTTCTACAAGTCTAACAATATTATTAGAAAATGCATATCTTAGAAATCCTTCTATTGATGAATGGACAAATTCTATAGCGTATACAATTTACCCGGATCCATGTAATAACTTTGATTATATAATGGAATCATCTTCCGGAGATTTCGTATACTTTAATGGATATGCTGCATTTACTCCAGATACAAATTCACGATTACAATATGCTGTAGATTCAAATTATAAAGTTCCACTATTAAATTTTGTAAATTATAAATATCGAGATTCAAGTAATAATGAATTAACATTTGACCGTGACTATTATCTAGATATTCTTGATGGAAAGATTTATATGGATGGTGGGGTTACAAGTTCTTCAGATAATTTAACAATGTATATTAATTGGAATTATGATACTAGTTTAGAAGAACAGATGATAACAGTTAACGCTACATATCAATCTGATAGAATGAAACTTTGGCAATTAGATGTTAGTGCATATTATTGGGGTGACCCAAGTTTACATAGTGGAGGAGATAGTTCAACAACATTATTAATTGATAATAGCACATATAATATTCATGTTAATCATATAGGTGATTATGCAATAGAATTATTTGCATGGGATTCTTGGAATACACTAATGCATAATAGAGGAAAGACACCTTATCCCGTTTGGATAAAATATCCTACAATATATACTTTAGTTGACGATTCAACCTTTATGGGATATGATGCAAGTAAATATATGTCAACTGCAGATGTAAGTATATTAATTTCTAGTAATTTATTTCCTATATATGATAGATATATTCCTTTACAAGGTTTAACAGTAGAAATTGATGGTGATGGTAATCCATATGTATTAGTTCCTTCAATAACATATTTTCAAGATATTCCTGAAGTTGGATCAATAAATAAATTTTATAATTTAACTGAAAGAGTAATTACAATTGTAGGAACTGATATAACTGTAGATGAAGATTATCAAGAATTTATAACAGGAGACGATATAAGATTAGTTAGATTTGATAAAGGAAAATATGAATTCCTCGAGGAAGTAAGTTCGCATATTACAGTCGCTTCTGGAAGTCAACCAACTTCTATAACTCTCGATCAAATTCCTGCATCTTTTGTATTAGATAATTCAACAGACATATATATTTTAAACGATACGTATAGAACAGTTGCTAATGCGACAAACGTAGGAAATAATTTAGTATTAGATGTAAGCGGATATATATTTTTAGAAAATCAGGTAGTAGCAGTTATTGTTACTGATAATAGTACTGGATATTCATGGGGTTCTTCATATAGGGTAACTAACTTAGATGGTAGTATACATACATTTGATAATTCTATTCCAGAGTTTTTATTAGATACTAGTGTATATACTGTTCAAGCAAAACATGCATTTTCTTCTTATTCCCATTTTATAACAGGAACAACCTCTGCAACTGAAACAAATAATGTATTTAAAATTTACTTAGATAATTCATATTGTCAGGAATTATATCTTGATAATACTTTCATTTATATGAATATTTTATTTGATCACGATATAATTAATGGAGATTGGTATGATCCTTCATTAAACTTAGTTAATTCACCATATTATTATTATAGTAAACCAATTAGTGTTGATTCTGATACTTTAATTATTTTTAGAAGTGAATATGATAATAGTACTTATCTTTTAAATCAAAAAAATATTTGGACTGCTAGATACAATGAAGATAATACTATTTACTTTAAAGTATTTAATGAAAGTGTTCCTATAATTTTTAGTGACACAAATAATTTTAGAATTGCGGTTGAAAGCTACGATTCTTACGGAAACTTAATA
>Ga0307380_10012793_pt1 | contig 10410 bp, 5 predicted proteins | sample UN3MG_FD_202239 | JGI IMG/M metagenome (GOLD analysis project Ga0307380, IMG submission 202239) | Soil microbial communities from Risofladan, Vaasa, Finland - UN-3 | ecosystem: Environmental > Terrestrial > Soil > Coastal area > Acid sulfate soil | place: Finland: Risofladan, Vaasa | collected... | reverse complement strand
ACTCGAAATCCTCCTTACTTCGGGCGTCGGGTTTGGTCATATACCCATTAGACCCCGAAAAACACGGAAGGTTTCGAGTTTTTTCGTTCTTGTTCCCAAAAAACTCGGGGACTACGCTTGGTTAAGGTCTAGTTGTCGCTGGGACGGCAGAACTAATTGACGCCTTACAGCGGGCGGGCGAATCTGCCGGGGATCGCCGCAGAGAACGTCGTGGCCGTCTGCAACGTCGACCAGATGCGCGCCGCGAACATGATCAAGCAGCATCCTCGGCCTCGATTATTCGCTACGAGTTCCCGGCGCGCGGCGACTTGCCGCCCATGCAGTTGACCTGGTACGATGGTGGACTGCTGCCCGAGTCGAAACTGAAAGACCTGGAAAACCCGCCACCAACCATCGACCGCGTCGAAAACCACCACCGAGACTGGATCAATGCCTGCAATGACAATCACGAACATCAGGACCGCAAGCGCTTTCTCCGCGTGCGTTGTGCTTTTTCGGTTCATACTGCCCTCGTGGGGTCTCGCCGATGAACCCAACCGATTGACTCGAGAGGAAGAAGGCGAAGGGTTTCAACTGCTTTTCGACGGCAAGTCGATGGACGGGTGGCGCAACTTCAAGTCCGAAACGATCCGGCCCGAGTGGAAAGTGGAGGACGGAGCAATGGTGCTCAGCGCCAAGGGCGGGGGCGACCTGGTGACACGAGAGGCCTTCGGGCACTTCGAATTGCGTCTCGAGTACTCGATCGGCGAACTCGGCAACAGCGGGATCATGTTCCGCGTCGTGGAGGACCCCGCGGAAAAGCTGCCCTGGCGACTTGCTCCCGAGTTTCAACTGTATGATTCGTTCAACGTCAAAGTCAGCGGCGACCGCTCTGCCGGTGCGCTGTACGGCCTGGTCGCGGCCCCGCAGGACCTGGCCAAACCGCCCGGCCAATGGAATCAGGTTCGCATCCTGCTCGAACCGGCCGGCGACGGCAGGGACCGGCTGCGGTGCTGGCTCAACGGCACTCGGACCGTCGACCTTGTGGTGGATCATTCGCCGGACAGCGAGTGGTCGAAACTGATCGGGCAGCACAACTTGGGAAAAGCAGGCACGAAGTACGAATTGCCCGGCGGGTTCTTCCGAGCCGAAACCGGTCCGATTCTCCTGCAAGATCACGGCGCCCGCACCGCTTTCCGCACGATCAGAATCCGTGAACTGGAGGCGCCTGAGCCGGAAATCAACCGCCGACTGAGGCGTGGATGACCACCGCTTTATAGGGCGTTCGTGTCTTCTGCTGCTTGCCCGGTTCGCGCGCCTTCTGCCGGTCCGCTTCGTCGCTGTCTTCCGTGACCAGCAGTGTCTTCACCTTGAAATACTTGTTCAGCGTTCGTTCGGCCTTTTCCGCGTCCGCCTTGCACACCGCCACAACGAAGAGAATCGGCTGATAGCGTTTCTTCGCCCGCCGCTCCTGTTCCTCCAGCGGCTCGGGCGGCGGTGGGGGAGGCGGCAGCGGCGCCATGGGACATTTGGAATGGTTCGCTTCGCTGACCCACGCCGGGTCGCCGTAAAGTCCGACACGGCTGAGGTCCAACGGTTGAAAACCGAGTCCCAGCGCGGGCGAATCCGGTTTCAGCCGAAAATCTCCCCGCTTGGCATCCACGAACAACGGATCGGCGATCCGCGAGCGGCGGTCGAGCCCCAACGCCTGCCACTCGGCGAAGCTGCGACGATAGAACCGCAGCCGCTCCGGCCCGCCGGTATGCCAATAGACGTTTTCGTCCCACGTGCCCAGCGGCTCCCGGGCGGCCAGGCGTTCGCTGAGCGAGCGCTCGCCGTAGGGGATCAGGAGTTCGCCCTGCGTCAGATAAACGATGTTGCGACGCAGCGTGCTCGGCCGCTTTTCGGAGTACGGCCACAGTGCATGGGTAGCGGACAGGGCGAAGATGTTGTTCTGGATCGTGTGCTCGTGGCCCCCGTTGTTGAACATCAATCCGCCACTGTTCGTGTTGTAGACGAGGTTGTTCTCGACCAGGTAGCCGCCGCAGGTGGCATCCAGGTAAATACCCCAACCGAACGGCGGCGTGGAATACGGCCGGACGTCGTGAAACACGTTATTGCGAATGACGCTGCCGGGCGAAACGCCGAGACAATAGATCAGCCCGGCGTCGCTGAGCACTCCGTGGACGAGGTGGTGGACGTGGTTCTGCTCGATGACGTTATGGTGCGTCCGGTTTTCTGCGTCGTTCCAGTTCCAGCCGACACTGATGCCGGAGTAGAGCAGGTCGTGGACGTCGTTGTGCGAGATCCGGTTGTGACTGCTCTGGGCCACCCAAACGCCGATGCCGGCCGGATAGACGCGACCGCCGTCGAAGATGTGGTTGTTGTCCACGAGGATTCGGCTCGATTCGGCGTCGTCGGTCCCGGCCATGTTCGCCTGGCCGACCCGGACGCCGCCCGCACCGAGATCGAACAGCCGGTTGCGCTGGATGCGGCCATCTTTGCAGCCCCGGCGAAACCAGATCCCGTAGGTGCCCACGTGGGCGACCTCGCAGCCTTCGACGGCGCAATGTCGTGCCCCGTCGGCCGTAATGACCGCCGGCACTTCGACCGCGGCCTGGGTGCTGCTGTTGCCCTCGGGCGAGAGCAGCCAGTCGGCATGGTGAAAGGTGAGGCCCCGAAGCGTGACGTGCTCGACGTAAGCACCCGCATCGGCGTCGCCCGCCAACCGAACCAGTTCGCTCAGCCGCGGGGCGATCACCTCCGTCTGGTCCGGCTTCTCGCCGGGCATCGGCCAGTAGCTCAGCACGCCCGTCTCGCGATCGAGATACCACTCGCCCGGCTGATCGAGCAGTTCGTAAGCGTTCTCGACGTAATACCGCTGGGCCTTTTCCCAATAACCGAGGCACCACCACTCCTTCAGCGGCGCCGCCAGTTCGACCACGTTCGACTGCGTGTCGACCGACCGGAGCGGGTGAATCGATGTCTCCCACGAGTGCATCAAAACAAGGTTCACGTCGCCCAGCCGCTCCCACGGCTCGATATCGCCGGGCGCGAACTCGAACTTGTCCCGCGCGATCGCCTTGCCGTGGGCGTCCTTCGGGCCGGGCAACAACCGGGCGATGCGATGGTAGCCCGTGTTCGGGCCTCGGGCACGCTGTCGCCGTCGGCCGTCGACGAACAACTGCCTGAAGTACCACCCTCCCGCCTTGACTTCGGGAATCACCGCTTCCCACAAAGGACCGTTATGCCGAAACCCACGGATGACTCGACCGCCGCTTAGGATCGGACGCTCGCCGGCATACGCTTCGATCACTACCGGGGCCGCGGCCGTGCCGGAGTCGATCGGTTCGAAGACCAGCGGCGTTTCCAGAAAATGCCGTCCGCTACGCACTTGGACGGTGACGGGCTCGGCAACCTCTCCCGCCGCGCGTGCATGCCGGATGGCGTCGCGTGCGGCGGCGAGCGAGGCCAACGGGCCGTCGGTCCGCTGGGCATTCGGCGCGGCCAATCGGCCCGACCACTCGTCGCTGCCGTCGGCGGCGACGTAGAGCACCCCCGCCCGAGAACTGCTGGCAAAAAGGCAAACGACCGTGGCGGCGAGCAGCCCGACGAGCAGGGGAAAACGCAACGTCTTGAAGTTCATGACGACTCCTTTGATCATCGAAGACAAGGCGGACCCGCAACCGAACATCGAGGACGTTTCCTCAATGATGAGAGAGAACGGTATACTGCAACTCCGGGTTCCTTCACGTTTGCGATATGCTAAAGCGTAACCTACTCAACTGGAACGTCCGCAGATGGGCCATCCGCTGATCGGCCGCGCTCTCGATCACGTCCGGGTTATTCTCGAACGGCTCGATACCCAGCAGCCCATAAAGGTTCGGCGGCTGCTTTTCCGGCGGGATGCCCAACCAACGGTGATACGGATCAAAAGCCCCTGGCATGATCGATCTCCTGAAGCATGAACTTGCTCGATTTCGTTACGGCTGCCCACGCGCGGGAGGGCTCCACCAGAGTTGGATCTTGTCGGAACCGGCGCAGAACGCCAGAATCGAGCCGTCCGGGCTGAAGGCAAGGGCTGACACCATGCCCACCTCGGGTCCCGAGATCGTTCTGAGAATCTCTCCGGTGGTCGGATTCCAGATTCTCACCAAATGGTCGCCTCCGCCGGAGGCCAGTAGCGAGCCGTCGGGATGGAATGCCACGCGCATCAGCTCCTTCGTGTGTCCCTTGAGCGTTTGCTGAAGCTCTCCCGTGGCCACGTCCCACAGAGTGATCGTGCCGCTGCGGTACGCCGAGGCCAAGGTCTTCCCGTCCGGGCTGAAGGTCACCCACCTGACTTCCGACCCCACTTTCTGCTCGCGCCGAAGTTCGCCCGTAGCAGGGTCCCAGAGCCCGAAGCTCCCGTCCGGGCAAGCGGACGCCAGCATCGAGCCGTCCGGGCTGAACCGCACGCAATAGACGTCATGGCCACGTCCCTCCAATGTGCGCCGGAGTTTTCCTGTGGCTACATCCCAGGTTTTCACCGTCTGGTCGTCGCTGGCTGAGGCCAACGTGGCGCCGTCGGGGCTGAAGTCCAGCGACCGAACATTGCCCGTATGGCCGGTGAATTCTCTCCCGAGTTGACCTTTGGCTGTATCCCAAAGTCGGATCGTAGACTCCACGCCAGCGGCGGCCACCAACGCACCGTTGGGACTGAGGGCCACGGACCACAGTCCTTCACTCGAAGCCGGGAACATCCCGCGAGGCTGACCGCTGGCCACGTCCCAGAACGCCACACTCTTCTCCGAACCGGCCGAGACCAAGGTCGAGCCGTCCCGGCTGAAAGCGATGTCGAGGACCGTACCTTTTTGCCCTTGCAGGACTCGTAAAAGCATCGCGGTCGCCGGGTCGAAACGCTTCACCGTCGGGCGGCGGAGTACGCCGGTCGCTGGCGGCAGCAGAGGCGCTCCTGCACCGGTGCTCGCGTTTACCATAGTTCCCGGTGTCGGCGTTGATGGTGGTTGGTCGTAGGGCTTTCCGACGAATTCCAACTCTCGAATCGACACGGAAGGCTTATCATGTTTCACAACGGACGTCACCACTACTCTAATGCCGGTTACCCGCGTCGGCCTTGGTAAGTCAACGACAAAGACCGGATTAGCGGATGCATCCAACGCATTTCTTCCGATCTTTCCCGACCGGACGGCGCCGAGTCTTTCCCCCTCCAAAGTGATCGCATTGCTCCACTGATCCGTTCCGGCAAGGAGACAGTGGATCTGAAAGCCGGTGATCCGGTCGAAGGCCTCACGGATAACGACCCGAGTTATCGTAGCCGGATGTTCCCAACGGGCCTCGATCCATGCCCCGTTTCCGTCGCCGGGCCCCGAACTCCACCGTGTCTCCCAATCCTTGTCGAACGCCTTGGCGACAGAATGTTTGTGCTCGTCCCAAGTGCTCGAAGCCGAATAGGCCAACCCGCTGGAGTCCAAAACGATTGACGGCTCCGGCGGCGTTGCCTCCGGCGGCGTTGCCTCCGGCAGCGTTTCCGGGGGACGCGCTAACTCGGCAATCTCTGCCAGCCGCCGGTCGAGCTTGATCTTTTCCAGGCTGGTTTGCACGCCCGGCTTGGCCTTGCGGTACCACGTGCCCGCGTGGTGCATCAGCGCCGTTTTCGCGTCGTCTTCGGCCGCTTCGGCCAGGTCCCACCACTTGTCGGCCAGGCGGATTTGACCGGACGGGTCGGTCGGGGTGAGGGTGACTTCGTCTTCGGCCGCCGCGCGCAGGGCCATGTCGCTGCCTTTGGCCAGGTGGGGGAGGCCCTGCGACCAGTCGCCCTGGCGCAGGCAGTACCAGCGGCCGGCTGCCAGGTTGGCCTCCGGGTCGTCGGGCGTGAGCTTCAGCTTCGCCAACGCCTCGTCGAACTCCTGCCACGACCGGTAGAGCCGCTCGATCTCCACGCGGCGGTCGTACACCCGTTTGCGATAGTCGCGGCCGGACGGGCCCAGGCACGCGCGGTGGACCATCTCGATGATCTCATTAGCCACGTCGTACTGCGATCGCTCCGCGGCCTCGTCGACCAACGCCAGCCCGGCCTCGGTCAGCAGGCCGAGCTTCTCCGCGTCCCCGGCGGCCGGTATCACGTTGGGCAAAACCTTCGCCTTGACCGAAAGCCCGTCGATCTCGAAGTCGGCCGCGATCCGGTCGATCGCCTCGAACGTCGAGACCGCGTCGCCGCCCTCGCAGGCCAAGTCCATCACCTGGCGCAACACCACGAACCGCTCGGTCGGGTTGCCGCGGGACTTCTCGGCCAACGCCAGCATCTCGCCGGCCAGCTCGAGCTTTTCGGCCGTCGTGCGCTGCTTGTCGAGTTCGTAAACCTCCTTGAGCTGCTCCAACACGGCGGCCTGAGCCTCGGAGGAAGGAACCGCCAGCCGCTGCTTCTGGGGCACGACGACCGGCGGCGTCACCGGCGGGTTTTCCACCGTCCCCGGCGGATCGACTTCCGGCGGGATGACGCTCGGCGGATCGTCGGTCGGCGTCTTCGCCGGCACATCAGGCTGGTCCGGCGTTTTTTCCTCCAGCGGCGACAATTCGGTCTTGCCCGGCGATCCATCCTCGGGCGGAGCCGCCGTCTTGACCTCTATCGGCGCGGGCGATTTGCTTTCCGACGGCGTGGACGGCTGGGCCGATTTTTCCTGCTGCTGGTTCCCGTCGCCGCTGTCGGCCGTTTGCCCACCCGGAAGCGAGGCCAGCCAGCTAATCAGGATCAACAGCACGACCACGCCGGCCGCGGCGGCCCCGAGGATCACCGGAAGGTTCTTGGGCCGCTTGCTCCCGGCTTCTGCCGGCACGGGTTCTTCCGGCGCGGCGCTGGCGACGGGGATCGCCCGGGGCAGCGACGCCTTTCGGGCCTCGAACTCCTTGCGGAGCCCGGTGTCGTAGGCTGCTTTCTTCTGCGGACGGAGCAGCCGCACCTTGGCCGCGGCCACTTCATTGAGCAGTTTCTGCGACAGATCGCCGTGCTCGCCGGCCTGGAACGTCCGCAGATGGGCCATCCGCTGGTCGGCCGCGCTTTCGATCACGTCCGGATTATCCTCGAACGGCTCGATACCCAGCAGCCCATAAAGATTCGCCGGCTGTTTCTCCGGCGGGATGCCCAACCAACGGTGATACGGATCGAAAGCCCCTGGCATGATCGATCTCCTGAGTGCGGCCTGTCGGCATGAGTGCTGCGAGGGTGGCACGCCCTGAGGAACGAAGGGCGTGGTTTGGCCAATTTGCCACGCCCTTCGTTCCTCAGGGCGTGCCACCCAATGATCAACTTTATTGGCAGATTCACCACCGTGGAGTACGACGTAGCCTTCATTATTACCGCTTTGGCAAGGCGGGATCAAGAGGACGCCGCCCGAAATCCCTAGTCCGACCGGGTTGTTTGTTTCTCCGGTGAAACAGGATCCCGGCGTTTGGAGACTCTCGGCAAGTGGCGAATGGCGCGCGAAGAATCAAGATCCGCTCGGTTTCTACGGCTTTTCCCGTGGGCGATACGGGCCGCCGAGTTCGTCGCGGAGTTCGTTGCAACGGGCACGCATGCGATCGAGCACCTCTCGGTACGCCGGGTCGGCGACGAAGTTCTTCAGTTGGTCCGGGTCGACCTCGAGGTCGTGCAGGAACTCGCCGTCGTCGGGGTGCTCGAAGTACCGGGCGTACACGTAACGCTCGCCGCGGACGCCTTCATACTTGGGGATCTTCGCGTTGTTCATCAGGTGTTCGCAGAAGAAGTCGGTCCGCCAATCGTCCGGCTGCCGGCCGCGAACCAACGGCATCAGGCTGCGGCCCTGGTAGGTCGCCGGAAGGGGCAATCCGGCCAGATCGACGATCGTTGCCGGGACATCGACGTTCAAGGCCATCGGCTTTAGAACCCGGCCGCGCTGGTCCTGCGGCAGCCGCGGGTCGTAGATCACCAACGGCACGCGGAGCGATTCCTCGAAGTGCGACCACTTGCCCGCGAAGCCGCGGGAGCCCTTGTAGTAGCCGTTGTCGCCGCAGAAGATGACCACGGTGTTTTCGGCCCGGCCGAGCTGGTCCAACTCGTCGAGCACTCGCCCCATCACCCGATCCAGCCCGGTGATCATCCGGTAATAGGCCTTGACGTTCTTTTGATACTTCTCGGGCGTGTCCCATCGCCAGAACCAGCGGTCGCGGTGCATGGAGTCGTGGAAGAAGGGGGGCAGTTGCTTCCAGAAATCGATCGAGACCTTCGGCGGCGGAATGGTCACGTCTTCGTACAGCCCATCGACGGCCTTCGGCCACGGGTAGTGGTTCACTTTGTCGCCGTCCTCGGCGTGGGCGGCGTTGAAGCTGACCGACAGGCAGAACGGCCGGTCCTGCTCGCAGCCGCGGAGAAAGTCGACGGCCCGATCGCCGGCGATCTCGGTCAGGTGCCGCAGCGAGCCGTCGGGCTGTTTCTTGAAATAGGGACTTCGGTTCAGGGGCACGAACACGTCGAACATCTTTTCTCGGGCCCCTTGGGGTACGGCCACGCCGAACTTGCCGACGAAGCCGGTCCGATAGCCGGCCCGGCGCAACGCGGCCGGATAGCTGTTGTCGGAGGCCGGCTCGGGGATCGGCGGCGTGCCGAAGGTGAAGCCGTGCGTCCGTTCCCACTGGCAGGTGAAGATCGTCGCCCGGCTGGCCGCGCAGATCGAGGTGGTGACGAAGGCGTTTTCGAAGCGGACGCCCGCGGCAGCCAGCTTGTCGATCGTGGGCGTCTGGAGGATCGGGTGGCCGGCACAGCCGAGGAAGTCGGCCCGCTGATCGTCCGAAAGGAAGAAGATCACATTGGGGCGGTCCGCGGCAACCGCCTTGGTCCCCAAGAACATCGCGGCGGCCAGGGCTCCGAAAAACAGGACGAAGGGAATCGTGGGAAGCTTCATGGTCGGGCACCTTGTTTGGGTTGGAAGTTCAACGGCTTGCGCAGCAACGGCAGGCCCTCATTGTAGGAGATCCGCGGCGCCGGGCCAATCGTCGCAGAGGGCGTGGCTGGTCCGCAGTTTGCAGAGGATGCACCACATGGGCGACTGAGGGATTGGGGGAACACACGCAGGATAGCGAACTACGGAAATGCATGATGGATTCGGAAATATAGAGAACATGCGTTCCAATCCCCGTCGCGTAATTCTTGGGTAAAGAAATCGCGGATATCCGGCCGCTAAATGCCCCGCCGGGCCGTGTCTCTCGGAGCCTATACCGTCAACCCGTACGACTTTTCCGGATACTCCGGCGTTTTGGCAGTGACGTACCCGCCGCATGCCGCTACAATCCTGCAAAATCGGCCTTCTCTCCCATCGTCGTCGGGGCGCCGGTCGCCGGCACGTGTTCGGTGTCGGCTTGCGGGAATCCACAATACATGTTATGGGACAGGTTGCGGCTGGTCCGAGGTCGCTATCGGTATGCAATCACCCGCGGATCGGACACCCTGGGCGGAACGAGAGTGGCAGGCAAGCAGATCGAGAAAGGCACTGGAAGTGGCCTCCCATCTGGACATCGACCGGCTCGGCACCACGCCGGCCAATAAGCATATTCACGTCAACCGTGCCGGGCAGTCGGTCGTGCGGAGCACTGCGTCGGGCCTGTCGGTTCTGCGGATCGACTCGGCGCACGTCTTGCCCGGCGTGGTACGATACCCCGAGAGGCTTTCCCGCGAGCAATTCTACGGCGTGGCCTACCCCCTGATGGTCCTTTCCCGCCGGCTCGAGGACCGGCTGCTGGAACTCTACCGCAAGGGCTACGTGAAGGGCACGGTGACCAGCAGCGCGGGAAACGAAGCCGCGGCGGTAGGGACGGCGATGCCCCTGCGGCCGGGACGCGACGTGGCCGCGTTGTTGCACCGCGATTTTGCTTCCCACTTGCTGTTGGGGGCAACACCCTATCAGCTAGTCTGCCAATACCTGGCCAACGCCGACAGCCCCACGCACGCACGCGAGGGCAACGTCCACCACGGCGACCCGGCCGCCCGCCGCTTCCCGATGATAAGCCACCTGGGCAAAATGCTCAGCCTGGTGGTCGGAGGGACCTGGGCCGCACGCCGCAACGGAGAAGACGTCTTCGGGCTGGCGGTGATCGGCGACGGCGGCACCAGCACCGGCGAATTCCACGAGTCGCTGAATCTCGCCTCGGTACACAACGTCCCCGTGCTGTTCTTGATTCAGAACAACCACTATTCATTTTCCACGCCCACCAGTGCCCAATACCGTTGCGAACACCTTTCGGACCGCGCTCAGGGATACGGCATTTCGGGCCGAACGATCGACGGATTGGATCCCTGGACGGTCTACTCGGCCGTGTGCGACGCGCTGGAGGCGATGCACGTCGATCCCGCTCCGACGATCCTCGAGTGCATGACGCTCCGGTTGCACGGACACGCCGCCTACGACCGGGGCGAATACA
>Ga0307380_10012792_pt1 | contig 10411 bp, 12 predicted proteins | sample UN3MG_FD_202239 | JGI IMG/M metagenome (GOLD analysis project Ga0307380, IMG submission 202239) | Soil microbial communities from Risofladan, Vaasa, Finland - UN-3 | ecosystem: Environmental > Terrestrial > Soil > Coastal area > Acid sulfate soil | place: Finland: Risofladan, Vaasa | collected... | reverse complement strand
CTAACTCTTTTCTACGGACATCCCAATCAATATTTTTTTGTTTCTCATAATTGATACATGGAGCACACACTCCATCTACAAACGTAATCCCTGGTCTCGTATCTGGCATTAAACATTTACTACAATATTTCATTTTTATCTTCCTAATTTTCTATCAATACACATTTATTATATTTTTTTAAAAATAGCTACTAAGAATATATCGTAAGTTCCTTGAAATTTAATAATAAATTCAAACTCTTTAAAACTTTTTTCTATATCTTCAAAACCTCCCCACATAACAGATTCGTACTTACTTGCTTTTTTTAATAATTCTTGTCTTCTCTTCTTATCTTTTTTTAATAGATGATCAATTTCTAAAATCAATATCCCATCTTTTTTTAATACCCTATGTATCTCTTTAGACAAATCTTCAAGATCCCATGCATGATCAATACAATTTGAATAAACACAATCGAAACTCTCATTCCCAAAAGGCATTTTATGAAAATCACCTTTAACAACATACTTATTATCATTTCCAGGATTTAGATCTATACCAATAGAGTCTTTAAAACCTAAATCTATAAAGGCACGAACCTCTTCTCCCAATCTAGCCCCAAGACATAAAATTTTATTTCCATTAATATATTGCTTAAACTTTTCAATTCGGTTTCGAAAAGATTTAACATTTTTGTCAAAATAACCAGGCATAAATTTTTTTATTTTTTTCTTAATACCTATATCTAATTTTTTAGATTGATGAGACAAATACTTTTCATAATTTTTATATTTTCTGTAAAAAATTTTCATATTATTTTCCTTATAATCATTTAACTATTTATATTCAATATTATACTTTTTTCTCTAGCATAATAGCCCTAACAATTTTATTACTTGTTTTATTCAAAGAAACAATATATTGACTATGAGGTTTCGTAGAGAAACAAATAGCATCTTCTATATCTATATCTTTAAAAATCCCTCTCTCGAATTCACTACATGTCATAATCTTATAAGGTTTATATCCTTTTTCTTTAAATTTATCTGGTGTATGAACTCCAGCAGAAATTAAATATTTAATTGTAAAACCTATAGATACTAAATTCCTAATACTTTTTTCAAAAGACTTTTCTTTATTATAAAATTGAGGATGAACTTCCAACAAAATTTTACAAAAATTTGTTTTTTTAAGAGATTTCATAGCTCCCTCTATTACCTCTATTTCATGCCCTTCTAAATCCATTTTAATAAAATTAGGCAAAACAGATAAACTATCAATTGTTTTAACTATTACTTCTTTCTTCTTTGTCCAATATTTTTTATTTTTCCTAAAAGCACTTAAATTTGGATGTTTGGATAAATAAAATATTTTTTTTCCGTCTTTATTAGATATAGCAATGTCAAGTACTTTTACTTTATTAGTAAAGTTATTTAATTTAATATTTTTTTTTAAAATTTTCCTACTTCTGTCATCTGGCTCAATAGCTATAACTTTTTTCATATTTTTACACAAGCTAATAGTAGAATATCCTATATTAGACCCTATGTCTAATGCTAAATCTCCTTCAGACTCTTTTCTTAATAACCACATAAAACAAGGTTCGTGATATCCATCCCCCCAAAGATGAGCAGATAACCCTGTTAAAGTATCAGAAAGATACATCGGAAAACCTTCTATATTTTTTTTTATTTTTATATCCTCCCCTTAAATATTTAAAATAGATGAATCATAAAAATCTTTAAATACTGTTGGCGTAATTATTTTAAAACTAAAGCCATATTTTTTTTTAACATAACTATGTAATAATGTCAAAGAATTATCATTTTCCTCATCCCTACTCTTACTATATGTATAATTAAATTTTTTATTACCTCTTCTATCTATTGACTGTGCCTTACTAAATCCATATCTATTACTATAACCCTCTCCAAAACAATGTTGACTTTCTTCTTTATTATCTAATTGTTCCTTAGAATAAAAAGTATACCCATCCATACCAACAATATATATCTTAGCTGCCCCTCTTGTATAAGCATAGAAAATAGCCCACATTCCTATATTCTTAATATTGCCATTCATAATACCATTTTCGTATGAAATTTTTTTCTTCTTCTGGCAATATCTAAATTTAATAAATTTTTCTTTACGATGTTTATATATTAATGCTGTAGGCCAATTATCAGGAAATACTAATTGAGAATTAGCATTTACTTTATCTCCAAATTTTCTCCATCTCTTACTTGATCCCCAAAAATGATAATCAGGAATAAAAATTTCATTCATGTGATTACATCCAAAAGTAATACAATTACTTTCTTTTATATAATTTTCTATTTTCGTCCAATATTTTTTTAAATTAGATCCTCCCGCCACAATTAAGATATGCGAATTTTTTATTTTTTTCATTGCTAATTCTCTATATTATTATTTATCCACTCCTCTACTTGTGGAATTTGCCATTTATAGTCAACATCTAATCCTAATTCTTGTTTTATAGGATATATTTTATTACCTATCAACTTATGAGCAGGAGAATCATAATTTACTTGTTCAAAACAATGAGACCTTGATATAAAAGCCCCTGAATCAGGAAACCAAATATCTCCTTGAGAATCCCGATCACAATTAATATCTTTAAAATTCTCTAATTTCTTTATATCCATAAAAGAATGTAACAAATTATCATCTCCTATTAAATGAGCCCTTACAGGAGACCACATATTATATTTAGATACAGTTATAGCCGAATCATATTTTTTATCTTTTCGTAATACATTTATACCCTCCGTTATCTTTTCCCCAGTAATAACGGGAGCATTGCACATCAGCATCACAACAATATCTATTTTTCTTCCTACATTATTTTGTTTTATATAATCATAAGCATGAATATAAACATCATCAGATAAAATTTTGTCTCCACTCAAAAAAGATGGCCTCTCTATTACCTCAAAATTATTTTGTTTTCCTATTTCCATCAATATTTCATCGTCAGTAGAAATATAATGTTTATCAACACTACTGCATCTATTAGCTGCTGCCATTGGATAAAATGCCATTGATTTATTATTAATTTTATAAATATTTTTTTTAGCAAAACCCTTACTGCCTTTTCTTCCAATTAAAATAGAAACTATCATATCTTTACCTTTTTATTTATATTATTTTACTATTTCTTACCATATATGTTGTTCATTATCCACCTTTCAACTTGTGGAATTTGCCACTCATAATCAACATCTAATCCTAATTCCTGTTTTATAGGATATATTTTATTCCCCATCCATTTTTGAGGCAATACTCCATTTTCTATATCGTCAAGACACCTACTTCTGATAACAGAAACGCCCATGTCAGCAAACCAAACATCTCCCTGACTATCCCTATCTGAACTAAAACCACTACTATCATTAAAATCTTCAAAAGAAACAAAAGGATGTAATAAACCATCTTCTCCTATTTTTCTAGATCTAACAGGACTCCACATATTATATTTAGATACCGTTACGGCTGAATCATAATCTACATTATTTTTCAATATGTTTATTCCTTCTGTAATCTGTTTAGATGTGATTGTAGGAGCATTGCACATTATTAGAACTATAATATCTATATTTTCCTCTTTATTCTTTTCTTTTATCACTTCATACCCATGAATAAAAACATCTTTTGATTCAGATTCATCTGTGCATAATTTAAAAGGACGTTTGATAATATTAATATTCATATCTTCTGCTAAATTAATTAATTTTTTATCATCAGTAGATATATAATGAGTATCTATTTCTTTACAATTAACAACAGCATTCATAGGATAATAAGATAAAGGTTTTCCAAGGATATTACAAAAATGCTTATTAGGAAAACCTTTGCTACCTTTTCTACCAGTTATAAGAGAAACTATCATTATCTATCCTTTATCTTTTAATTTTTCTATTATTCATACATTTCTTCATTATATCTTTATATTCCTTTTCAGAAGGTTCTTTCCATATATATTCTTCTTTGATATCTAGAACGCTTGGATTATAGAATTCTTGAAAAACAGTTGGAGTTAAAAACTCGAATCCGAAACCATATTCTTTCTTACAATATTTATATAATAATCTTAAAGTTCTATATCTATCCATGTCTCTTTTTAAACAATACTCATAAACAAATCCATCAGTTAATCCCTCTCCGTAACAATGCTGATTTTTTATATTGTTAGTTAAATCTTCTTTAGAATATAAAGTATACCCATCATTACCAACAACACTAATTTTTGAAGCACCTTGTATATAAGCATAAAAAATCATTATAGGGCCAGTGTGCTTAAAACATCCATACATTTTTCCATTTTTATAATATACTTCACATCTTCGATACTGTTCTGATTTCTTATTTTCGAATCCAGGCTCCCATCTCCTTTCAACATTATTCATAATTTCATAATCACCTTGCCATTTTTCTCTTACTATTTTTTTATTAAAGTTACTTCTAAAAACAAATTTAGAATTCTTGTTTATAGAATGCCCAAATTTTCTCCACTGTTTAGGAGACCCCCAGAAATGATAATCAGGAGTTAGTATATGATTAATATTATTACATCCCATAGTTACCACATTAACATCTTGTTCTATAATTTTATTTATTTTTTCCCAATAAATTTTTAAACTGGGACCAGAACCAATTATTAAAACATGTTTTCCTTTTATATCTTTATTCATTCTATTAAGTATCCTATTCTTTTATAAAAATGTTCTTTAATGTATCGTCACAAAAGAAAATATTAGATTGATTATATATCTTTTTAACGTATTCTAATTGCTTAAGAGGATCATGTTTACTAGTTTTACCATTTTTCCTCTTTTTAAATATTTTATTTTCTTTATGATATCCATTATAATAATGAACATTGTTTTTACTATTCTGATAAAATGTTATACCTGTAACAAATAATTCTGAAATATCATATCTCAAAATATCTAATATAGCTACAGTTCCTCCATGAGGAACTTTCATATATCCCACTAAATCTTTCCAAAAACTCTCATTAACTATATGAAATAAAATTTTATCTTTAACTTTTTTCTTAAAATTTAAAATATCTTGAAAATGTTTCTTAGCAGGATAAGAAGCACATACCCATTTTACTTTATCTTTTAAATCATCAACTGGCATTGAAATACCAGATCCTTTTTGCGAAAGCATAGAGTTATATATTACATCAGTTCTAGTCCCAATATGTTTCTTAAATTTTTTAGGTATAATATAACCATGACTTATTCTAACTACTACATCATAAGAATCGATTGAATCTCCCTGATTACTATTAATTATATGAGGAGAAGGACCAACGATAACGACTCGTTTATTTTTTAAAAATTTAGAATATTGTTCTCCAACCTCCTTAGAATCTTGAGGACAAGACATAATATTATATCCTTTCTATTTCTTCTTTTATTTTTTTATTATTTTCAGAAAAATTAAATAAATAAATTATTCTTTTATCTCTAACAATTCTAGGTTTTGAAAATGGAGAATAAGGGTAAGTCCATTCTTTTATTTTTCTTTTTGTTATTTTGCTATGAGATGAATTTCCTCTCCACTTATAAGGAAAACTTAAAATAGCCCAATTCGATATCCTAGGAACTTCCTTAAAAACCTCTACCTGTTTCCCTTTTAAATGTTCCCAAACTTGTAAAGCAATAAAAACATCATATTGTTTATCTTTAATAGGCCATGGAATATCAAAAGCGTTCCATAAATAATCTGGTTTTTCCACTTTATTTTTCCCCATTCTTTTCCCATCCATGACTATAGACTGAATAGTAGATCCCAATTCTAAACTGCTTTTAGGATTAATCACTTTTAAGTATTTAACAACTATTCCCCAATATTCCCAACGAACACAACCTTCATAATAAGGATAGGTTTTTCCAATTTCAATACATTTTTTTCTAGTCAAAAATTTCATTATCAACTCTTTAATATTTTAAATGTTTCTTTATAAATATAAAGTATTTTAACTATAGTCTTTTTTTATATAAGAATAAATCTCCATACATTTTTTGAACTTGTTTAATAACATCTATATGCTCTTTAATAAGAACTTTATATCCATTTTTAGCTATCTCTACAGCATACAACAATTGTTGTGATTCCTCTATAATTGTTACTCCCGGTTTATATGTAATAGAATCAAAGACGACCAATTCTTCTTTAGAATTATTTTTAATAAAATTATTTACTTGAAATTCTAAATGTCTTTTATTAGTTTCTTCAGCAGATGATACCATTAATGAACTTACTCCGATAATAGACGCATATTTAATAAAAGCTCTTACATCTCGTGGAAAGCATGGCCCTCCGTATCCAAATCCATACTTAAAATACTTATTTCCAATCCTGGAATCACTTCCTATAGCATTTAAAATTTTATTTGGATCAACCCCAGATTTAATAGCCATTTCTCCTATCATATTAGCTGTACTTATTCTAGAGACAAGGGAACAATTTAACGATATTTTTGTAATTTCTGCACTCAACCTATCCATCCTATGAAAAATAGGCTTATTTAAACAAACATTATTATAAATCTTTTTTATTATATCTCCAGATCTTTCATCATTTTCTCCTATCACAACTAAATCTGGGTATTCTTGATCATGAATAATACTTCCTTGAGCTATCCATTCAGGATTATAATTCACTATATAGTTATATTTTTTTAATTTTTCTTGAACTTCATTAGAATAACCAGGATTAACATTACAAGAAATAATTAATTGTTTAATATTTTTAGAAATCCCTAATTTTATAATATCATTAATTACATTATCTACTTGAGAACAATCATAACTACCATCTGACAAAGAAGTAGTTCTAACTGTTATAAAAATTATATCTGAAAAATCAACAATTTTTTCTAAATTAGTCGTTGCTTCAAAATTTTTAGATTCTTTTAAATATTTTTCAACTTTTAATTCAACAGTCTTAAATGTTTTATCATTAATAGACTTAACATAATCCTCTTTAATATCACAACCTATAACGTTATATCCAGCACGTTCTAGAACTAAAGCAAAGCATAATCCTAATTTTCCTATTCCTATAACACTAATTTTTTTCATATTCCCTCTTTTCTATTTTTTCTTTTTCATTTATTAATTCATTGATACAATCTAACTGCTCTCTAATCCAAATCTTTCTTTTATCCCACCCATATCTCCGATAATTAGATTTTTTTAAAATATAATCAACTATCTCATTTTTTAATCCAACTTTATTAACATATTTCTGTATAAAAGGCATTCTTCTTGGAATAGACCTCAATCCATTAAAATATAAAGTTAAAATATCATCAGATACATCGAATAAATTATAAAATTCTTTTTTAATAAAAAAAGTATCCTGATAAGAGCATAAAATCTTATATCCTTTTTGCTCAAAAGAATTAACCATAACATACAAGCTTTGTTGTATGTTCTTCTTAGAAATGTTTTTATTAATTCTCTTGTGATAAGGAGAAAGCATCTGGCCACCTTCTATACAAACAACAATCGGCAAATATTTTTCAAATGTTTCAAAAACTTCTAAATCAAGTCCATCAATATCAATAGAACAAAAATCTATACTCTCTTTAATATATGGACCTACAATATTATCAAACAAATTTTCCCCTTTTAGAGCTATAGATCTATTAATGCATTTTACTCTATCACTGTCTCTGTAATTCTTTTTAAGATTTTTATATTTATTACGATCAGCTTCTATAAAAATACCGCTCCAACCATTTTCGAATAAATTTCTACAATTACTATTTTTAACCCCATCCCATGCCCCAAACTCTACAAATGTCCTCTTATTCTTGCCAATCTTATCAAATATAAAATCTATAATCCCATCATTACCAATAGAACTATATACTTCTTTTTTATAATTTAATAAATTAATTTTACTCATTTCTCAATATTTTAAACATTTCTTTAAATCTATGAACAAAAGTATGCTTTTCATAAACTAATTTATATGCTTTTCTAGCCATTTTTATTCTTAGTTTTTCATCTTTTAAATATTTATCAACATTTTCTTTTAATGATTCTATATTGTCCTCATAATATCCAATAGCATCTTCAGGAAAAATATTTAAAAACTCAGGACATCTAAGAGTTAATAAAAAATTACCTGTAGCAGGAACTTCAAATAATCTATTTTTAATATGTATTTTATTTTTATAAAAATCAGGTTTAGTATGAAAAAATGGAACATCTAAATTAATCTTTGTTTTTCCATAAATATCTCTTTGTTGTTTATGATCCTTATAAGATTTAACTTTAATGTTTCCAACTCTATCCTTAAAAGTACTTCCAAACACTCGAATATTATATCCTTCTAAAGACCTTAAGAATACAGATCTCTTATCTTTTTTTATAGAATCTCTTGGAAGAGAAGTTCCTGCAAAAGAGACATCATATTTTTTTTCTTTAATAGTTTTATAATACTGATCTTGATGGAACCCAAAAGGGATATAATAAGAATTTAAATTTTTACTTCGTAAATAATCATTAAATTCTTTATTCTGAACAAACAAAAAATTTGGTTTTTTCCAAACATCTATCCATTCAGGATAAGGAATTTGAGGGTTATATTGACCATATAAAATTAAAAGTATTTTTTTAGATAAAATATAATTAACTACTTCAGGATTATTTTTTATATAAAACGGGCTATAAAACCATACAGCATCAATTGATTGTTTTTTTATATCTTTAACACTAATATTATTTTTTGTTTTTTTATTTTTTATCTCAAGAAAATAAACTTTATGCCCCAGACTTTCCATTATTTGTCCATATTGTTTTCTTCTCTTTTTATAATCTTTATAAATGTAAAGTATTTTCATAATATTTTGTTTTAATTACTCTTCCTAAATTTGTTAAAGGAAGAAATTAAAACCATCTCCTATTCTTTATACTATATATCGTTATTTTACTCTCTTTTTAATTAATATATCTGTTCTTCTGGTTATTTTCATTTACAATATCTCTTAAAAACAAAGCACATTCCTAAATAAAAATGAATAGAAGCTATTCTCTTTTCAAAAAAACCTATTTCTTTATTTCTTTTATATATTACTTCCTCATAACTTTTATCCTCAAAATCTCCATAGAAATTCATAATATCTATTTTTTCTTTAAAATAATTAATTATATCATTATTTTTATTTTTATAAGATTTTCTTAAATCCTCTATAGCATAGATTCCCCCCGCATTTAACTTACTAAATAAAAATTCAAAATTATTAATACGATTTTTATCGTATTCTCCAGTGTCTATAATAATATCTATTCCATAAGGAATCTTATTATTAATCTTTTCTAAATCATTATTGTTTAATTCTTTGTTTACAAAAATTTTATTTTTTGTATTTTCTATTTTATTTTTTGTATTTTCTATTTTATTTTTTGTAATTCCATATAAAGTTGAATTAGGTAAATATCTTTCCCATATTTTTAAAGAATTAACATTATTTATTCCAATTTCTAGCACATTCATATTTTCATTTTTTATATTAGATAAATAAAAATCATACCACTTCATACATCTATTTTTATCTTTCTTATCTAAAACATCACTTATACGAATTCCGAATAGTGAATTATCATTCAACTTTAATACTCCTGATTTAATCATTTTAGAAAATTTACCTTTTTTACTTCCTCTTACACATAAATCGATTTTGTTATATAAAATATCTTTTGATTTTATCTTATATTTTTTTATAAAATAAGCAAGAGTCATTTTAAAATTAATACCTATTTTGTCTTTCCATATTTTTTTTTCTCCTATACTATAATATATGTCGTCATAAAAATATAATTTACCAAAAGTATATCCCCTATCATTTTTATCGAACCATATCCCTCCAAACTCTTTTAAAAATAAATTAATTATTTTAGCAGATAAATATAAACATCTTCCTCCTCCTGACGATATTGAATTATTACGAAAACTAACATGATCTAAACCTTTGCAGAATGAGAACATATCATTAAAACTAAATTTATTTTTTAGATATATATCATCATGCATAAAAAGAACATTAGATTTGCCATCCCAAACATTCTTTATATAATAATCATATGCCCCAAATTCCAATCCAATATTTTTTATCACAGAATAATCTAATTTCAATTCATCTAATATTTTATTATAACGATGAGCTACGATATGAGTGTCTTTTGATTTTTTTTTCACTTCATCATAAAAATTTTCAAAAAAATACCATCCTATAACACAAATTTTACTTTCCATATTTATCATCCCACTCTTTTTGTTGCCTTTTTCTTATTTTTTTATACATATTAATTTCTTTTCTTTTTTTTTCTTTTTCTTTTTTGTTTAATCTACTCTTGCTAATTTTCCTACCTCTATCATACAGGG
>Ga0307380_10012791_pt1 | contig 10411 bp, 10 predicted proteins | sample UN3MG_FD_202239 | JGI IMG/M metagenome (GOLD analysis project Ga0307380, IMG submission 202239) | Soil microbial communities from Risofladan, Vaasa, Finland - UN-3 | ecosystem: Environmental > Terrestrial > Soil > Coastal area > Acid sulfate soil | place: Finland: Risofladan, Vaasa | collected... | reverse complement strand
TCGCCGCCCGACCAGCCGGGTGAGTGCGTCACCGGGCATCGTGGCGGGCGCTCAGCGACGTTCCACGACCATGCCGAACACCGTGTTCCAGGTAGAGTGGGGGTCGTGTCGGTGGTTCGCTACCGGAACGTGGCGGTTCGCCGCCGAGTGAGGTGACGACCGGGTCCTGTGCAATGGGCGCCCGTGAATCAGGTCAGGCCCGGAAGGGAGCAGCCTTCATCGGCATCGTCTGTGTGCCGCAGATCGCCTGGTCGTCACCTCAGTCGGCGGTACCGACTGACCCTCACCCTCGGCCGAGCCGTTGGGCGAAGGCAACGAGTTCGGGGGCACCGAGTTCGGCTGCAACCGCAGGGAAGTCGTCGGTCGGGCCGGTCCAGTGCCAGTCGTCGACCGCGCCGACGTCGAGGTCGGTGTCGACCGTTGCGATCTGGCGGAACAACAGCGCATCGGCGAGCTGGGCCTGCAGCGTGGCCGACAGCTTGGCAGCGCCGCGAAGCCCCGGCACGTCCCACTGGCCCGCCGATGCCGGGATGTCCTCGATGTGGCCGTATCGGGCGAGCACGAGCGCCGCGCTCTTGGCGCCCCATCCCGGCAGACCGGGAAATCCGTCAGCGGTGTCGCCGACCAGACCGAGATAGTCCGGGATCGACTCCGGGTCCACCCCGAACTTGGCTCGCACGCCGTTGGCGTCGACGATCTCGCGTTTGCGTCGATCGAACTGCACGACGCGCTCACCACGAACGCACTGTCCGAGGTCTTTGTCGGCGGTGACGATCAACACCTGCTCGACCCGCTCGTCGTCGCCCGCGATCAGTGCTGCCGCACCGAGTGCGTCGTCGGCCTCGTGTTCGACCATCGGCCAGACCGTGAATCCGGCCGCAACGAGTGCGCGCTCCATCACCGGGATCTGCTGGAGGATCTCGAGGTCCATCCCCGCGGATGTCTTGTAGCCCGCCCACAATTCGTTGCGGAAGCTCTCGATGGTGTGGTCGGACGCCACACCGACATGCGTTGCGCCGTCGTCCACCAGCGCCAGTGTCGAGGCGACCACACCGGCGGCCGCGTCGTACGCCCCCCGACTGGTGTGACGCGACGCCATGCCGAAGTGTTGGCGGAACAACTCGTAGGTGCCGTCGACCAGATGGACACGCATGTCGCGCACGTTAGGTCGTGTGGCGTCAAGCAACGCGCCCGGACTTGGTCAATTCCGTCTCAGCGAACCCTCAAGATCGGTCGCCGAACGGTCGATAGAGGTCATGCGAGCAACTCGAACATGACACCACCTGAGCCGATGACGACACGACGCCCCCCCTCCGCCCCACCCGCCCCGCAGTTCCGGCTGCGCGACGACTTCGCCGTGTGCCCACGGAAGGACGTGTGATGACTGAACCATCCGACACCACTCGAGCGAGCATCATTGCGGCGGTTCAGCAGGAGCTGAACCGGTTCAGCAAGCAAGTCTCGACCGAGGTCCAGCGCCTCCAGAGCGAACTCGCCGCCGAACGCGCCGCCCGCATCAAGAGCGAGGACACGGTGAAGTCGTTGCTCCCCGCGATCGAGCAGCGCCTCACAGAGTTCTCGTCGCAGACCAAACGTCGCCACGACGAACTCGATCTCCGTATCGGGCGCGTGGCCGACGAGGCCAACGTCGGCCTTGCCGCGGCCGTCGAATCTGCCGCACGTCCGGTCGTGAAGCAGCTCGAGCATCGCCAGAGCCAGCTCGAGCAGGATCTCGGCTCGCTCGGCAGCAGCGTCCGCAAGTTCGACGACCAAGCCGGCGCCCTGGTGCAGCACGTGAATGCCATGACCGAGGCCACCGAGGCCCGTCTCGACGAGGTGTCCGATCAGGTCGCCGAGCAACTCGACGGTCGTGTCGCTGCCTTGTCGATGCGGATGGACGAGGTGTCGGCCCAGGCCGCTCGACAGCAGGCCGAGGTGTCGAACGTCGTCGGCGCTCGCGTCGATCAGGCCGAGGAGCGAATCAACGAACGGATGCTCACCGCCGAAGCCCGCATCAACGAGACCGTCGGTCAGCGTGTCGCCGACATCGATGCCTATCTCGGCCGGGTCAGTGCCGGGCTCGACGACGCCGTCGCAACGCTCAGCGATCGAATCGCCGGCGCCGAAGGCCGCTTCGACGAGGTGAATCGGTCGATCGATGCGATGGCGGGCCGACTCGACAGCGTCGACGTCGATGCCATCGACGAGATGAAGGACCGCGTTGCAAGCGCCGCCGGTGAGGTGGAACTCGTACGCATCGAAGTCGAGCGGTTCCAGAAGACGATCGGCGAATCGATGGACAAGACCGTGGGTCGAATCGTCGAGATCGAGACACAGATGCAGGAGCAGCATCTGGACGTCGAGACCGCCGTCCAACTCGAACGACTCGAAGAGGTCGAGCGAGCCCTCCTCGCCCTCGACCCGAGTCAGTTCCTGCGCCGTGAAGAAGTCCAGAGTCCGCCGCCGGATGCGGCTGCCCCGAATCCATCGAGTCCCCTGACCCCACCCACGCCGTTCGAGCCGCAAGCCGCAGCGCAGTTCTGAGATCGAGAGCATCACCATGGCACTCCGAAAGCCCCGACCCGAAGACATGGCCCCACCCGGCGGCGGGACGGCGACAGCACTCGCCGAGCCGCCCCCGCAGGGCCCATCAGTCGATGAATGCAACGCGGTTGGCCAGGCGCTCCTCGCCGGCGGCCACCTCTCGCAGGAGTCGCTCGACACGGTGTCGGCGACTTCCAACGGAGATCTGCTCAAGTTCGGAACGCTGCTGCTCAGCCACCACAACGTTGGACGCAACGAGCTCGCTGCGGCAGTGGCTTCGGTGTGTCAGGTGCCGGTCGCCGACATCTCGATCATCCAGCTCGACGAGGAGATCGCAGCCAAGTTCCCCGAGCAGGTCGCCCGCACTCACAAGGTGATGCCGATCGCCGAGGAGAACGGCTCGATCCTGCTGTACGCGGCGGATCCCTCGCCGTGGCGTCGTCAGCAGGTCGAGTCGGCGACCGGATTGAGTTTCGTGTGGCAGGCCACTGACGAAAAGACCGTCACGTCGTTCATCGAGCAGATGTACCGCTCGACCGCCGACGTCGACAACATCGTCTCCGCGTTCGCGACCGAGGACGATCAACGACAGGCGGCCGAGACCATCGCCGAGGTCAGCCTCGACGACCAGGCGCCGGTCGTGCAGTTGGTCGCCAAGATCGTGGGCCAGGCCTTGCGTGACCGCAGCTCGGACATCCACATCGAGCCGCTCGACGATCGTCTGCGCATCAGGTTCCGTGTCGATGGCAACCTGATCGAGGCGTTCTCGCTGCCGCTCTCGGCGCACAACGCGCTCATCAGCCGACTGAAGATCATGTCGGAGATGAACATCGTGGAGAAGCGGGCGCCGCAGGACGGCCAGTTCTCCACGAAGGTCGACGGCCGCCCGATCGACGTCCGCGTGTCGTCGGTGGCGACCGTGTTCGGCGAGAAGATCGTCATGCGTCTGCTCGACAAGTCGAAGTCGATGGTCAGCCTCGGCCAGCTCGGCATGCCGGCCGAGACCTACAAGACCTATTCGAAGCTCGTCCACGCCCCGTTCGGCATGGTCATCTGCGCCGGCCCCACCGGCGCCGGCAAGACGACCACGCTGTACGCGACGCTGCTCGAGATCAACTCGACCGGCAAGAACGTCACCACCGTCGAAGACCCTGTCGAGTACGTGTTCCCCGGCATCAACCAGGTGCAGACCAACACCAAGGCCGGACTCACATTCGCCACCGGTCTCAAGGCCCTGTTGCGGCAGGACCCCGACACGATCCTCGTCGGCGAGATCCGCGATGCCGACACTGCACGCATCGCCATCCAGTCGGCGCTGACCGGTCACTTCGTGCTGTCGTCGCTGCACGGCACCGACGCCGTCGCCGCACTGCACCGCCTGCTCGACATGGGCATCGAGGCCTTCCTCGTCGCGTCGGCGATCGTCGGCGTGGTCTCGCAGCGTCTGCTGCGCAAGACGTGCGAGAACTGCAAGGAGGAGTACACGCCCGGCGCCGAGGAGCTGGCGGTGTTCCGCCAGCATTCGGGTGGCAGCGACAAGACCGTCTTCTACCACGGCAAGGGCTGCAGCTACTGCTCCGGCACTGGCTACCGCGAGCGCATCGGCGTGTACGAGCTGTTGCGCATCACCCCCGAAGTGCGTCGTCTGATCGTCGGTTGGGCGACCACCGAGGAGCTTCGTCGTCTGGCAGTTGCTCAAGGAATGCGCACGATGCTCCGAGAAGCAATGCAGATGGTCGAAGACGACGTCACCACCATCCCTGAAGTTGTCCGAACCCTGTTCGCCCACTGAGTACCGAGAACCAAGAGACACGGAGCATCCCATGCCCAAGTTCGCCTACGCCGCAATCGATACCGCTGGTGCTCCCGTCGAGGGGGTGACCAAGGCCGACACGATCGGCGCTGCGCGCTCGATGCTCGTCGAGCAGAACCTGTTCCCGACCAAGATCGAGGAACGCCGCGGCATGCTCGACTTCGAGCTGACCAAGGAGAAGGTCAAGAAGAAGCACTTGATGCACTTCACGCGCCAGCTCGCCGTCTTCGTGAAGGCCGGTATCCCGATCACTGACGCACTGATCACCATTGGCGATGAAACCGAGGACGTCGCGCTGCGGCGTGCACTTGGCGTGCTCGTCGATGACCTCCGCAATGGTGGACTGTTCTCGGCGGCCGCCGCGGCGCACCCCGAGGTGTTCCCCGACTACTACGTGGGCATCTTGCAGGCGGCGGAGTTGACCGGTCAGCTCGACACCTCATTGGAGAGCCTCGCCGAGTACTTGGAGCGTGAGATCGACACCCGTTCCAAGGTCGTGGCGGCGATGTCGTATCCGATGATCGTCATGGTGATGGCGCTCATCACGGTGATGATCCTCGCCGGCTACGTGCTCCCGCAGTTCAAACCGCTCTTCGAAGAGCTGGGCGCCGAGCTGCCACTGCCGACGCGAGCGATGTTGTTCGTGTCGCGCTTCTTCACCGACCTGTGGTTCATCACTGCCGGCTTCTGGCTCGTGATCGCCTCAACTCTGATCTTCCTGTTCAAGCATCCGACCGGCAAGATCTGGAAGGACCGATTGGTACTCAAGCTCCCGGTCATCTCCGGCATCGTCGACTACGCGATCCTCGAACGGTTCTGCCGGATCCTGTCGGCGATGCTTGCGGCCGGCGTGCCGCTGCCCGAAGGTCTCAAAACGACCACCGATGCCACCAGCAACATCGTCTACAAGGAGCGCCTCGAAGTCGCTCGTGCGCAGATGCTCGAGGGCAAGGGCTTCTCGCAACCGCTGATCGACACCGAGCTGTTCCCGGGTGCCGCCCGCCAGATGTTCAAGGTGGGCGAGGAGACCGGCACGCTCGACATGCAGCTCGAGGTCGCGAGCATCTACTTCGACCGCGAGCTCGAGAGTCGCATCAAGAAGTTCACGACCATGTTCGAACCGATCCTGATCGTCGGCGTCGGCCTGATCGTCGGCTTCGTCGCCGTCGCCCTGGTTTCGGCGATGTACGGCGTGCTCGGCGGCCTGAAGGAAGAGGGCTGATCGGCGCCGCCGATCAGCGCGCAAGGACGAGGTCGACGAAATGCTGACCCACGAAGATCGCCACGATGGTGCCCAGGGCCAAGAACGGCCCGAACGGCACTGCAGTGCGACGTCCCGCGCGATCGGTGGCCATCATCGCCACGCCGACCACGGCGCCGGCGACGAAGCCGAAGAACAGCCCGGGCAGCACGATGCCCGGGTTCAGCCAGCCGAGGTACATGCCGAGCAGCGGCGCGAGGCGGACGTCACCATCTCCCATACCGCCCTTGCTGAGCGTGTAGATCAGCCACATCGCCGCCAGCGCAATCGCCGCACCGAGCGCCATCATCCAGATGCGCTCCGGTTCGTCGATCACGATCGCCGCCACGCCGAGGGTCAGGCCGCCCAGGATGATCCCGGTGTAGGTGATCTCGCGGGGCAGGCGCTGGGTCTGGAGATCGATCCAGGTCTGGGCAAGCAGCACCGACATCAAGATGCAGTACGCCGGGATCGCCGCTCTCGTGTCGTCGAATCGGACCGCCATCAGGACGTACAGCGTCGCGTTGGCCAACTCGAGCACGATCGGTTCGATGCCGATCCGAGCTCGGCACCGACGACATCTGCCGCGCAGCGCCAACCAGCTGAACACCGGCACCAGATCGAGTGGGCCCAGACGGAGCCCACACGAACCGCACCGACTCGGTGGTGCATTCACCGAGCCGCCCTGCGGTACCCGATCCACCACCACCGTCAGGAACGAGCCGATCACCAGACCGGCCACGACCATCACCACGATCAACAACGAAAAGCTCATCAATTGCGGCCCTCCGTGGCCCGAGCGGGAGGTTAGCCAACCATGTCCACCCCAGATCCGATGCTCGAAGCATTGCTCAAAGCCACCGTCGACTCGGGCGCGTCCGACCTCCACCTCACCGTGGGACGGCCGGCGACCGCTCGTCGCGATGGCGTGCTCGTGTCGTTCGAGAACGTCGCCGTTCTCACCTCGGAAGAGGTCGACCGCATGGTGTACTCGCTGCTCGACGACCGCAAGCTCGCCGAGCTGAACGAAGACCGTCAGGTCGACTTCTCGTTCGGCCTCCCCAGCATCGGCCGGTTCCGTGCGAACGCGTTCCGCCAGCGTGGCAACCTCGCGCTCGCACTGCGTGTCGTGCCGTTCCGCGTGCGCACCCTCGAAGAGCTGGGGGCGCCGTCAGCCTGCACGACATTGCTCAACAAGCCGTACGGCATCGTGCTGGTGGTGGGCCCGACCGGTTCGGGCAAGTCGACGACGTTGGCGGCCATGATCGACCGCATCAACGACACCAAGCCGGTGCACATCCTCACGATCGAGGACCCGGTGGAGTACCTGCACCATCACAAGATGGCAATGGTCAACCAGCGTGAGGTCGGCACCGACGTGGGCTCGTTCAACGACGGTCTGCGCAGCGCCCTTCGTGAGGACCCCGACGTGGTGCTCCTCGGCGAAATGCGAGACCTCGATTCGATCCAGATCTCGTTGTCGCTCGCAGAGACCGGCCACCTGGTGTTCGCCACGTTGCACACCAACGACGCTGCCCAGGCGCTCGACCGCATCATCGACGTGTTCCCATCGGAGCGGCGCGACCAGATCCAGATCATGCTCGCCGGTGCATTGCAGGGGGTCATCTCGCAGCGTCTGATGCCGGCGATCGGTGGTGGCCGAGTGGCCGCGTACGAGGTGATGGTCGCCAACGAAGCGATCCGCAACCTGGTGCGCGAAGGAAAGTCGCGCCAGATGCGCAACATGATCTCGACGGGTGCTGCTGAGGGCATGCAGACCATCGAGATGGACCTCGCTCGCCTGGTGGCGGCCGGACTGATCACGATGGAGACGGCGATGGAGGGCAGCCAGTACCCGAAAGAGGTGCAGGCGCAGCTCGCCACCGCCCGGGCCCAGATGCATGCTCACTCGACGCTGTCGTCCGGTCAGGCCGGCTCGTCCGGTTCCGGCACGTACGGCGGGGCGCCGGTCTCGACGCCCGCCGATCCTGCGGCCGCACCCCCGCCACCGCCGCCGGCTCCGGTCGGCTCGTCGAACGGCGCCTGAGCAGACTCGAGGACGTCACCGTCATGGTCGTCAAGAAGAATCCGTACAAGAACCTTGCCGGGGTCACACCGTGTCCCGGTGGCTGGTTGGTGTTGCCGGCGCGCCTCGCAGGCATCACCGTGGCCGCCGAGGACGCGTTCGTGCTGCCGAAACTGTTCGAGGTGCTCGACTTCCGGCCGACGTTCGAGGCGGCGGCGATCAACGTGCCGATGGGCTGGTTCGACACACCGTCGGGCCAGTACCGGCCGTGTGATCACGAGGCGCGCGAGTACGTCGGGTGGCCACGCGTCACCGGTATCGCCGGGACACCGTGCCGCGAGGCCGTGCGCGCCTCGAACACCGAGGCAGCTCGGCTCGAGCCGTGGATGACCAAGCACGACCAACGTCGCTTGCGGTGGTTGCGCGAGGCCGAGAGCGAGTTGCAGCCGTACCACTCGCGCAGCTTCTTCTCGGCGAATCCCGACGTGTCGTTCACGGTGATGAACAGCGACGAGCCGCTGAAGACGTCGCCGTATCACGAGGACGGTCGCCTCGAACGTCTGGAACTGATTCGTCAGCGCCTTCCGGGCGTCGACGACGTCGTGATGCGGACGCCACCCGACGGTTCGGCGTCGGTCCACATGCTGCAGGCCGCGGCGCTGCTGTTCACCGCTCGCCGTGCCTCTGGCCGAGCGATCAGCCGGATGCCGCTCGACCCCTTCTGGGACGAGAACGGCATGCGCATGGAAATCGTTCGCTGACCCGGGCCCTGGTTCGCGGCGCTGATGAGCCAGACTGCCGTATGAGGTGGCTTCGCTCATCGCGGGGCGTCGCACCTCACCAGCGATGAGCCAGACCGCCGTATGAGGTGGCTTCGCTCATCGCGGGGTGCCGGACCCTGGTCCCGGTTCGATGGGTCAGCCGTTGAGGGCGAGGCCGCTGATCGGGCCGCTCGACTCGCCGGCCGGCGTGGCGGCGGGTGGGTCGAACGTGGCGGCGACCCGTGGCGCGGGCAACGAGGCACCCTCGGGTTGGGGCGCCACCGCGGTCGGTGCTGCAAGCCGGTCGAACATCGTCGTGATCGCAACGGCGAGGTTCTTCTGCTGCTCGCGGCAGTCATCGAGGCCCTTCTGGATACGGGCGACCGAGTGCTCGAGCGCATCGAGCCGTGTGGCGAGGTCGGGCGACCCGTCCGGCGCGACGCCGGTGAACGAGGTGATCCGGTCGGCGCGCTCGCGTTCGATCAGCGAGGTGAGCCGTTGCTCGGAGCGTTCCGTGGCGGCCTTCGCCTCCGAGCGGGCGAGCTCGACCTGCTCCTGAACGATCTGGGCGTAGGTGGCGAGCGACGTGAACTGGCTGTTGATCTGCGACTCGACCTGTTCGACACGGTCGCGCAGGTCGTGGATCTCGACGGTGTTCTCGGCGGCTGCTTCGTCGCCGAAGAACTCGTCGATCGCGCTGGAGTCGAGCGTGTCGGTGTCGTTGATGTCTCGTGCCTTGCCGAACATGTCATGCCTCTTGCGGTGTGAGGATGCGCCGCCCGTTGCGTGCGCTCAGGATTTCATCGGCGCGACTTACCGCCGTCTTGAGGCCTCACTGAGACGGCGTTGATCTTTGCGAAAAGTCCGAACTTCCACTCAAGGTCGGACGCAAGGGACCGAAGAAACAACTGCGCAACGGGAGCTGGTTCTCACGGAGCGCTTCGTGAGACACAGCTCCTCCGGGAGCACCAACCAAAGAGCGGAAGGAACCATTCAAATGAACAACAAGCAGGACAAGGGGTTCACCCTCGTGGAACTCCTCATCGTCATCGTCATCCTCGGCATTCTGGCCACCGTCACCGTGTTCGCCGTCCGCGGCATCACGGCTCGCAGCCAGACCAACGCCTGCGACGTCGAGCGGCGTGCGCTGGAGACCGCCGTCGAGGCCTACTACGTCGACTCGGGCACCCAGACGTTCCCGGCGACCCTCGCCGCACTTGCGCCGGACTTCGTCAAGCAGGCGCCGACGGTGGCTTGGGGTTACAGCTCCACCACGGGTGCCGTGACGGCGCCGACGACCGTTGGCGTCAAGTGCGGACCGACTTCCTGATTCGTCCCTGACGTACAGAAGAACCTGATCGAAGACCCCGCCTTCGGGCGGGGTCTTCGTCGTTTTCGACGACAGACCTGCAGTCGCGAGCTTGTGTGCTTCTTGACTCCTGGTCGGCCGGTAGCCGCCGATGGATCAGGTGCACCCGAAAGACGAAAGCGGACCCACGTGCCTTTTCACTCAACCATCCGAACCGAACGAGCCGACCGGGGCTTCAGCCTCGTCGAGCTGCTGGTGGTCGTTGCGATGCTCGGCGTCCTCGCCGCCATCACGGTGTTCACGGTCCGCGGCACATCGGCTTCGGGCGAGGAGCGTGCGTGTGCCGCCGACCAGCAAACCGTCGAGAAGGCCGCTGACTACTACCTCGCCCAGAACCAGGTGGCTTTGATCCCGGCGACCGGCGTTGGTCCCGACCGGTTCGAGCAGACCCTGGTCGACGCCCAACTCCTGAAGACCACCTCGACCTACTTCGACCTCGCCGACGACGGCACCGTCACCCCGACCGGCGACCCCTGCCCGTAAACGCCACAGCGATGACATCAGGGGTCAGACCCGCGATGTAATCAACCGGCCGTGTACTGCGCAGCGAGTTCGAGGACCTGATCCTCGGGGAACCGGCCGACCCAGCCGGTGATGATCGTGCCGTCGGGCGTCAGCAGGATGGCGGTCGGCTGCGACGACACGCCGAGTTCGATCC
>Ga0307380_10012789_pt1 | contig 10413 bp, 10 predicted proteins | sample UN3MG_FD_202239 | JGI IMG/M metagenome (GOLD analysis project Ga0307380, IMG submission 202239) | Soil microbial communities from Risofladan, Vaasa, Finland - UN-3 | ecosystem: Environmental > Terrestrial > Soil > Coastal area > Acid sulfate soil | place: Finland: Risofladan, Vaasa | collected... | reverse complement strand
ATCTCGAAGTACTTGCCCGGCCTGACTTCCCGCTGTGCCGGGTCGCCATTCATGTTCAACTGCGCCGACCTCGCCCAGCCGGGGATTCTGACGAAAACGCTGAACTTGGCGGGAACGGCGGGGTCCACTTTCAGCGTGACCTCGCCGCTCCAGGGGTAATCGGTCTGCTGGCTGAGCTTCAGAGCGGTTCCGTCTTCGAGGTGCCAATCGAGCGTCGAGCTTTGGAACAGGTGGACGTACACACCGTCCTTGCTTGTCGAATAGAGGTAACCGGGAAGCGAGGCGAACGTGCGCTCCAGATTCGGCGGGCAGCAGGTGGTGTCGTACCACGGGTTCCGAATCTTCTCTCCGGGGGATTCCAGCGGATTACGGTAACAATAAAGCGTCCCGGAGAGCGACATGCCGGAATTGATGCCGTTGTAGAGCGCCCGCTCGATGACGTCGGTGAAGCGTGCCTCTCCTTTGAGCGCCAGCATCCTCCAGTTCCACATCATACCGGCGATGGCCGCGCAGCTTTCGGTGTAAGCCTGGGCGTTGGGCAGCTCGTAGGGCTCGCCGAAGGCTTCGCCTTCCGAGCGCGAGCCGACGCCTCCGGTGATGTAGAGCTTATGATCCGTCATGTCGCGCCAGAGGATTTCGAGAGTGCGGAGATAGTCCGGGTCTCCGGTCTCCAGGGCGTAGTCCGTCGCGCCGCTGGCCGCATACATGGCGCGCACGGAGTGGCCTTCGAGCTGGGTGCGCGAGGTAAACGGAATGCCGCTGAACATGTAAACGACCTGCTGGTCGGTGAGTTTGAGCCGCTGGCGCTCGACCCCGCTCAGCAGGTAGCCGGCGAAGTCCAGGTAGCGCCGATCGCCCGTTGTGCGGTAGAGCTCCACCAAGCCCATTTCCAGTTCCGGGTGGCCGGTGAGCGCGGGACGCTTGTCGGGTCCGAAGTTTTCCACCAGGTAGTTGACGAACTTGATTCCGCCGTCGAGAAGTCGGCGGTTGTCGGTGGCCCGGTAGTAGGCGATGCCCGCCTGAAGCAAGTGTCCCAGGCAGTACAGTTCGTGACCGCTGGACTGTTCCATAAAGCGCTTGTCTTTCCGCTCGTCCACATAATAAGTGTTCAGATAGCCGCTCGGCTCCTGCGCCGCCAGGATCTCGTCCGTCAGATCGTCGATGGCGGCGCGAAGCGCCGGGTCGTCCTGGGTTTGCAGAGCGAACGCCGCCGCTTCGATCCACTTGTAGATGTCCGAATCGGTGTAGCGAGGGCCGCGGCGCTCGGCTTGCTTGCGGCCCGAGAGCCGCTGGAAGTTGTCGACGATGCCGTGGTCTTTGAGCTCCTGGAGCATGGCCGGAATGCTCCGCTCGACGTTGGTTCGCATTCGCGCCGACCAGAAGCCTGCTCCCATTTTCACCGCGCGGACGGGGACGGAGTGCAACTTTGCGTAGGGGCTGGCGCTGGTGTTGATGACGCCCTGCGATTTCCAATCGGGCCCGCGCGTTTCGGCCTGCGCACCGATGGAAACAATCAAGAGGCAGGCGGCGAGCGCGGCGATGCGCGGCGGGGATTGAAATTTGAATGAATTCATGGTCAGACCTCGGATCGACAAGGGTGACGGAGACAAGACGCTTCGCGCGTCAGCGTAGCAGAGGGGCGACGGCGCTTTCAAACTCTTCGTACTTGGTCGCTCCCTGCCAGCTCGATACGAGCTGGCCCTGCGGGTCGTAGAGAAAGGTCGCCGGGATGCCTCCGCCCCAGCGCGGGTTGATCGTATCGATCAGCGCGGAGAAGTCGCGAAAGTTGTGCCGGTAACTGCCGAACTGAGCTCCCTGCGACTTCAGGAATTCTTCGATGGCGGGCACGGACTCGGGCTCATCCATGGAAATGGCCACCACCGAAAGGCCGCGGCCGCGGTGAGTCCGGTGGAGCTTGACGATGGCCGGGAACTCCTCGCGGCAAGGCTCGCACCACGTCGCCCAGAAGTTTACCAGGAGGGCTCGGCCACGATACCGGGCGCGAATCTCCTCCCAGCCTTTTTCGTCCAGGTTGACGATGCCGGCCGGAGGCGGAGGCTCGGGCGGCACAGCGGAGTTCGAGCATGCCGCCGCCAACATCAGCAGCATGAAGCCTGCCAACCGGCGTTGCCCGGTTTTGATTGCCGCCATGAAACCCCCGAGGGCTCGCTCAGATCCGCTTGATGGTGCAGCCGAAGGCCTTAGTTTCGGCGCGTTCCACGGTGGTTCCGGAAAGGACCGCGTCGAGCGCCGGGCGGAATTCCGCGTCACTGGCCTTCTCCGGATTGGTGGTGGGTTGCGCGCTGTTGCCCAGGGCGCCGTGATAGCGCAGCGTCCAGTCGCTGTCGAGCAGGAAGACCTCGGGCGTCACCGAGGCGCCCAGCCGGTCGGCGATCACGCTACCTTCGTCCTTCAGGATGGTGAAGTCCAGCCCGTAAGTCCTCGCGTGCCCGGCGACTTCCGCAGCCGGCTCGGTCTTGTTGGCATTGATGCCCACAATCGCCACACCGCGGCCGGCGTACTCGCGCGCCAGGTTGGCCATCACATGATTGAAAGCATTCGAGTACGGGCACTGGGTGGCGATGAAAATGACCGCCACGGCCTTTTTCCCTTTCAGATCATAGAGAGAGTGTTGGTTGCCGCTGGTGTCCGGCAGCGTGAAGTCCGCCATCTTCTCACCAATTTTGATCTTCGCAGTCGGCAGGTCGCGTGCCGTGCAGGCGCCCCAGATCATGAAAAGTCCCAGCGCTGTGGTCAAAACGGTGATTCTTCTCCATGCATGCATCGTCGCCTCCAGAAAGAGTCTTTGCCCCGCGGAATTTCTATTATAACAAACAGATGCTCGGCTCCGGCCCCGGGTCGCGTCACCAGTTTCTGAAGTCGAGTTTTGCGCAAGGTGGCCGGCGATTCTTGACACTCTACAAAAGTCCGTGCTAAATTTCCTAGTCTTTGCAATTCAATGGCTTACTGCCTGTAAGGCTGACCTGCTCAAATGGGCGAAATACTAAGTCGGCTGGGGCGGCTTTTTGTCCAGAGCACCCCCACCGTTATCTTCGTTTTCCTCCTCCTGATTATCCTCGACCGGCTTTTCTTCCGGCGCCTCGACGAAGTCCTGAAGGAGCGCGAGGAAGCGACCCGCGGCGCTCTGGCGCGCGCCCGCAAAGAGACGGCGACCGCCGAGGCCAAGTGGCAGGAATATGAGTCGGCGTTCCAGGCTGCCCGCCAGGAGGTCTACCGCCAGCGAGAGATTGACCGGCGCGAGGGGCTCGCGGAGCGCGAGAACTCTCTCGAAAAGTCGCGGGAGCAGACGGAATCCTGGCTGAAAGATGCGCGGGGGAAATTATCCGCGCAGGTGGAATCCGCCAAGAAGGAATTGAATCGGGCCAGCCAGGCGCTCGCCCTGGAGATTACGGAAGTAATCCTCGGTGACGGCGGTCCCGCAGAGCGGGACCGGGAATCGAGGTTGTCGCGGTGAAACCATCCGGACGCCGGCCACTGCTGATCCTCTTTCTTGGCGCCTGCCTTGTGGTTTTCGCGGGCGCGGGATTGGCCAACGCGCTGGGCGTTGTTTCCGCGGCGCCGGAAGAGGGCGAAGCCGCGGCGGAAGGCGAAGGGCACGGGCATGAGACAATCTACCGCTGGATCAATTTCGCCCTGCTGGCCGGAGCACTGTTCTATGTCCTGCGCAAACCGATGGCGGCATTTTTCAGCGACCGTTCCGCCTCCATCCGGAAGAGCCTGGAAGAGGGGCGGAAGGCGCTCGAGGCTTCTCAAGCTCAACTGAAGGCCGTTGAGGAGAAGCTGCAGCACCTCGACGCTGAGATTGCGGAGTTCAAGCTCGCTGCGGCGCGCGAAATGGGCGAGGAACGCGAACGCATGCGCCAGGCCACGGCGCAGGAGGCGGAGAAGTTGCTCCAGGCGGCGCGGTCGCAAATGGAAACTGCCGCCAAAGCCGCGCAGCTCGAGCTGAGACTTTATGCCGCGCGCTTGGCCGTGGAGCTTGCCGAGGAGTTGATTCGCCAGCGTCTGGACGACGCCGCGCGCCAACGGCTGGTCAGTCAGTTCCTCGCCAAGCTGGAAGCCGCAAAGACCGAACATTGAAGATGGGAGGCGGGACCGCCGAAGCTCGGCATCCCTGAGTTTCGACCGCCCTAAGGACGAGTTCCGTGGCAATTGCCGTCGCCAACCGATATGCTCGCGCTCTGGCCGATGTCGTGGCCCGCACCGGCGACTACCGCGCGGTGGCCCGCGAGCTGGAGGATTTCGTCACCGTCTACCGTGAAAGCGCCGAGCTGCGCGATCTCTTCGACACGCCGGCCGTTCCTCTCGAAGAAAAGATGAAAGTGCTCGAGGTGATTCTGGCGCGGCTGGGAACTTCGGTGACCTCGGGGAACTTCCTCCGCGTCACCCTGACCAACTATCGAATGAGGGTGTTGGAGAAGATCGTTCAGGCGTTTCAGAGAATCATCAATCAGCGGTTGGGGGTTGTGCAGGTGAAGGTCTCTTCCGCCGAAACTCTGCACGAGGCCGAGCGGCGGGCCGTGGGGACGCGTTTTGAAGAGGTGACGGGAAAACGCGTGGAAGTCGAGTTCCACCAGGAGGCGGAATTACTGGGCGGAATTCTCGCCCAAATCGAAAGCACGGTGTACGACGGCTCCGTCCGCGGCCACCTTCAGCGCATCCGCCAGCGGTTGATGGGCGAATAAGTGCTTTGGGGAACGACTGAAATCCTCGCCGGGGACGGAAGGCGCGCTGTTCCGTGAGGGCGAGGGAGAGGCGAGACGATGCCACAAATCAGGCCGGACGAAATCACCAAGATTATCCGCGAGCAGATTGAAAACTACGACCGCAGCGTGACGGTCAGCGAGGTGGGAACGGTCACCTCGGTCGGCGACGGCGTGGCGCGCATCCACGGGCTCGACAACGTTATGGCGGGCGAGCTGCTCGACCTCCCGCACGAGGTAGCGGGGGTGGCGCTCAATCTCGAAGAAGACCAGGTGAGCGCCGTGCTTTTCGGCGACTACGTCAAGATCCAAGAAGGCGACACGGTCAAGCGGACCAAGCGCATCATCTCGGTGCCGGTGGGCGAGGCGTTGGTGGGCCGCGTGGTGGACGCCCTGGGCCGCCCGACGGATGACAAGGGGCCCATTATGACCGAGCAGTTCAGTCCCATCGAAAGGCTGGCGCCGGGCGTGGTGGACCGCCAGCCGGTCCGCGAGCCGCTGCAGACCGGATTGAAAGCCATCGACTCGATGATTCCCATCGGCCGGGGGCAGCGCGAGCTGATTATCGGTGACCGGCAGACGGGTAAGACCGCCATCGCCCTGGATACGATCATCAATCAGCGCGGCGAGAACGTGATTTGTGTCTACGTCGCCATCGGCCAGAAACGTTCGACCATCGCCCAGGTGATCAAAACGCTCGAAGAATTCGATGCGATGAAATACAGCATCGTGGTGGAGGCGGGCGCTTCCGATCCGGCGCCCATGCAGTACATCGCGCCTTACGCGGGCTGCGCCATGGGCGAATACTTCCGCGACTCGGGACGCCACGCGCTGTGCATCTACGACGACCTTTCGAAGCACGCGGTCTCCTACCGTGAAATCTCTCTGTTGCTGCGCCGGCCACCGGGGCGCGAGGCGTATCCCGGTGACGTTTTCTACCTCCACTCCCGGCTGCTGGAGCGCGCCGCCAAGCTCAACAACGAGTTGGGCGGCGGGTCGCTGACCGCGCTACCCATCATCGAGACGCAGGCGGGTGACGTTTCCGCCTACATCCCCACCAACGTGATTTCCATCACCGACGGCCAGATCATTCTGGAAACCGACCTGTTTCACTCCGGCATCCGGCCCGCCGTCAACGTGGGCCTCTCGGTCTCGCGGGTGGGGGGCAACGCCCAGATCAAGGCGATGAAGCAGGTGGCGGGAACCCTGCGTCTGGAGCTGGCGCAGTACCGCGAGCTCGCCGCCTTTGCGCAGTTCGGCAGCGATCTCGACCGCACCACGCAGGCGCAGCTCAATCGCGGCAAACGGCTGACCGAAATCCTCAAGCAGGACCAATACAAGCCCATGCCCGTGGGGAAGCAGATCGTCACGGTCTTCGCGGGGACGCAGGGCTTCCTCGACGATCTGGCGGTGGAAGATTGTCTGCCCTACGAAGAGGGCCTGGTCAATTTCATGGATTCTTCATATCCCGGTCTGGAAAAGAAGATCAACGAAAAGAAGCAGCTCGATGACGCCCTGCGCGCCGAGGTGCGCAAGGTTCTGGACGAGTTCAAGGCCAAGTTCCTGGCGGACCGCAAGGCGAAGGCGACTTAGGAACAAGACTTCGAATTGGGATCAAAATGGCGAACGTACTCGACATTCGACGGCGCATCCGCTCGGTGAAGAACACGCAGCAAATTACCCGGGCGATGAAGATGGTAGCGGCGGCGCGGCTGCGCCGGGCCCAGGACCGCGTGTTCAACGCCCGGCCGTACGCCAACCAGATGCTGGCGCTGCTGGGGAGTCTGGCGGCGCGGACCGAGCAGCGCGCCCATCCCCTGCTCGCCGAGCGGCCCGTGGAAAAGGTGCTTCTCGTTTTGGTCACGGGAGACAAGGGCCTCTGCGGAGCTTTTAACACCAACCTGATTCGCGCCGCTCAGGACTATCTGACCGAGCATCGCGATCACAAGGTGTCGATGATGGCGGTGGGACGCAAAGGTCGCGATTTCTACCGCAAGCGGCCGGTCGAAATCATCGCCGATTACGTCAACATATTCACCCGGCTCCAATTTTCCCACGCCCGGGAAATCGCCGAGCGGATCATCGGCCTTTACACGCGGCGGGAAGTGGACGCCGTCGATTTCATCTACAACGAGTCGAAGACCGTTCTGACCCAGCGCCTGACGGTGGAGCGGTATCTCCCCATCAGGCCGGTGAAGCCGATTGAGGGTGAGGCCCTGGTGGACTACATTTACGAGGAACCGGCGGCGGAGATTTTCCGCCGCCTCTTGCCGCGCTACGTGGAGATCCAGGTATATCGCGCCTTGCTTGAATCGGCGGCGGCGGAGTTTGCGGCGCGCATGACGGCCATGGACGCCGCAACCAACAATGCCGGGGAAATGATCGACTCCCTGACCCTGCATATGAACCGTGTTCGGCAGGCGGCGATTACCAGGGAAATTATCGAGATTGTGAGCGGCGCCGCCGCCCAATAGAGTTTTGGGACGGGTCCGTCCGGTGACGGACTGCCACACTGACGGAAGGGGATAGCATGGCAGAGAATAACACAGGCAAAGTGGTGGAAATCACTGGTCCGGTCATCGTCGCCGCGTTCGAGCCCGACAAGCTGCCGCCCATCTACAACGCCCTCCGGATTACCTCCGAGGGTTTCGACGTTCCCCAGCCGATCAACGTCATTGCGGAAGTGGAGCAACACATCGGCGAGGGGCGCGTGAAGTGCGTCGCCATGGAGCCCACCGAAGGAATGGTGCGGGGGATGAAGGCCATCGATCTCGGCGGGCCCATCACCGTGCCGGTGGGCAAAGGAACGCTGGGGCGCGTCATGAATGTTATCGGCGAGCCGGTGGACAACCTGGGAGCGATCCAGTGTGAAACGCGCTTTCCTATTCATCGCCATGCCCCCGAACTCGACGAACAGAACACCCGGCTCGAGATGTTCGAGACAGGATTGAAGGTTGTGGACCTGCTCGAGCCTTACTTGAAAGGCGGCAAGACCGGTCTGTTCGGCGGCGCGGGCGTCGGAAAGACCGTCATCATCATGGAGCTCATCAACAACGTGGCCATGAAGCACGGCGGCGTCTCCGTGTTCTCCGGCGTCGGTGAGCGGACACGCGAAGGCAACGACCTGTGGCTGGAAATGCAGGAAGGCGGCGTAATGGTCGCCGGCGACCCGTCGAAATCCAAGGTGGCGCTTATCTACGGCCAGATGACGGAGCCGCCCGGCGCGCGCCTTCGCGTCGGCCTGACGGGACTGACGGTGGCGGAATACTTCCGCGACATCGAAGGCCAGGATGTGCTGCTCTTCATCGACAACATCTTCCGCTTCACGCAGGCGGGCTCGGAAGTCTCGGCGCTGCTGGGCCGCATGCCCTCCGCGGTCGGCTATCAACCCAACCTCTCGACGGAAATGGGTGAATTGCAGGAGCGTATCACGTCAACGCGGAAAGGTTCCATCACTTCCGTGCAGGCCATTTACGTGCCTGCCGACGACCTGACCGATCCGGCGCCGGCGACGACGTTCTCGCACTTGGACGCCACCTCCGTGCTCTCTCGCCAGATCTCCGAGCTGGGCATTTATCCCGCCGTCGACCCGCTGGCTTCCACCTCGCGCGTGCTCGACCCGCGCATCGTGGGCACGGAACACTACAACGTGGCGAGGTCGGTCAAGGCGATCCTCCAGAAATACAAAGACCTCCAGGACATCATCGCCATTCTGGGCATCGACGAGCTTTCCGACGAGGATAAGCTGACGGTGGCGCGGGCGCGCAAGATCCGCAACTTCCTCTCTCAGCCCTTTTTCGTGGCCCAGCAATTCACGGGGTTGGAGGGCAAGTACGTCAAGCTCGAGGATACGATTCGCAGCTTCAAAGAGCTCGTCGAGGGCAAGCACGACGAGGTTCCCGAGCAGGCTTTCTATATGGTCGGAACCATCGAGGAGGCGCTGGAGAAAGCGGAGACCCTCAAGGCGGCGTAATTACGGTCGGGCGATTGGGCGATCAAGTCAACGGAGCGGCACCGTGCGAGCTCCGCTGAAGCCTTGACCCAATGGCCCGATGAAGCAATCACATGGCAGACGCACTACCCACACAACTGCACCTGGAAATTGTGACGCCCGACCACCAAGTGGCGCGGGAATCGGTGAGCGGGGTCAGCATTCCCGGCAAGAACGGGTACCTCGGCATCCTGCCCGGGCACGCCCCGCTGCTCTCCGAGCTCCAGGTGGGGGAGCTCAGCTACGTCCACGAGGGGCTGACCCATCATCTGGCGGTCAGTTGGGGGTTTGCCGAGGTCCTTCCCGACCGGGTGATTATCCTGGCTGAAACCGCGGAGCGCGCCGAGGAGATCGACATCGAGCGTGCCGAACAGGCGAAGCAGCGCGCTGAAGAGCGCCTGAAGAAACTCACCGACCCGGAAATCGATATGGAGCGCGCGCGCGCGGCGCTCGACCGGGCGCTCACGCGCTTGCAAGTATCGCGCCACGCGAAGCAAGAGCTTGCCTGAAAACTCTCCATTTTCATTCGGACGGGTCCAGGCGGACCCCAAGGACATCAGAAGGCGATTAACCGCCCGCGCCGGCGCGGAGTGCTCCGGGGTCACAACCCCGGCTCAAACGGCTGGAAGCCTGCGGACTTTGAGCGTGCGGTTCTTGGTCGGCCCGGCAGGGCGGATTGATTCCGCGGAGGCTGGGAGCGGGTCCTTCGCCATGAACCGCCCCGGGACGCCCTCCACGCCGATTGCTTCTTATTCGGGCGGTGGAAGAGGAGTGGTGATTCCGCTGTACAGCCACAGCCCGACGATCGCGAGCAGCAGAACGACGGATAGCACTCCCAGCGCTCGAATCGGCGTATCGAACTTGTGGACCTTCTTCTCTATGGCAGTCTGCTTTTGGATGGCCTGATCTTCGCGCGCATCGTCCGTCAGGTCGATCCAGCCACTCTCTTGGCTTTCCAGGCGGGAACGATAGATGAGCAGGACGATGAAGGGTATGGTGACCAGGACCCAGACGATGGCAGCCCACACAAGACCACTCATGGTTCACCCCCAGGCGGCTCAGACGTCTTGTCAGTGCGTCAAAGTCTACTTCCCCTTGGTTCTCAAAGCAAGCCACGTGCCAAGGTGAATCGGCCAAGCTGATCCAGTGGATGGGATATAGCCAATTCCTACGGGGCGGATTCGGCGACGACGGCCAGACAGCATAGCCTGGCACGAATTCGGCAAAACCCCTGCCGGTGACGCTGGCTGAAGAGTGCCTCAGGTCTTGAAGTCCTGCAGGACTCGATCCCAAATTCGAATGACTGCCCGTTGAAAGTCCAGCAGATTCTGGGCCACCCAGTAGGTGCTCCACTCGTAGGTCTTGTCCCAGCTGTGCGGCAGGGCCCAGGCCTGCAGGAGCTTCGTCCAGTGGAGGAGTCTTACCTCGTTTGACTTGCCGGAGCTCCCGCGCGGGAGGTCCGCCTTCGCGATATTGAATTCCGGCGGGGGCAAGGTGGGGAGTGGTGTTCCGTAGGTGTATTTCCCTTGCATCACTTGCCGCGCGCATTCCCAGTAGGCGAGGGCCGCGGGAGCCTCCGCGGCGCGACGCTCCGCGCTCCACTTCTCCGGCATCTCCAAGAACTTGGTCGGAGGCTTTTGTTTGAGCCGCATCACGGGACGAATGCAAAGGACCGCGAAGACACCAAGGACCAAGGCG
>Ga0307380_10012784_pt1 | contig 10416 bp, 6 predicted proteins | sample UN3MG_FD_202239 | JGI IMG/M metagenome (GOLD analysis project Ga0307380, IMG submission 202239) | Soil microbial communities from Risofladan, Vaasa, Finland - UN-3 | ecosystem: Environmental > Terrestrial > Soil > Coastal area > Acid sulfate soil | place: Finland: Risofladan, Vaasa | collected... | reverse complement strand
GACAACGTTGATGATATGTCGTCGTCGTCGTTTGTCACACAAGCACGCCGGCGCGTCAATCAAGGCGCGGCAACGTTCATTACTATTGATCGGCCATTAGGACGCGCTGCCATCGAACGTATTGTGGAACGCGAATGTCGTGCGTTCGCCGCGGCAACGATGCCGCCTGCCGCCGCCGACTCGTCCTCGGTTGTGGACGCTGATACACGAGCACGCGTTGTCGCCGAAGCCAATGGCAATGTGGCGCGCGCCGTCGCTAATGCGCTGTTTATTGCACGAACGTTACGTGCGCAGTCTCCACACGCATTGTCGTTGACGTCGGCGCCCGCGTCGTTGAGTGCGATGCAAGCGGCCCACTATTTGTTGGAAACGAACGGTGCCTGGAATCACACACTGAGTCGCTTCGATAGCGACGATCAGTTGGCCAATTACGTGCACGAAACGTCACTGGCCATGTTGGCGACCGACGACAACAACAGCATCGACGCGCTCGCGCGCACATCCGACGCGCTGGCGTGCGGCGACGTCATGTTGGGGGCTATTCGACGACAACCTAACGTCATGGAGCCCGACATTTTACGCTCCGTCGATGTGGCGCGCATCGATGTGCCGGCTGCCATAGTGCGGCGGCATTTTGCGACGTCGACGCCGTCTGTGGCGTATCGGGCGTTTCCCCCGTCAACGACAACGAACCCGCGCACCGCATTATCGACACTGACGGGCATCATGCGACGTCAGCGTGTATTGGCGCGCTTCTGTAACGATTGTGACGTCGATCCGTGGCGCGGCGTCACGTCAACATCGTTGACACGCACGTCACACGTGGACTACGACGACACGTGGATTACGACGCGTCTGTTGTTTGCGCGTGTCGCAGCGGCCGTAGCCAACGATCGGGTGCGTGAATTGTCGGCACTGGGATTCGTCGATGCCGACGACCGCCAAGCGCTGCGAACTGTTTTTGCTGGCACCAAGCGGGTGTCGCAGTTTGCACTGTCGGCGCGTCTCAGTGTCAATTTGAAGAAAGTCGGCATGTTTACTCGCTTGCCGTGGAATCCGCGCTCGCGTAACACTCTTCGCGTCAAACGCACCACCGCCGCCGCCGCCGCCAAACGCGCCCGCACACCAAACAGTGACGAGACGACAGATCGACGAAATGTGGCTCGATCGCTGGCCTCGTCGTCGTCGAACGCATTCACTCAATCGTCAAGCAGCGGCGTATTGCCGTGGTTGGACTACGGCTAATTAAACGCTCACGTTCATTTGCCGTGGCTGAACAAACTACGGCAAATTAATTGCTCACGTTCATTTGCCGTGTAATCAAATACCTGACCGTCGGCAAGCGAAGCATGGCTACAGGCGACCGGTGCGCCAAATCGAGTTCCCGTTGACCTGGCATCGGGCCACCTTCAAAATCGAGCGCCATGCCCAAATATTCAACTGAACCCGTCTTCAACGCCTCGAATTCGACCGTATTGAGTGCGTTTTCCGCCTCTTGGAAGCCCTCTTCTTTGGCCACCGATCGGTAAATAAACGTGTCGCGCGCGTCGTCCCAGTCCACGCGTTGCGCCACAGTAGCGACGCGTTCACGAAACTCGACATAGTTCGTGTCGGTGTCGAGCGGGTCGCGGGCGTCGCCGCCCGACGAATCGACGGGCACAAAGCCGAGTTCGGACGACGAAAAGCCGCGCACTTGCAACAACGACTCGCCCGCCGTACCTGAGCGCGCCGTCGACACGTGCCCGTTGGGCATGAAAAATTCGCTGTATGGGTTGGCGATTTTCGTACACGTAATAAACAACTTGTCGCCGGCGCGCACACGCGTTCCAAAGAGATTCTTCGTTTTTGCCGTGCCGTCAAATACGTACGGAATGAGCCGAGCGCCCGAATTACCCGACGTGTCGAGCAAATCTTGACCGTTAAACGTGCCCTCGGGCGGTCGTTGAATGGGGCCGAGATGTTTCCACTTGGCCCGGTAGTCGCGCGGCGTCGCTGGCGAATAGTCTTCGTCCAATTGAAATTGACGCTGGAAATACGGCACACGGTCGCGGCTCACCAATGTCGACGTGCGTGCAATTACCGTGTTCAATTCGCAATAGTAGTTGACGCCGCACACATTTTCCACGTATTGCGTTACTTGTGTTGATTTTTTGTAATCGCGCGACGCCGCCCACAACAACACTTGCTCGTCGAAGCCGCCGTCGTTCCATGATCCGTTGTCACGACGTGGTTTGCCCATAATGGCCCAGTGTTTGGGCGTGTCGTCGCGTTTGTGAATGTGCGAGAGCCCCGCGTCCATTGACGACGTGGCGCTGGCCAACGCGTCTGGCAGGGCGCGCGTCAACCATTCGGTGCCTAGCGACGGCGCAGAACCCATTGATGTCGCGCTCTCATACAATGACGTGGCAAATGCTACGGGCGACACTTCTGTGCCGGCCAACGACGTTTGCACGCGACGAACGTCGGCTGCCGACGGCATGACCGATTGCGGCCCGCCCGGAAATTGCGAAAAGGCGTTTGACATGGAGGTGTCCGTGTTTATGTGTCAAAGCGTTCACTTATAGCGCGTCGGTCTCATGTCAAAAGTCGTCCATTTGATACAAATCAACGCGTTCGTTACTGGGCAATGCGCGCGTATTGTCGGCTCGTGCCGACGCCCCCAACGTCATTTGCTCGGCCGCACGCAGGTGTTGCACTATTGTCGCGGCGCGATCGTTGCCCAAATCGGCACTGGCTCGCATTCGCCGCATTTTGGCGATGGCATCGATGATTTCTACCTTGCGTTTCGACGTTTTGAGCATGACCTCGACGACTTTGATGTCGATACGCACCGATCCGTCGTCGGGGTTCACTGAGCGGAGCGTCGACGATTCCAAATCGTCTTGCACCATGGTAAACGTGTCGAGTTCTCGCAACATCAGGCGTTCGGGATCGTAGCGATGTCCGCGTCGCACGTCGTAGTGGCGGCGAATGGTGGCCAGTGTCCACGGTCGATACGCGAACGAAAATCGATCGAGTATGCGTTCAATGATCGTTTGACGCGCTGTCAACATGCTTTGAAAGACCGTTTCGTCCGACACGCTGAGGGATAGGGTGCGTTCGAGGTCGAATATTTCGCGCTGAAACATTTGCGTCTGATTGACGACTGTTGCCACCGCTCGCGCGTCGCCGCTTCTCGACGCCAAACACCGCACGTAGTACGGCTCGTCGCTGCACAACGGACACTCGCGTATTTCGCGTTCCCGCAACGTTTGGGCGCGTTCAATGCGCCGATCACGTGCCGACACGAAGCGCATGTTGCTTCCGTCACTGCCATCGTCGTGTCGTGACGCTGTTCCTCCCATCCCGCTCAGTGACGCGCGCCCCCCGCCATCAACTTGATACAAGGGCGGTGCCGTGTTGTCGTCGTCGTCGCCGTCGTCCGAATGCGACGCGCTCGGCGATGCCATGTCGGGTGGCGGCGGCAATGATGGTGGCGGCGGCGGCAATGACGGTACATTCACAGGCGACGGTAATAACGGTACATTCACAGGCGACGGCAATAACGGTACATTCACAGGCGATGGCAATGACGGTGCATTCACAGACGGCGGCATTGACGATGACCCATTCACGGGCTGCGCTACGTTTGATGACGCCATCCGCCCATTCGCTTGCACATATCGACGTGTCGTTGTGGTGCGTGTAGTGCGCACACGTTGATATGATTTGGACGCCCCGCTCGTTTCTGACACTGCCGACGACGAGGGACTGTTGTCCGTCGTCGAATAGCTGTACTCGTCGAACGACGGCATCGAGCGTCGAACGCGGCCTCGGCTATCGTCGTCGTCGGACACGGTTCCTGAACGTACATTGACGCTCTGTGGACTGCCGTCGTCGTCGTTGTCAGCGTCCGTTTCGTGATATTGACTCCACGTTCGGCGCATTGGAGCAGGCGCTGCTGCCACGGACGACGTCGATGTCGACACGTCTTCGACGAGTACTTGAGGCGCTCGCTCTGAGCGCCGGCGTTTGCGATGCGAGCGTTTGTTCGAACCGCTGGTTTCGACGTACATGGCCGACGGCCGTCGACGCTCGTATTCACGAACATGCTCCGTCCGCTCTTCGACGAGCGTTTGTTGAGGCGCGTCAAAAAACGCGCTCGTGGCCATTTTTGACAGTGTATGGTCGTTCGACTATTATAGTGTCATGCACGCTCTCGTGTAAATGAGCCTCGAATTGCACGAACCAGTTTCTCGTTCGGATCGGGCACACACCATCGATGACATTTTTCGCCAATCGCGCAAATTACCTAAACAAGACCAGTATTTGGAACAAATGACGTTTTTGAATGACGCGCGTCGTATTTTGCACGCCACTACACGCGCTTACGCCATTATCAACGCCAAAAGAGCATCTAATGATGTCACTACTACGGTCAATGAATCGGCGGCGACTCACGAACCCGACGTCATTGATCGCGAACATCTCATGGCGTTGCGCACGTCGCTGACGTTGTGGATCGACGATTCGGCCGAACTGATGGGCGGCAGCGAGTCCATTGACTCGGCGTGGATCGTTGGCTGGAGTCGCATGTCGTTGACGTGGACCGTCATTGCGTACGCCTCCGTCCTATTGGATGAACTCGACGAGTACACTCGACGACAGCGACGTGCAGGTGCGCGCTTTCGTCCGGCCGACTCCCAGTACTTGCGCGCACAAGAAATCGTCTTGAATGCGGCCTTGTACGTTGACGAGTATTCGACGAGCGAACTGGTCGACGCCGTCTACGTCGTTCGCCGCCGCCTCGAACGTCTTGAATCCATGTCATCCGATCTCATGCTGTATGTGCAAGCACTCGAACATCGTTGCGCGCATTTGATTGTGGGCGCGTTCAATCGTGACGCGGGCGTCCATGACGACATGCGATGGCGCGCCGACGACCTCGAACTCTTCAAAGCCAATCGCTCGTTTGTGACGGCGTCCGCGTGGTGGTTCGTGTGCATTCGTCGCTATTTGCGTGACTACCTCGAAACGTTGCGTCCGCAATTTTACTCGTTTGTGGGCGCGCGTGAAACATGGCCTAGTCGCACCACACTGCGCGCCCATCGTATCGCGTGTCCGGTTGCGGCGCTGCGTGTGGGTGACGAAACGATCGTTACGCGTGTATTTCGCTTCATGGCTGATCGGGCCAAAATGTACTCGAGTCCTCAACACACGAAAACGTTTCGCAGCAAAGCAGCGCCATATGCCGTGACGCCGGGCGATTTGGAAGCGTGCACGTACATCCGCACCGACGGTGAGCCCGTCAGTTGGCGTGACGCTATTGGCACCACGACGTCGGGACCTGCCGCTGATTTTGTGGCGCGCGCCAAATTCCACGTCAACAACCGACGTTTGGGCGATTGGCTCGATTTGTTGTGGCATCGTCGCCATGTCAATAATGCGCGCCCGTGCGGCGGTCTCGACGGCCTTTTCGAAGAATTAGCGTTTCTCCATACCGTGCGTGTATTCATGCACGATCAGTACAAAGTTCCGTTTGGCGAATGGTTCATCGTCATGCACCGCAACGCCACCAAACACGTGCGTGAATACCAACGGCGCATCGTCGAAAAACTAGCGTTACCTAATCGCCGACCCTTCATCGTCCAACGTCTCGGGCGTTTTGGTGTCGTGGTTCCGCGCAACGACGATATCGCCGTCGCTGTGGTCGTCAATTCACCAGAACGTGATTCGTCGCCTACTATCAGCCTAACGTCGCTCGAACGCCGCGTATTCATTACACTGGGCATTGATCTTGAACATCGCCTCGTGTTTTCCGACCAACAGCAAGCGCAAATGTATGAATTCGTGTCGGTTCTAGACGCGTTTACTGCGTGGGTAGCGTTCATGTCCATTGGTTGGGACGGCGTCATGCACTCTACGGCCACGTGCAGTCGTCTTCTGTCGATTTTGTTGACGGGACGCACGAGCACAATCATCGGTCGTCACTATGATCATATGGACGATGCCGATGCGACGTCCGTGTCGGCGACGACGTCTCACAACTACCCGGGAGCCGAGCAACACATGACGTCGTCACGTGCACCGCCTACGTTTATTGCCGGCGAAAATATTGGCCGCGCTCGACCCGTTCCCAGCGGAACTATTTTGGCCGATATGTAGGTTGTGTGTGTGTGTGTGTGTGTGTGTGTGTGTGTGTGTGTGTGTGTGTGTGTGTGTGTGTGTGTGTGTGCACGCGTATTCACACACGCATACGTTTACGTTTCGGCGACTATAGGTTCTTCTAAACGTCGAAAATCATGGAACGTAATCGCTTCTGTGGGCAATTGTTCTTCATACCAATCATTGCCGGATTGGTTCATTATAAGAAATGTAACGTTTGATGATGCCAACATTGGAATCGCCAGTGACATGAAAATATCCAAGGTCATTTGCCCGGCGACAAACACATAATCAGCGGACAAACCACGAATGGTAGCTCTCGACGTGTTAATAAAGCATATGGTAAACCCAGTCGTTGCGATAATATCATCGTTTAGACGTACATAATCGTTTTCACGTAAAGACAAATAATAATAGACCATGTTTCGCATTCGACGTTTACTTGCACGTGATTGACATAAAACGGCAATTTCCGTATTAAATCGTGAAAATGCCAGTGTTGTAATTGCAATAGCCAATGGATCAATTTCACGAAAAACACGCGTATACAATATCGAAATTATTTTTTTGTCGGGATTATCGTGTTCTAATGCATCTAAAGCCACATTCAACGCTGCTGCATGCTTTGGTAAAATAACGCCAGTTCCCATGAGGTCGCGTGCAATTTGCTACATGATGTACAAGCACAACAATGGTTGTTTGGTGTATAGCAAACTATTGTTTTTTTTATACAAAAATATGTTAATTTTGACGCCTATTGTCTATGTCACCATTTTTGTTTTCGATTAACGAAAAATGTAAAAATACATGAAAAAATGATCGAGTTTCTTCGTTCGAACGACAGCCTTTTGACGCACATAGAGCGAGTAAAATGTACGGATATCGGGCCCCAACCTACCATATCCACCAGAACCTACGCAAAGCCGTAGTTTTGCATCGACACCGAGGGAAGTGCGTACGCGGTGAACCTCACAAAATGAGTGTTACCTTGGACCTACGCAAAGCCGTAACACGAAAAGCCAAATGGTTGATTTTTCTCACCAAGCCATTTAGCCCGGTAGGTTGTGTTAGCTTTGGCAAAAGCAACATTTTTCTGCCAAAATATGACGATTTTCGCCATTTAAACGAAAAAGGTCGACGAATTTCCTTAAAACGCCAAAAATCGCCATATTTTGGCAGAAAAATGTTGCTTTTACCAAAGCAACATTTCACAATGTTGGGTTTGAAAAGCAACATTTTCAAATTGTGAGGTTGAAAAAAGCAACATTTCAAAAATGTTAGGTTTGAAAAGCAACATTTTCAAAATGTTGCTTTTCAAACCCAACATTGTGAAATGTTGCTTTGGTAAAAAGCAACATTTTTCTGCCAAAATATGGCGATTTTTGGCGTTTTAAGGAAATTTGTCGACCTTTTTCGTTTAAATGGCGAAAATCGTCATATTTTGACAGAAAAATGTTGCTTTTGCCAAAGCTAACACAACCTACCGGGCTAAATGGCTTGGTGAGAAAAATCAACCATTTGGCTTTTCGTGTTACGGCTTTGCGTAGGTCCAAGGTAACACGCATTTTGTGAGGTTCACCGCGTACGCGTTTTCCTCGGTGTCGATGCAAAACTACGGCTTTGCGTAGGTTCTGGTGAATATGGTAGGTTGGGCCCCGATATCCGTCGAAACCGGTCGCCCTCGAGGGCACTTTTTGCCGACAAAAAAATATCGACGACAGCACCCCCGTGCCGTAACGGTTTTTTTTGTCGACACATCCAAAAAAAAGTCCAGCCGATTTGTTCGACCAAAAAAAACGTGCCGAGAATGTCGTCAAATTTTGGTCGAACAACAAGGCGTGTGTGAGCGAACGAGCGGCGACCGACTGACTAACCGACCGTTTTTGAGCGCAACAACATGGCTGATGCCCTCGAACCACTCGTCGACGGAGAAGACGGAACGTTGCCGTACATGAAAACGGTCCTCGAAACGGCATCTCAAATACGCAAAACGTACGCCGAACGCCTTGGTGCGGTGTCCACGCGACTTGTACACGAAGCCGAAGACAACGAGCCGAAACCAACGGCCACAATCATCGCGTCATTCCGTTCGTTGTCGTACACGGTCGATCGAGGTGGGCGCGGAACGCACGTATGGATGCACGGAGTCGACGCTGACGCACGCACCGTCTCGGCCCGGGTCACGAACTTTTTACCCTATTGTTTGGTGCGCGTCGCTCGCGCCAACACGAGCGAAGGTGCGGCCCGTACGCGGGCACAAGCACTCGCGCTCTATTTGAACGCATTGTTGCGCGTTGCCGTTGTTACATTGACGTCGCGTGCCACCACCGACCGAGATCCACTCGGCGTGGGTATTGACGTAATTAATGCACTCGAATGCACGAATGCCGTGGTCGATTGGCGTCTCGAACGAAATTGGACGGCACGCTCACAAGGCGCCGATCGTGGCTTTAGAGGTGCAGAAAACAACGAATGGTATGTTCGTTTGATGGTGTATGCCCCGTCACTGGTGCGACTGGTGCGTTTAGTGTGTCAGCATGGATTCGATGCCACATGGCACGCGAACATCATGTATGCGCCCCATGCTGCGCGCACATACGCCGACTACGTCAAGTATGTAGTCGACCTCGAACGCCAATCGAGCGATCGTGTGCGTGATCTGTTGATTGAACGTGAAAAACAGAGTCGTCGTGTCGTCACACGCGAACAACGAGTGGCCGAAGCCGTGGCGAACTCACGTCCCATGGATTTTACGATACAGCCGCGTGCTGGGGTGGCGGCAGCAGCAGCAGCAGCAGCAGCAGCAGCAAACGATGACGATGACGATGACGATGAGCGCGCACTCGAAGATTTGCAACGCGATTTACGTGATTGGGACTTGGACGTTGTGGATTATCCGGCGCTAGCCAACGATGTGACGTCGGCGAACGACGACGACGACACACAAACGCGAGTGGAAAAATCACTCGAGCGGCTTTCAGCGTTTGTCATTGAACACCGATGGACGCAAGTGCATCACATTGTGGGCGCGGAAACGTGCGACGCAAACGGGCAAATGGTCGTGTGTGAAGCGGACATTGACTATACGCTGCGGTTTATGATCGATAGAAATTTTACGCCCGAACAATGGGTCGAGTTGCGAAACGTGACGCGAGTGATGGTGTCGTCGCGTGCGGAAACACACGCAGACATTGAAGTGAGCGTAGACGCCGACGACGTGAACGTGGCAACGTCGATTGACGGTCTTCAAGACACGGTGGCGCCCCAAGTGGTCATGTCGTTCGATATAGAGACGGAGTTCGTGGGCGGTGGATCCCGGCCGACGCACGAACGCGTGCTGCAAATCGCCGTGTACACGGGCGATCCGATTAACGATAGGGCAGGAACACACACGCAAGAAGTGGCGTTTGTGTATCGAGCGCCTGCGCGCTGGCGACAACGCGATGTGAATGTGCGGATTTTTGCGTTTGCCGACGAACGGCGCATGTTGACGGCGTTTTTGGCGTTTTGGCGACGCTTGCAACCCGACGTGGTAACGGGCTACAATGTGGAAAAATTCGACATTGACTACATTGTGCGGCGCGTTGAACACTTGAACTCGCCAAAAATGGCAGCACAAGCGCTGCGAGTGGGCCGGATGCGATTCGAACGATTGCGGTTGCGAACGCGCGCATTCGAGTCCAAGGCGGCAGGTCGCGTTGAATTTACGGAAGCCGTGGTGACGGGCACGTTCATTTACGACATGTGTTTGGCGATTAAGCGCTCGACGAAGGCGCGGCACAAGTTTCGCTCGTACACGCTCGAAAATGTGGCGAGCAAATTGCTCAAACAGTCGAAGAACGACATGCCCTATTCGCAAATTAACGTGAAACAAATGACGCCGGCCGGTCGTCTCGAATTACTCGAGTATTGTATGCAAGACGCGCGGTTGCCGTTGCGTTTGATGGCCCGTGAAATGGCGTTGGGTGAACTGATCGAGTGTTCGCGCGTAGTCGGCGTTACATTGGACATGCAAATTCGCCGAGGACAAATGGCGCGATTGCGCGCCGCCATGTATCGTGACTGCATTGTTACGGCGGCCGACCGCTGGCAACAGCCCGTGACGGAGGTTGCGGCTGGACGCGGTAGTATCAACAGTATCAACAGTAGCAATAGTATCAGCATTACTAGTAGTAGCAGTAGCAGTAGTATCAGCATTACTGGTAGTAGTAGTAGTAGTAGTAGTAGTAGTAGTAGTAGTAGTAGTAGTAGTAGTAGTAGTAGTAACAGTAG
>Ga0307380_10012783_pt1 | contig 10416 bp, 8 predicted proteins | sample UN3MG_FD_202239 | JGI IMG/M metagenome (GOLD analysis project Ga0307380, IMG submission 202239) | Soil microbial communities from Risofladan, Vaasa, Finland - UN-3 | ecosystem: Environmental > Terrestrial > Soil > Coastal area > Acid sulfate soil | place: Finland: Risofladan, Vaasa | collected... | reverse complement strand
GATGGAATATCGCTGTACGGACAAGGTCTCGGTGGATGATCCTGTGGAAAAAGTCTTGACCGTTCCTTTGGGAATCTACCCATGGACCTGCTTGGGTACACTGCCGTTTCCCGACCCGAAAACAGCAACGGTCAGGTAGACTGAAAGTGCGAGAAAAGCTGCATCCCATAAAATAGTTTCGATGTTAATGGAACTCCCCGAAGACGTGGAAAAACACCCGCAATTTATATCGAGGCCCCGTGCCAGATTAAACGTCAATGCCCCCATATACGATACCAGCAGGATATTGCTCAGCATAACCGTACCCGGCATCCAGAACCCGACCCAAAAAAAGATTCCCATTATAAGCTCAAGCATGGGCAGGACAAGGGCCGTTAAATTTATGAGACCATCCGGCAGGATCTGATAGTTATAGATGATTTTGGAAAATGCTGCCGGGTGCAAGATCTTGTCATAGCTGGCATATATAAATACTCCTCCCAGAATCCATCGTGCACCATAGTATAGAAAGCGGGAAAGATTATTTCTTTTTTTATCCATTTTTTCCATTGGCCCTACTAGGGGTGCCCATTGAAAATGTTCAACTGTCGTTAACCTTGCCGGATTCTATGGGAAGATCTTCTTCTTTCCAAAGGGCCCAGCCATTTATCAGTATTCTGACATTGCTAAAGCCCATATCGAGCAGAAAGATTGCAAGGTTGTGGCTCAATTCGCAGGTTTCTCCGTCACAATAGGTAATGATCGGTGTATCCGGAGAAATATCCTCTGTCACCCGCATAAAGTTCCGGTCGACCTCCTTCCAGGAGAGACCCAGTGCCCCTTTGATGTGCCCCTTTTTATAATCGTCCTGAGGACGGGCGTCGATGAAAACAACAGACCGCTGTAAAAACAACTTTTTTGCTTCATGCAAAGATATATCAAGCCGTTTGTCGGAGGGGTCCATCAGCCGGGCTTCCGGGGACCGGCTGCCGAACAGCTGCAGACGATCGTTTCGCAAGTAATTGATGGAAAACGCCAGCAGAGAAGCAAGAACGATCAGGGCGCTGCATTGCCAAATGGCCTGTGAACATTTCTGTTTGAGCATTTTAAATCTCTTGTTGAAAAGCCTTTTCAAGGCCCAAGCGTTAATGTTTCGCTTCTTTTGGGAAAAGATGCATTATTTTTAGCACAAAAGTCAATGCTTATAAATGGTCATACCCCCTTTAAGCTGAACCCTCGATAAATTACATATTTGTTCATTTTGATTAGATTAAATACAATAATGTTGTAAAAATGCTTCAAAACAGCATTCCGCAAACAAAAGAAACGATCCGTAATATTTAATTTTTCTCTGCGATTACAAAGGGCTACACAAGAAGAATGGTCAGGGAATACTCGGGTGGCACACCCTTTGCGTTAAAGCGGTTCAGTTAAAGGCAGAATGCAGCAAGAAACAGAACCGATAAATGTGCAGGGAGCGTATGATGAAATTTAAAAAAATGATTTTTATTTCCATTTTCTTTTTTCTTCCGGTGTCTTCAGTATTTGCAGGAGAAGGTGTTATTAATTCCGGAGATACAGCGTGGGTCCTCGTTTCCACCGCGCTGGTCATGGTGATGACGCCGGCCGGTCTTGCACTTTTTTACGGCGGTATGTCGAGGTATAAAAATCTTCTGAATACCCTTGCAATGACATTTGTGGCTTACTGCCTTTCAAGTGTCGTCTGGATGATGTGGGGCTACACCCTGGCTTTCGGTTCCACACAGTACGGTATCGTAGGGGGACTGAATCATTTCTTGCTTTCAGGCATCCATGTGGGCAGCGTTTCCGGTACGATCCCCACGTATGTGTTTGTCCTTTTTCAGATGACCTTTGCCTGCATTACCGTTGCCCTGGTCTTAGGTTCCGTAGTCGACCGGATGAAGTTTTCGTCCTGGATTGTTTTCACCGTTCTCTGGGTTACCTTCATTTATTCTCCAATGGCTCACTGGGTATGGGGTGGCGGATGGATGGGCGACATGGGCGCCCTTGATTTTGCAGGCGGTACGGTGGTCCACATTAATGCGGGGGTTGCCGGGCTTGTACTGGCCCTGATATTGGGCAAACGGATCGGTTTCGGCAAGGAAGCCATGTTCCCGTCGAGTATCGCACTGACAAGCCTGGGAGCGGCGCTGCTGTGGTTCGGATGGTTCGGGTTTAACGCCGGGAGTGAGCTGGCAGCCGACGGGGTTGCCGGATCAGCGTTCCTGGTGACCAATACCTCTGCGGCCACAGCGGGGTTGTCATGGATGTTCGCCGAATGGGCGGTCAACAAAAAACCGACGGTCCTGGGACTCGCATCGGGTGTTGTTTCAGGACTGGTCGCCATTACGCCGGCGGCCGGCTATGTAAACCTTCAGGCATCGCTGATCATCGGTCTCGTGGCCGGAATTGTCGGGTTTTACAGTGTCGCTGTCCTAAAAAATAAGATCGGTTATGATGATTCACTCGACGCATTCGGTGTCCATGGAATTTGCGGTATGTGGGGAGCGCTGGCCACAGGTATTTTTGCAAACCCGTCCATTACGGAAGGGGCAAAAGGGGTGTTGTACGGCAACCCCAAGCAGCTCTGGATTCAGGCCGTTTCAATTTTGGCAACAATAGTTTTTACAGCGGTCGGGACGGTGATTGTTGTGTATGTCACCCGGTTTATTACCGGTGGTCTTCGAGTTGAAAAGGAAGAAGAGATGCAGGGTCTGGACAGCTCACTGCATGGTGAAAGGGCATTTGAAATACAGCAATAACCCGAATTTTCGTAAAGAACACCAGAGCACTGCGGAATTTTCAAGGATAAATAAACAGGCAAACCATATCACCTGCCAATCGCCTATGTTTAGAAGGCATTTCAAAACCTTCCGAAGAGTCCGGTTGGTTCTTTATAGGCCGTGCAGCGCCTGATCGAAATCTTCGATCAGATCCTCGGTGGCTTCCAGTCCCACAGAGAGGCGAATCAGGCGATCGGAAATCCCGGCGGCGTTGCGGTCTGCCGCCGACATTCCGGAGTGGGAAGTGGTTGCCGGCCGGGTGATCAACGTTTCAACCCCGCCGAGACTCGGTGCGCTGATGGAAAGGCGGGAGTTGCCGATAAATCGATCGGCGGTTGCCACGTCCCCCTTGATTTCAAAACTTAACATCCCGCTGAAACCATCGAGTAATTCCCGGGCGCCAAGGTATCCTCCATACGTTTCCAATCCCGGATAATTGACCGTTTCCACGGCTGGATGGGCCGATAGAAATTTTGCGATTTCAAGTGCACTCGCGTTCTGATATTTCATCCGTACAGCCAGTGTTTTCAGCCCCCGATGTAAAAGGAAACAGGCGTGGGGATCCAGTGTGCCGCCCAGGTGAATGAGCTTGTGAGCAATTTTTCGAATCAAGTCTGCGCGCCCAACCACTGCGCCGGCCACAATATCAGAATGGCCGTTAAGATATTTGGTGCAGCTGTGCAGCGATAGATCAAATTTCCACTCGGCCGGCCGGAAATTGATGGGGCTGGCAAAGGTATTGTCGATCATGGAGATCAGCCCATGGGCTTGGGCGAACTCAACCACCCTTTTTAGATCGGCCACCCCCATCAGCGGGTTGGTAATCGTTTCCACATAGATGGCTCGGGTGTTGGGTTTTAAGTGTTTTTCCCAAGTGTCTGCTTTGTTGCCATCGATGAAATCAAAGGATACCCCTAAAGCACGAAAATCCGAGTTGATAAAATCGAGGGTGCCGCCATACAGGCAGTCCTGGGCCAGAAAATGGTCTCCAGGGGACAGCAGTGCCAAAAACGTCGTTGTGATGGCGGCCATACCGCTGGCGGTGACCAGACCGGCCTCAGCGTTTTCCAGTGCCGAAATCTTCTGATGCAGGGCAACATGGTTGGGGGTGTTGTTCATGCGAATATATTTCAACGCGTCGTAATTGTCCTGACCGGTATATTGAAAGGTAGATGACTGGAAAATCGGCAGGGTGACAGCCCCGCCGACCCGGGGTTCCGGTTCACCGGCATGAATCAATTTGGTTTCGATGTGCATCGGCCGCTGAGTCATGGCGAAAATCCTCCTATCCGGTTAATATCGTTTTGTTTACGTTCTTTAATAGTGCAGCTTCATCTTCGATTTCCGTGACACTTTTATGGAAGTCAACGTACAATGAACCCTAACGATCTGCAACCGTTAAAATCATCTTGGTAAAGACACTTGAAGGTTGAAATTAAGTGTTTTAAGCTGTATGAAAGTATTTTATCAACGGGTTTCATGAAAATATATGGCGATGGGTCATTTTCATCGGAATTCGTTTAAACAAAACCTTCTCAAGCGATGTCTGATAAAGTTTTCGCTGTATAAAAGGGATCGAAACTCGAGAAATAATTTTGTATCGTATGTGTATAAAGGGAAACGGGTTCTGATATAAGGAAGGAATGTATGCGAAAAGAATTTTTGCCGTTTTCCCGGCCGAGCATTGATGAAGCGGATATTGCCGCCGTCGGCGAGGTGCTGCGCTCGGGATGGATTACCACCGGTCCCAAGAATGCCCAATTTGAAGAAAAGTTCTGCGATTATACCGGCTGTGACCAAGCTGTGGCCCTGTCTTCGGCAACCGCGGGAATGCATCTTGCTATCAAAGCTCTGGGCATTGGCCCCGGTGATGAGGTCATTACCCCGTCCATGACCTGGGTGTCCACGGTGAACCTTATCGTTTTGAGCGGTGCAAAGCCTGTTTTTGTGGATGTTGACAAGGATACGTTGATGACCACAGCGGATTTAATTCAGGAACGCCTTTCAGAAAAGACCCGACTGATCGTTCCGGTTCATTTTGCCGGTGCGCCGGTGGATATGGCGCCTGTTCGAAAAATTGCCGCAGGCCGGAATCTTCACATCATAGAAGATGCCGCTCATGCCTTGGGCACAGAGTATCGGGGTCAAAAAATCGGCAAAAACGGACCGTCGATATTCTCCTTTCATCCCATTAAAAATATCACCTCGGGAGAAGGCGGCATGTTCTGTTCCGACAATCTCGATCTTGTTGACCGGATTCGCCGGTTGAAATTTCACGGGTTGGGTGTCGATGCCTATGACCGTCAAACCCAGGGAAGATCTCCCCAAGCCCAGGTGCTGGAACCGGGATTTAAATATAATTTGCCGGATATCCTGGCTGTTCTTGGAATGCGGCAACTGGCCAGGGTTGAAGATTTTAATGCAAGACGAACCCAACTGGCCATGCATTATCGAGAACGGCTGGCAGAGATGGATGAAATCCGGCCCCTGGCCATTCCATCCTATCCGCATAAGCATTCATGGCATCTATTCATCATTCGTCTGGATGCCCATACATCGAAGTTAAGCCGCAACGATTTCATGGAAGAACTTAAACGGAGAAATATCGGCACCGGCCTCCATTTCCGGGCCGTACACCAGCAGAAATATTACCGGGAAACCATGAAAGCTCCCCCGGGCGGACTGCCCAATACCGAATGGAATTCAGAACGTATATGCTCGTTGCCGCTTTTTCCGAAAATGACACACGGTGACGTCGACGACGTTGTCGATACCATAAAGGAAATATTGAAATCATGAGCAATCTGGCACCATTGTCCGTTGTGATTCCGGTGTTTAACGAACAAGAAACCCTTGATGAACTTATACGGCGTTGCCTGCAGGCCTGTCGAAAAACAGAACGTCCCTTTGAAATTATTCTGGTGGATGATGGAAGCTCGGATGGATCTGTAGAAAAAATCGATGCCGAAGCTAGAAATAATCCCGGTGAAATCGTCGGGGTTTTTTTAAACCGGAACTACGGTCAGCATGCCGCGGTGATGGCCGGTTTTGAACAGTCCAAAGGTGATATTGTTGTCACATTAGACGCCGATTTGCAGAATCCGCCTGAAGAAATTCCACGACTGGCGGACGGTATCGACAAAGGCTATGACGTGGTGGGGAGCGTGAGGGTTCACAGAGAGGACACCCTATTTAGAAGGGCGGCTTCCGCAATTATCAATAAAGGGGTTCAGAAATCGACCGGTGTAATGATGCACGACTACGGGTGCATGCTGCGTGCCTATCACCGTCATATTGTGGACGCCATGCTGATGTGCAATGAACGAAGCACGTTTATTCCGATTCTCGCCAACAGTTTTGCCCGAAGGACAATAGAGATAGAAGTAGAACATGAAGCGCGCAAACTGGGGGAATCGAAATACAACCTTATGAAACTCGTGATGCTGCAGTTCGATCTATTGACCAGTATGACAACCTTTCCACTGCGTCTTCTGAGTATACTCGGCGGAATTGTCTCTTTAGCAGGAATCGGTTTCGGTGTTTTCCTTTTAATCATGCGTGTTCTTTACGGCGCCGAATGGGCGGCTGAAGGTGTTTTTACGCTTTTTGCCGTTTTATTCATTTTTGTGGGTGCTCAGTTTGTCGGAATGGGACTGCTCGGGGAGTATATCGGTAGGATTTATCATGATGTAAGAGCCCGTCCCCGGTTTTTTGTTCAACGGGTTGCCGGCGAAAGCAAAATAACAACAAAAACATAGAAGGATAAATATGAAAGCGATCGTATTGGCCTATCACAACATCGGATGTATCGGAATCGAAGCATTGCTTCAGAACGGATTTGAGATAGCAGCGGTTTTTACGCATCCGGACAACCCCAATGAAAATGTCTGGTTTAACTCAGTGGCCGAACTTGCTTCAGGCCATGGTATTCGCGTATTTTCGCCAGAGGATATTAATCATCCCATATGGGTACAAAAAATTAAAAAATTTGCTCCGGACATTCTTTTCTCATTTTACTATCGCAATATGGTCAGCTCGGAAATCCTGGATATTCCTCCCTCCGGCTGTCTGAATCTGCACGGTTCCTTACTGCCGAAATACCGGGGACGATGTCCCATCAACTGGGTTCTGGTCAACGGCGAAACCGAAACCGGAGTGACTCTTCATTACATGACCCCTCGAGCCGATGACGGGGACATTGTCTGTCAGAAAAAAATTCCAATATCGGATACGGATACCGCCCGGACGCTTCACGATAAAGCCGCAAATGCTGCAGCCGATATGTTGAATGGAATACTGCCGCAGCTGCCTGACGGGACTGCTCCGCGAATCCCTCAAGATCATTCCCGGGCCACATATTTTGGTGCCCGGGGACCGGAAGATGGTAAAATTGACTGGAGTCAGGATGCAAATAAAATAAGAAATCTTGTCAGATCCGTATCCCGTCCCTATCCCGGAGCGTTCAGCTATATGGGCCATCGAAAATGTATATTCTGGGCCGTCAGCGTGGTGGATGACATCGGTGATCGTCCGGGAACGATTTTGTCGGCGGATCCTTTTGTGATTGCCTGCGGTAAAAAAGCCTTACAGGTTGATTTCGGTCAATCCGGAGACGGCATATTTATGAGCGGAAGACAGCTTGCCGAAGAAATGAATTTTGTTCCCGGAATGAAATTTGGCGAACCTTCAATCTGTCGCCTTGAAATGGTGAGAAAAAAACAGGTCTTGATACTGGGGGTTGACGGATTTATCGGCAACCACCTCAGTGAAAGGCTACTGAACAGTGGAAAGTATGAAGTCCATGGAATGGATCTTGGATCAACTTCGATTCAAAGGCTGCGGGACCAGTCCGGGTTCCATTTTTCCGAAGGTGATATTTCCATCCATCGCGAATGGATAGAATATCATGTCAGAAAGTGTGATATGGTGATCCCGCTGGTTGCCATTGCAACACCGATTGAATACACCCGCAATCCGATAAAGGTTTTTGAACTCGATTTTGAAGAAAATCTTCGCGTTGTTCGATACTGTGTCAAATACGGCAAGCGCATCATATTCCCATCGACCTCTGAAGTCTACGGCATGTGTGATGATCAGAAATTCAATGAGGACGACTCCCGGTTAATTTTAGGACCCATTCGAAAACAACGGTGGATTTATTCCTGCTGCAAGCAGATGCTCGACCGGGTCATCTGGGCTTATGGCGAACAAGAAGGTTTACAGTTCACTTTGTTCCGGCCTTTTAACTGGATCGGCCCACGGCTTGACAGCCTGGAATCCGCGCGTATCGGCAGCTCCCGCGCCATCACCCAGTTGATATTAAACCTGGCCGAAGGGACGCCCATACAGCTTGTGGACGGTGGAAACCAAAAACGCTGCTTTACCGATGTCAAAGACGGTGTTGAATGCCTTTACAGAATTATTGAAAATCAAAACGGCTGCTGTGACGGCAAGATCATCAATATCGGTAGCCCCGATAACGAGGCTAGCATCAAAGAACTGGCTGAAGTTTTAGTAAAAAAATTTCATCAGCATCCGCTGCACCAAAAATTTCCCCCTTTTGCCGGAATTCGCGAGGTGGAAAGCAAAACCTTTTACGGGTCCGGATATGAGGATGTCCAGCACAGAAAACCGAGCATCGATAATGCCCGGCGTCTTTTGAACTGGGAGCCGAAGATCGATATCGAGCAATCGGTTGAAGAAACCCTCGACTTCTTTCTAAAAGAAGCGGTCAGAACCGGAGAATGCGGAATTGGCCGGTCGCATGATTTGTAGCCTGAGACAAAAAATCCATGAAAATCGGCTTGCGTATTGATGTTGATACCTTCAGAGGCACCAAAATCGGGGTGCCGAATCTTTGCGAAATACTTGCGAAGCACAACGTGAATGCCTCCTTCTTTTTTTCCGTAGGGCCGGATAATATGGGGCGTCATCTATGGCGTCTTCTCCGTCCGGGCTTTTTTATTAAGATGCTGCGCACAAAAGCGGCCAACCTGTATGGCTGGGATATCCTGTTTAAAGGGACGTTCCGGCCGGGACCGATCATCGGTGAAAGGCTGGCCCCTATCATAATCTCAGCGGCACAAGAAGGGCATGAGATCGGCTTGCATGCCTGGGATCATCATGCATGGCAGGTACATATCGACACCATGGACCGGGATGCAATACGGCAATCTTTGCGTAAGGGGTTTGATCAGCTTACGAGCATCCTGGGTAAGCCGCCGGTCTGTTCGGCGGTGCCGGCATGGAAATGTACCGATCTCGTTCTAATGGAAAAAAATAGAATCCCATTTATCTACAACAGCGACTGCAGAGGCAGGAGTATTTTCCATCCCATCGTCCATGGGAAGAAGTTGCCCCAGCCCCAGATTCCCGTAACACTTCCGACCTATGACGAGGTCGTTGGAAATAAAGGGATTTCAGATGCCAATTACAACCAATACATTCTGTCGCTGATAAAGCCGGAAAAATTGAATGTTTTGACCATTCACGCTGAAGTCGAAGGAATCTCATGCGCATTGATGTTCGATCAATTTTTAAAGAAGGCCCGGTCAAAAGGAATCTCCTTTACCCCTCTGGGCGCTTTTCTCCAGAAGAAAACAGCCATCGACGGCGCTTCGATGGTATCGGGTAAAGTTCCCGGCCGTGACGGATGGATTTCCATTCAGGATCAAAATAGACCCGTCTGCTGATGCGTACAACCATCAACCGGATCATTTTCTACGAATAAATTTATGAAAAAATCTTACGTCGCCGTAATCGGCATTTTTTTATTGCTTTACATCCTGCCGCTCGGGATTCGGCCGATGATCATTCCCGATGAATCGCGCTATGCCGAAATCCCTCGTGAGATGGTCGCCTCAGGCGATTGGATCGTTCCGACGCTGAACGGGCTCAAATATTTTGAAAAACCCGTTCTGGGCTACTGGATGAATGCCGTGTCCATCAAACTGTTTGGAGAAAATGCCTTTGCCGTTCGTTTCCCCTCGGCAGCGGCAACAGGGATTTCGGCGTTTATGATATTTTTACTGGTTCGCCGATTTACAGGTGAAATTTTCTCTGCAACGCTCGCTGCATTGATATTACTGACGTCTTTTGAAGTTTACGGTGTTGGAACCTTCAGTGTCCTCGACAGTATGCTGGCCATGTTTGTCACCGTTTCCATGACGTCATTTTTTTTCGCCCATCACGCCGATCCTTCCACAAAAAAAAAGCAAGGGTTTCTATTGCTGTTCGGTGTTTTTGGCGGGCTGGCATTCCTTACAAAAGGGTTTCTTGCATTTGCAATTCCGGTGGTGGCCATCGTTCCGTTTATGATCTGGGAAGGTCGCTTCAAGGAACTATTTGTCATTGCCTGGCTGCCGATTGCCGCTGCGGTCCTGGTTGTAATACCTTGGGCCGTAATGATCCACTTAAAGGCGCCTGATTTCTGGCATTTCTTTATATGGAACGAACATATCAAACGGTTTTTATCTTCCGGAGCACAGCATCATGCGTCGTTCTGGTATTATATTTTTTTATTCCCGGCAGCGGCCTTGCCATGGACATTTCTCTTCCCTTCGGCGATTTTAGGGTTGAGAAAAACAGGTGTTAAGACCTCCATAAACCGTTATGCAGTATGCTGGTTTCTCCT
>Ga0307380_10012779_pt1 | contig 10420 bp, 5 predicted proteins | sample UN3MG_FD_202239 | JGI IMG/M metagenome (GOLD analysis project Ga0307380, IMG submission 202239) | Soil microbial communities from Risofladan, Vaasa, Finland - UN-3 | ecosystem: Environmental > Terrestrial > Soil > Coastal area > Acid sulfate soil | place: Finland: Risofladan, Vaasa | collected... | reverse complement strand
CGTCGAAATCGCCGCTGCCGATCATGGTCGTCTCCAGGAACTCGTACCGGTTCACGCCGCGCCAGACACGCCAGCCGACGAAGGCGTGGCCCGGCACGACGACGATGAACGGGTCAAGCGAGGCCAGTTCCAGCAGGCTGGCGAAGAGCACCGTGCCGTCTATGCAGTTGGCCGAGCCGCCCGCCGCCAGGCTCTCGGTGGGCAGCCGTACGCGCTGCGTGACCTGCCCGGCCTGCTGTCCCAGGTTGAGCGGCGAGTTGACGTAGACCAGGTCCGCGTCCTGCTTGAGCGCGGTGAAAAGCGCCTGCGCCTGGACGCGCACGATCGCTGCCCCTTCCGTCAGGGTGGATGCGCCCTGGTAGCCGGCGAAGCAGCGCGCCGGATGGTGCTCGGCGGCGCGGCGCAACAGTTGCTCAATCTCCGGGCGGCGCGGGGTGACCCAGGCAGCCAGGTAGCGGGTCAAGTCCACGATGGAACCGTCGGGGGCTTCGACCGCCAGCAGCGCCGTATCGCGGGCGTGCAGGTGGATGCGTTCGGTCTGGTCGTAGAGCGTGCGCGCGGTAGGAGCGGTTTGCTCCACGGTGACGCGCAGCGTGGCGGGGCGCATCTCGTTGAGCGTGGCGACGGCGGGCGGTCGCAGCACCGGCAGCAGGGACACCCGCGCCTGCTGGCCCTGCACCACGCGCGGGCTGGCGACGGCCTCGTCGCTGTAGCCCTCGACGGCGGCGCTGATGCGCAGGGCGGCGTTGGCGCAGCCCTGGCCGGTGTTGTCGAGCGTGACGGTCACCAGCGGGAAGGCCGAAACGTCAAGGTGATGGCAGTAGGCAGTGGGAACGGTGCGCGTGAGCAGCGACACAGAAACGCCTGGAAGGGCAAGTTGCGTAGCGATGGAGACCTGCTCTCGCCATTCGACGCGAGCATTGTCGCCGATAGCGATGTTCTCAGCGTGCTCAACACGGGTGATATAGATTGGACCACTCGTCGGCAGGGCTGGAGTCTCATCAGGCTTAACCAGAGTCTCTCTATCGGTCATCGCCTGGAAGCGGGCGGCGATTTCGGCTATATCATCTGGCAACGCAGTACCTAGCCGATGGCACAGGCGTAGGTACTCATCCAGATAACTCTGAACCAACACCCACTGCTCGTCAATGATGTGCTGAGCACGGGCCCGCTCTCTTGGATCAGCAGAGAGGCGCAGGATATCCTCATACTCACGGATAAAGTTACTGGATTCACGGATATGGATCTCTAGGTCCTCCTTGCGTCCCACCATTCACCTCCAGAGCGCTTGAGCAGTCACTACCATCTGCCTCGCCGCCGCAGCACGCCGAACAGAACACGCGGATGAAATAGGCCGGCCGACCAGGCTGCATTGAGAGCAGTCCTCCACCTGCGGACAGCCTCTTTCCATGCTTTCTGGCGCAGACACACTCTTGCCAACAGCAGGGACACCCTGGCCACCCCTCTCGTGTCCCCAACTGCCTCATAAGTGGAGGCGGCCCCTCCAAGCAAACTGACAGCATCCTGTATCCGATGCAGGTGCAGCATCAATTGTGCCCGAGAGAGAAGCAGCCGAGCCAGTTGGGGCCGGTCCCCAATCTGTATAACCATCGTCAGGGCTTCGCGATAGATCCTCTCGGCATCTCCGTAACGTCTCTCAACCTGTGCCAAGTCGCCCAGGAGACGCTGAGTAGCCACCACACGGCGCAGAATACCGACCCGCTGGCTCAACTGCAGGCTCTGCTCCAATTGGGCTTTTGCCTCGGACAGATGCCCTTCAAGCAATGCCAGTTCGCCCAAGAAGTGCCAACACTGTGCGATTACAGCCGACTCATTGGTATTGGTCAGAAGCGCAAGGCTTTTCTGAACGGATTCGCGGGCCTTCCGGAAGCGACCTCGGTCGCGTGCCAGCAGCCCTCGAACATAAAGCGGGTGAGCCAACCAGCGATCCAAGCCCAACTTTCGGGCTTCGACCACAATGGTCTCGCAAAGATGCTCGGCTTCGGCCAGCCGTCCTTGTGCGCGCACAACCAGCGTGCGCATGTGACGGCTTTTCAGGGCCATGTCAGCCTCACCCAGGACCCGAAAGCCTTCCTCGCAGGCTCGGTACAGGCTCTCTGCCTGCCGGTACTCGCCTCGTTGCTGAAGAATATTGGCCCGATCATGAGTCCAACGGGCAACGCTGACAGCATCACCAAGAGCCTGTGCCGCTTCGCAAGCCCACTCATTCAGCACGAGGCTCTGAGGCCAGTAGCCACGCAGGTCCAAGAAGGGCTGCAGAGCTTCGCGAAAGGCTATCAAGAGTCCCCACTTCTCTTGCGCATAGCTCTGATGAACTGCCCACCAGAGATTTGGCAGTCCGTGCTCCAGGGTAGCGTAGTTGTCGGCCTCTCTCTGAACAAGCTCCAAACGGTAGGCGATGGCCTTATCCACCGCCTGGTAGAAGAAACCGACGATTTCGACCTGTTGGCTGTGGGCTGTCACACAGTCCATTGTTGTGGCCCTATCATCCAGGCCGTTAGCTCCCATAGAATAGCTACCAATTGCTGGCAGCTCAGCACACCCAGGCGGCGGTAGATGGTCAGGCTCTCCCACAGGTCACGCATAGCGCCTACCGGGTGGCCTGTTCGGAAACGCACAATCGCAAGACGACGCAGGCTGCTGGCTGCACCCACCCGATTGCCCAGTTGGCGGCGCATAGCCAAAGACCACTCTAGATACGAGTAGGCTTCCCCTGTCCGGCCTTCGGCCAAAGCGATCAGCCCCAGTTGTTCATAGGTGTCCGAAGCGCCCCGCGTATCACCGATTTCTTCGTACAATGTGATAGCGCGCCCAGAGAAGCGCCGGGCCTGAGTCAAGCCACCCTGGTTCAGATATACCCACGCCAAGTGATGAACTGCCCTAGCAGTAGCTCCCCGGTTGCGCTGCATTTCGCCGCGTTCCAGAAGTTGCTTCAGATATGCGATTGCTTGCCCGTAATCCCCTTTCTTACGGTGGATGACGCCCAGCATGAGCAAAGTATTATCTGATGCTTCGGTTGCTCCTGCCTGCCTGCGCAGTTGATCTACCTCAAGATAAAGCGAGAGCGCCTCATCCAGCTCTCTCCGGTTGAGATGATAGGCCGCCACCTCCGAACGAACTGTGGCCATGCCCTCATAGTCTGACTGTTCAGCACATAGCGCCTCAGCCTTGCCAAGTGTCTCCAAAGCGTCCTTGTAGTTGTCCCGGTTCAACTGCAAGCGTCCGAGCACCAGAACAGCCTGGGCGTAAGAGCGCGGATTCTTTCCTTCGCTCGCCTCAACTGCCGCCTGTATGCTGGCTACAGCCTCGTCCCACCGACCAAGCGCTATCTGAGCCTCGCTACGAAGCAATAACAGCTGGTCAGGATTCTGCCCCACCGTGCTACAGGCCTGTAGGGCATCCTCACACCAGTGCAGCAATTCCGCGTCGAGCCCTCGCTGCCGAAGATAAGCAGCCAGGGCTTCTACATAGCCGATAAGAAGATGGGCTGCTTCCTCACCAGCCTGGCTCTCCACCCAGGCTCGAGACGCGCGCAGGTTAGGAAACTCGCGGTCCAATCGCTCATACTGATGCTGGTAACGCCTGGCCAGGTCCAAGCGATGTTTCGCAGCCCAGTAATGAACCGACTCCCAGTCACAAGCGACGTGCTTTTCCAACACCATACCAGACAAGCCAGGAAACACTCACAGTAGCCCTTGCTCTTGCCAGATCCTCGGAAGGTCGCTGTTCACGAACTGACGTGTGAGCGGGTGTACTCCGTAGCGGGCTCCCCCAGCAACAAAAGAAGCATCCAGCAGAGAATAGGCGACGAGTTGATCTATGGCCTCGATGAGCGACGCCTCATCCTCAGCAATGCCCACGCCAGCCAGTTCATCCCAACTTACTGTGGTCACAACGGTTCTGCCAATGTAGATGAGCATCCGCTGACTCACCAACGAGAGTTGCTTCCAACTCTGGCGGAAAATGAAAGAGTAGAGGTTACCACCAGCCTGCCGTAATTGCTTTAACACTGGATCCAAGTCCAGAAATCTGGCTTGGGCAACAACTAGTTTCAGCGCCAGAGGCGCCCCACCGGTTACCTCGTGGATCTCGGTCAGTTTCTCCCCAGGAGTCTCGAGAATCTGCTGCACCCCCCGCTGCTCCGCGTCCATCCGCAGGAAGAAAAGGGAATCTTCCAGCGTCAGCCCTTCTAGAAGAAGGGAGCAGGCGAAATCATGACGCACTTCCTTCCGGCTGGTAATAATGGCACGGCTGCCATCAAGGAAACCATGTAGCTGAGAAACCAGGGCATCAGCGTTTTCGGCCGTTTCGAGGTTATCTACCAGAAGCAGGTAGCGACGTTGGCGGAGGAGGTGAGTCATCACAGCATGTTTCTCTTCCGCTTTCATGGTAGGGACCTCCCACCGCCCTAGTTGCCGGGCTATGGCATCCATCAGGCTGTCAAAGTCGAGTGTTGCCTCACGAACCCGAACGATTTCCCCACCAGCGAGTATCTCTTGTTTGGCGCTGTCACCGACAACGCCATCGAACGACTTTTCGCGCACTGCTCGCCGTGCCAGTTCAACAGCCATTGCCGTTTTTCCTAACCCTCCCAACCCGCCAATAATAACTACAGGCGAACCACGAGCATTTTGGAGTGTTTCGAGCAGCTGCCCCAGGTCTCGCTCCCTGCCAGGCAGGGGGTAATATCGTTCATCAGGGATGGTGGACGGCCACAACATAGCCGTGGACTCGGCTGCCCTATCCAACTCGTCTCTCTCTCTCTGATACTGCTCCAGCAGTTGGCGCAGGTCAGCAACCTGCCGCTCGGCGTCTCGCTGCTCTTTGGGATCATCGGACAGCCGGCGTTTGTCCTCGTACTCTTTGATCAAATCCAGCGTTTTGCGGGTATTATCCTCGAGATCTTGACGCCGTTTGCGATTCAGATCCTCACTCATCGCCCACCTCGCACTTTCGCCACCACAGCCAGCATGCGCCTCCAGATTTGGACGGCTGCCCGCATCAACCCCTCAACGACAGTCTCCTCCAACACTTGTCGTCCAGGCAGATCAACGCCTTTGCGCAGCAGTTCAGTCTATACCTACTGGACAGCCACCAGGGTATTCTCCAACAGGTACTCACTCGGCAGCACTGAGGAAAGCCTCAATTAGCATCGAGTGACCTCCGCAAATCGTTCACCGCCGATCCCAATCCGCCAGTGCCTCGTGCGCCGATCGGCTCCCCAGCAGCAGCAGCCGCTCGAATAGATCCATCGCCCGGGACTTTTCAGCCGGATCGGAAGCGTGCGTGTAGACCGTCAAAGGCAAGCGCGCTAAATCAGGCTCCAGGATTGACGCAGCAGTACGCACATCTGTCACATCGCCACCCGCCGCGTCCAGGATGCGTTCTGTCACCTTGAGGGCCAGGTCAGGCACATCAACAGCCAGCGGCGCAAGATACTTAACCAGATACTTCGCCCCGTTCATCAAGGCTGGCGAAACCAGAAGTTGCTCGAGGAACGGCCTCAGACGCTCAAGGTGTTCGTTGCGCAGATACGTGAAGCACGTGCCCACTTCTGAGCGTACTCGGTCGTCGGGATCATTCATCAGTTGTAGCAAGCCCTTGCGGCAAACATCCTCCAGGTCAGGGTGTTCGAGATTGCGTGCATAGACCTGGGCAGCCCCCTGGCGCATCCATGCATCATTCCGCAGGAAGCGTCCTCGAGGCACAGAAAAGAAGCGCCGCGCGTGGAACTGCAGGCGCCGAATGGTCACAAGCAACGATCGCTTGAACTCTTCCTTCGGCCTATGCGACGGACACCCTGCGACCTGCCTCGCCAGGACCATAGCCTCGGGGTATCGAAAAGCCGCCAGACAGACCAGGCGGGCGCCCGCCTGGCGAGTGGCATCGTCAGGGTTGGCCAGCAACGCCTCAATCCAATGTCGGGTCTGGTAGAAATGGCTGTAGTAGGTCCAATAGAGAAAACGGTGCACCAGATGGCTTTGTAGGAGCTGATCGTGACCCTCCAGTGCCCGCCCAAAAACAGCCAGGGCACGGTGGTCATCGTAGCCTAACAGTGGCCCAAGGCGCTCAATGACACAAGCGCGGACGGCAGTCGAGGGATCTTGGGCTGCTTGCTCCAGGAGATGAAAGGCCCTCTCGACCTGAGGCGGCTTGCGCTTCACAGCACAGTGACATACTGTCCAAACCGCGGTTCCCCGGTTGGTGTTGATGCCGTGCTCGAACGGATCGCCACCGTAGTAAGGCGTACCACCTGAGGCCGGGGCACGCCAGAGTTCTTCGGTAGGGTCAGGGTCGTTCAGAGCCCAATCGGTCATCAACTCGAGCAGATCGTCCGGCACGCCAACCTCGGCCCGTTTCTCCAGCGCCCGGCAGACGCTACGACGAAACTCTCCCTCCACACGCGACGCAAACCGGCGTACCAGGTCGAAAACCCACTCGGCGGGCGCGTCTGCGTCGGCCAGGCCAGAAATAGACGCCGCAACGTAGTGGAGCGAGATCGTCTCGTCGAAATGCTGCGCCAAACGGTAGAAACGTTCCGGGTCTGCCTTGACCTGTTCTACAAAGGCACGGGAGAGTTCGACAACTCCCCCCTCAAGAAATCCTTCACGCGGGCCTCCCCATGCCGTCGAATCATCGTACTCACGCATTGCTCCAAGCCAGTCCTCGTCGGACATCTTGGCTTGCGCCGCCGCCTCAATTGGCGGCCCTACCTGGACGAACTGAACGCCCACCGGTGGACGGAGTTCGAAATCCGGGAACTTGCGTTCCAATTCACCCAGCCTGTCTTGTGCCGTCGGGCTCAACAACTGCCACGGCACGCTCTTGAGAAAGCGCAGTTGAGTGATGCCACGGTACCGAAATGATTCCCAGGTCGGTGTCAGGTTCAAGATCAACTGCTCCAAAGCAATCCGGCGATCGGCGTCCACAAACCTGAAAGCCGCGCCATACAGGCGACATGAATCATAACGCGAATCCTCCAGCATTTCGCCAATGTTCAACCGCCGTGGGTCGCCCATCAGGTATTCGAAGATGTCGCCACCATACACCTCGGGACTGGACAGATAGGCGTGAGCCAGAACATGCTGGATGGCTAACGACTCAACAGATGTCAACTGAGCGGCAGTTGTCCGAAACTCAGCGGGGTTCGCTTGAGCCAGACGTCCCACAGCCTCAGCCATACACCGGGCGAAATTCGCACCCGATGCGACGTGTTCGTCGTACCAGCCCCAGCAAAACAGGACGTCTGACGAGTAATAGGCTTTCCTATCATCCTGATCATCCTGTGGTGGTGCCAGAGTGAGCGATGCACGCACAAACCAGGGCAAGAGATGCTCGACGATGGCTTCAGGGCACGTGTGTATGGCAGCTCCCATTACCTCGCCAATGGCGTATTCGCCAAGCAACTGCTGTTCCCACTTGAAGCGATCCAGCCGACTTGCCTGGTGGACAGTCTCAGGATTGTCCCCGGTGGTTGGGCTGTCCACTCGTTCCTGGGCCAGTAGAGCATCCAGGCGACGATCCAGGTAGGCCCGCAGCGCTTGACAACCTGCTGCCGGATTTGAGTAAGCCAACGCATGGAGACAGAGGTCCCCCAAACTACTCGCGCACCCTCGCCGGAATAAATCACACAATATGTTCAGCGCCTCGTCACTCCGCCATTGATCCAGACGAGACAGACAAAAGGCAATTCGATCATCCCATTGTTCGCTCGTCCCAAGATAAGGGCGCAAGTGGGCCAAGACAGCACTGGTACGAGATCGAATCACTGTACCAAGATGACTGACGGCAGATTCTATGACCCTCTCGTCGTCACAGCGAAGTAATGGCCGCAAGACACCTTCGTTCAACCGATCGAACCAGCCCTCGTTGCCTCTGGCGGCCTGCAGGAAGCGTATCCCATCGTCCGCTCTGCACATCAACTGGCAAGCGACCTGCAGTTCGTCGTCGGTTGGATTGGGAAGCGACCCCAACCAGCCAATCAGCAAGAATCGCAGGTGAACACGCAAGCCATCAGCAAAAAGCAAGTCGGTAAGTTCGCGGCGGTATGCGGCCTGATCAGCATCCCGCAGGTAAGCCAGTATCTGCACTATCTGCGAGCGCTCGAACAGCCCCTGTGGACCGCTCAGAATCTCCTGGCTCAACGACTTGTTCTGAGCGACAAAACGTCGCGCATAGCAGTAGTCAAATAAAGTCTGGTGGGAGAAGAGCCAATTGCCCAGTTCTTGCCGGACGAAACCCTCTTGCTCCAGATACCTGGCAGCCTCGGCCCACTCGTCCAGCACAGCCACAGGAGCGGTCAGTTGACGGTTGGCTTGCATTGTATCTACCAGCCGATAGATGGCAGCACTGCAGGTCGATGGCGGTAGGGTATCAGGCGGAGTGGTTATGATCTTGTTCCTCCACAGAGCCTCGTAGAGTTCCTGGAGGGTGCGGAAGCACTCGGGGGTACCTTTAAGCGTCCTGCCAGTGACAACCTGGACGTAGACCTTGAGATGGAGGGGAACGGTAAGCAGCGATTGGTGTTCCGGCAGCAGGCGGGCAGGGTCTATGTCAATCGCCTGCAAAACCTGCTTGACTTGAGAGCCATCGAGAGGATGCAACTGAAATTCCCGGTCTACCTTGATCGTGGACAGGCGTGGATCGTTGTGCAGTTCAAAGGCACGGCAGGAAGCAAGAATGCGCACCCCCTCGACGTCACGCAGGTGAGCGATGGCGCCTAGCATCACGTCGAGCGTAGCCTGGTCACGCGAGAGGGCAAGTGAAAGAGCATCTAGTTGATCCAACAGCACCGCGCATTGGCCTTCGGACGCCAATCCGCGCACACATTCTTCCACGGGGACCGGTAAGCCCAGCCTGGCAGCCAGGTCATTCCGGCTCTTGACGCTGGAGAGGGCATCGGCCTTGATCGCCAGGACAGGCACGCCGTGGGCTTCCAGGCGTCCCAACACGTCGTGCATGACCACACTCTTGCCGCCGCCGGGGCGATCCTGGAGCATTCCTACTCGTTCCTGTGGATTCGCTCCCATCACCCACTGAACGATTTCGGCTACCTCGGCCCGGTCAATGTGGATATCGGCAATGTCACTGGGATATGCACGCAGTTCGGCACTGGCGTGGCGGACAGCGTTCAGCAGTTCATCGCGTGAGGGAGAAGAAGGTGCTGGGGCAAGATCGAAGTGCTGCTCAATGTGGTAAGCACGAGCACCATCGCCAATCGCAGCGCCTTGAGCCTGGCTGATCTCAGTGTAATACTTCACGCCTTCACTGCCTTGTTCCACCACCATTTGACATCGCTCTGTCGGCTCTCAACACAGGACAAGGAGACCCGGCAGGCTCACGGCAATTCCCGCCGGATCACGCTATGATCCTTCAGGCTTTCTCTCCTGGCCCAGCCGACGACGTCCACCACCTGGCGCAGCTCGGCTCGCACCTGTTCCCACGCCTTGCGCTGGCTTGGACGGCGGCGCTCGTAGAATTGTGTGCAGTCGAACACCAGGTAGCGCCCCACCGGGACGTAACACCGGTCGAGCCGCCACGGGCGCTGAACCGTGCGCTCCTCTGACATCCGCAGCGCGGGCAGCCCGACCAGGTCCGCCTGGCGCACCGCCTCGGGCAACTTGCCGGCGCTGGCCTCGTAGAGCATCTCGCCTTCCGCGACGCGCTGCACGCGCAGGCTCTCGAAGACACAGGGCATCGCATAGTACAGCACGCCGTTGTAGGGCTTGTCTGGGAAATGCTCACCGCTCCACTCGACCAGGCTGTTCTTGCGGGTGACATAGGTCCCGTTGGGGCCGCCCCCGGCGGCGAGTTGAAAGTTCAACTTGGTATCGTCGAACACGAAGGCGTAAAAGTGTTCGTTGCTGATTTCCAGGTAGGCTATACCCCCTCCTTTGGTAAAGACCTTTTCTTGGGCGATCTGGTCGTCGCTCCACCCAGCATCGTAGAGCCTGGGCAGCACATACTTGCGGCAAGTGTCGGACTCGGTGATCACCTGTGGGCCCTCCGGTTCTAGCGGACCAACTGGTCAGGACAGAGTATACTTCAGGTGAGGGAAGTGGGCAAGTGTTCGTGCGGCCATCCTACGGCTAGTGGGTCCATTGGCACTCTCCTGGTCTGGTTTTTGGTCAAAACCAGATTGTGCCAAAGGACCCCATTTTGTCAAAGTACATCCCCACCACGGTTTGGTGGGGTCCTACCAGCCCTGCCCCTCTCGGTGAGAGAGCTGATTCTGAGCCAGGCCCAGGGCAACCCCTTCTTGATCGAGGAGGTGGTCCGCTCGCTGATCGACGCCGGGAGCGTGTACCGGGAGGGGGACGTCTGGCGCGCTCGAGAAGACGTGGGGCTGGCGACCATGCCCGAGAGTGTGCAAGGCATCATCCTGAGCCGCGTGGACCAC
>Ga0307380_10012778_pt1 | contig 10420 bp, 5 predicted proteins | sample UN3MG_FD_202239 | JGI IMG/M metagenome (GOLD analysis project Ga0307380, IMG submission 202239) | Soil microbial communities from Risofladan, Vaasa, Finland - UN-3 | ecosystem: Environmental > Terrestrial > Soil > Coastal area > Acid sulfate soil | place: Finland: Risofladan, Vaasa | collected... | reverse complement strand
ACGGGCTCACGCTGAAGGAGAAGTGGGCCGACGGCCCGGTCACCTACCTCGGGCTGATGACGTCGGGGTTCCCGAACCTGTTCATGATCACCGGGCCGGGCAGCCCGTCGGTGCTGTCGAACATGATGGTGTCGATCGAGCAGCACGTCGACTGGATCGCCGACGCCCTCGTGCACGTGCGCGAGCGGGACCTCGACACGATCGAGCCGACCGAGCTCGCCGAGACCCGGTGGGTGCAGCACAGCAACGAGTTCGCAGACATGACCCTGATGCCCACCGCCAACTCGTGGTACATGGGCGTCAACGTGCCCGGCAAGCCGCAGGTGTTCCTGCCCTATCCGGGCGGCGTCGGGAGGTACCGGGCGACGTGCGACGAAGTGGTCGAGCGCGACTACCTCGGGTTCGTGCTCGACGGGGCCTCGGGTCGGACCGTCAACGACGGGATCATCCGCGAGCTCAAGCCGGACGTGCAGGTGATGCTCGAGACGATGGCCGAGATGGAGCTGCCGCCGATCGAGACGATGGGGGTCGACGGTGCCCGCGCGTTCATGGACGCGTCCGGGGCGATGATGCCGCCGGGTCCCGACGTCGGCGAGATCGTCGACGGCACGCTCCCTGGCGCCGACGGCTCGACGCTCGAGTACCGGCTGTACCGGCCGGCGACCGACGGGCCGCACCCGATCGCCGTCTACTTCCACGGCGGCGGCTGGGTGCTCGGCAGCGCCACCTCCGATGATCCGCTGTGCCGCTACCTGTGCGTCAACTCGAACTCGATCGTCGTGTCGGTGAACTACCGCCACGCCCCCGAGGCACGCTTCCCGGCGGCTGCCGACGACGGCCTGGCAGCGGCGACGTGGATCGCCGACCACGCCGTGGAATTGGGTGGGATCCCGGGCCAGGTCGCCGTCGCGGGATGGAGTGCCGGCGCCAACGTCGCGGCGGTGACCGCACAGCAGGCGAAGCTCGCCGGCGGCCCGTCGATCGCCGGGCAGGTGTTGCTGTGCCCGGTCACCGACGGCACCGCCAAGCGGGCGTCCTACCTCGACAACGCCGAGGGCCTCGGGCTCACCGCCTCGCTGATGGACTGGTTCTGGGACCATTACTGCGACCCGGCCGACCGCGCCGATCCGAAGGCGTCGCCGCTGCTCGCCGACGACCTGTCGGGCCTGCCGCCCGCGCTGGTGGTCACCTGCCAGTTCGACCCGTTGCGCGACGAGGGCGACGCATACGCGGCGGCGCTGGCCGGCGCAGGCGTGCCGGTGCAACACCTGCAGTGCCCCGGCCAGACCCACACCGCAATCCCGGCCGTCGATGCGATGGTCACCTCCGAGTACGCCCGTGCCGCAATGGCCGACGCGCTGCGGTCGTTCTCCGGCGCCGGCGTTACATCTGGGGTCTGACCCCTGACGTAACGGGCAACTCGGTGACAGCCCGTCGGTAGCGTCGTGAGGATGGCCTCGCTGACGCGTCACCGGCCTGCGCACCTCGCGCAGGGGACGTGGCGCAGCGGCGCGCTGCACGTATGGGGGTGGAACGGCATCGACACCGCGCCGATGGCGTGGCTCTACGGCGGGTTCCGCCACCTCGACGCCGACGGGTCGCGCACCGGCTGGCACGACACCCCGGTCTCGTACGGCGCGATCGGGCGGATCAGCCTCGACATCGACGGCCGACCGTCACTGCACGCCTCCTCGGTGCAGCTCGACGCGATGGGCACTGCCGTGTGGCTGTCGGAACTGCCGGGCGAACCGTTCCTGTCCGACTCGCTCGCGTGGTTCGCCCGGGTCGCCGAGCTCGCCCGCCGCACGGTGTCGGCCGGGCGGATCACACCGGTGATCGTGAACGAGGGCCCATTCACCGTCGCCCGATGGAAGCCGGTCACGACCGAGTCGATCGATGCCACCATCGCCGCGCTCGCGGCCTCGATGCCGCCGATCTGCACGGCGGGCTCCGGCGTCGAGGCGTCGACGATCTACGCCCAGCTCGTCGATGGGATCGCCCGGTCGTTCCTGTTCCAGTACGGCTGGAAGGCCGACCTCGGCCGCCAGCGCAAGCCCGAGGCCCAGGCGTTGCGCGCCACGTTCGGCGCACTCGCCAAACCCGATCACGTAGTGCGGGGCGGCACCGACGACTTTGACGACGCACTGCGCCAACTGCGCGACGAACTCGACCGGCACCAGCGCCGCCTCGCCGGTGAACCGGTGGTCGTCCCGCGCATCCGCCTCGTGATCTCCGACGATCCGGGCGACCCGTGGGTCGTGCGGCTCGAACTCGTCGACGACCGCGACAGCGCACGCTGGTGCACCGCGAACGACGTGTGGGACGCGAACGACACCGCGTTGGAGGTCGCCAAGGGTGCACAGCACCTCGATCGGCTCCGCGAGCTGATCGGCGCCACCGTCGATCAGATCAAGACGATCCCCGGCCTCACCGACCTGGCACTCGAACACGAACCGACGCAGATCGAACTCGAACTCGACGTCGCCGAGGACTTCCTCGACATCGCGCCGGTCGAGCTCCAGCGGTTGGGCATCGAACTGATCGGCCCCGAACGCCTCATCCGCACGCGCATGAGCATCAACGGCGAGGCCACGCCGTCGCCGGCCGACGACCGCAAGAAGCAGTTCGGCGCCGAAGCACTCGTCGAGTGGAAGATGGTGATCGGCGACGAGGAGATCTCCGAGGCCGAGATCGCCCGCGCCGAGGAGGCCGGCGCGACCCTGCTGCACACCGGCCACCGCTGGGTGCGCATCGACGCCGACGAACTGCGTCGCAAGCGCGCCAAGCTCACCGAGCTCCGGACCACCAAAGCGTCCGTCACCCCGATCGAGCTGCTGCGCCTCGCGAACGACGAGACCCTCGGCGGTGACCCCGCCGACTCCGACGGTGCCGCGGACGGACCCTCGCCGTTGATCACCTTGCGCGACGGCTTTGACGAATCGACCTCAGCCGACGCCGACTGGGTGCGCAACCTGCTGGCGGGCATGCCCGACGAGCGCCTCGACGAGACCCACGAAGCGGCCGAGTTCGTCGGCGAACTGCGCCACTACCAACGCCGGGCACTGTCCTGGCTGCAGTTCCTCGCCAAGCTCGGCCTCGGCGGCTGCCTCGCCGACGACATGGGCCTGGGCAAGACCGCCACCACGCTCGCCCACCTGCTCGAACGACCCGGGCCTCACCTGGTGGTGTGCCCCCTCAGCGTCGTGCGCAACTGGAGCCAGGAGGCCGCCCGGTTCACGCCGAAACTCGACGTCACCATCCATCACGGCGCCAACCGCAAACAGGCCGTCGACGACGATGCCCTCTTCACCGCCGACCCCGACCGCCAGCTCGTCATCACCACCTACGGCCTGCTCCCCCGCGACCTCGAACACCTCGGTGACGTCGAGTGGTCGACCGTGGTGCTCGACGAAGCGCAGATGGTGAAGAACCCGAACACCAAGGCAGCACGCGCGGTCCGCCAGTTGCGTGCCGGCCAGAAGATCGCGCTCACCGGCACACCCGTCGAGAACCGGCTGAGCGAACTGTGGTCGATCCTCGACGCGGTCAACCCGGGCCTGCTCGGCAGTCTGCAGAAGTTCCGCGAGCGCTTCGGCACGCCGATCGAACGGCACGGTGACGCCGACGCGGCGGCCCGCCTGCGCCACATCACCCAGCCGTTCATCCTGCGGCGCACCAAGGCCGACAAGCGCCTGCTCCCCGACCTGCCGGACAAGATCGAGCAGATCGCCTACGCCAAGCTCACGCGAGAACAGGCCACGCTCTATCAGCAGGTCGTCGACCAGCTGCTCGCCGACGCCGAACAGGCCAAGGGCATGAGGCGCCGCGGCCTGGTGCTCGCGGCGCTGATGCGCCTCAAGCAGATCTGCAACCATCCCGCGCACGCGCTCGGCGACGGGTCGCGCCTCGCCGGGCGGTCCGGCAAGCTGACGAGATTCGACGAGCTCGTCACCGAACTCCTCGACGCCGACGAGCGCGCCCTCGTGTTCACCCAGTTCCGCGAGATGGGCGAGCTGCTGCGCACCCACGTCAACGACCAGTTCCACTTCGACCCACCGTTCCTGCACGGCGGTGTGTCGAGGACGGGCCGCGACCGCATGGTCGACGCATTCCAGGACCGAACGGGGCCGCCGTTGCTGCTCGTGTCGCTGAAGGCCGGCGGCACCGGCCTCAACCTCACCGCGGCCAGCCAGGTGATCCACTACGACCGCTGGTGGAACCCGGCCGTCGAGGACCAGGCGACCGACCGCGCGTGGCGCATCGGCCAGGACCGCACCGTCAACGTGCACAAGCTCGTGTGCGAGGGCACGGTCGAGGAACGCATCGGCGTGATCATCGACGACAAGCGCAAGCTCGCCGAGTCGGTGGTCGGCACCGGCGAAGCGTGGCTGTCGGAGCTGTCGACCGACGAACTCCGCGACCTGGTGGTTCTGGAGATGGACTCGTGAGCCATCGTCACGCAGGAGCCGACTCGTGAGCCGGCCGCGCAAGCCGTTCGGCGCCAACCATCCCGGACGCCTTCCCGCCACGATGATGAAGGTCCTCGCGGCCGAGATGAGCGATCCCTCGCGCCTGCGTCGCGGCAAGCAGTACGCGAAGGACGGTTCCGTGCTCGACATCGTGATCGACCCCGGCACCGTCACCTGCGAGATCCAGGGCTCGCGCTCGACGCCGTACATCGCGGTCGTGGCGGTCACGCCCGGCAACGGGATGCCGCTGCGTCGCGACGTGAGGTACACCTGCACGTGTCCGGACGCTGACAACTGGGACAACTACGCGTGCAAGCACGTCGTGGCCACGATGTTCACGCTCAGCGACGAGTTCCTCCTCGAACCCGAACTCCTCGACCTGTGGCGCGGCCGCGCGTCCGAGTACGAGGACCACGACGACCGCCACGACGACCGCCGCGACACCGACGACGACCCACAGCCCGTCGCGGCCGGGTCCGGGCGGACGGGGCGGCACCTGCGATTGGTGCGCCCGGGCGACGGCGCGGCCATCCAGCGCGAGCCGGCGCCTCCGCGAACGGATCCGCTCGCCGACCTCCTGCGCATCCCCGCAGGAGCCGCACTTCCCGAGGTCGGCGAGATCGACCGCATCGAGCCCCAGCTCCCGCGCTCACGGGAACTGGCCGCCGTCCTGCGAGACGCACTGGGCAACCTGCGCATCGAGTGGGACTGAGCCGCAACACGCAGACCCGCCACCGTCCGACCCATCCAGGTCGGACCACCACGATCGCCCGCGCTTGCGATGAGCGAAGTGTCGCTATTCGGGCGGTTCGCTCATCGCTCGGGTTGTGGAGACGTCTGCGATGAGCGAAGTGTCGGTATTCGGGCGGTTCGCTCATCACTGAGGTCGTCGACGGCCCGGTGCCCTCCACGCAGCGTGAACACGCCCCTACACTCGGCGCATGGTCACCACCGCTGCCCAGGTCGCCGACGCGTTGCTGGACAATGTGGACCGTGTCGTGCGCGGCAAGCGCGACGAGATCCGGTTGGCGCTGTGCTGTCTGCTGACCGAAGGGCACCTGCTGCTCGACGACGTCCCCGGCACCGGAAAGACCAGCCTGGCCAAGGCGATCGCGAACTCGATCGCCGGAACCTGGACGCGGGTGCAGTTCACCCCCGATCTGCTGCCCACCGACATCACCGGCGTGATGGTGTTCGACCAACGCACGAGCACGTTCACGTTCCGCGAGGGTCCCGTGTTCACCAACGTGCTGATCGGCGACGAGATCAACCGCGGGAGTCCCAAGACCCAGTCGGCACTGCTCGAGGTGATGGAGGAACGCCAGGTCACCGCGGACGGCGTCAGCCGGCCGGTCCCCCGCCCGTTCTTCGTGATCGCCACCCAGAACCCGCGCGACTTCCAGGGCACCTTCCCGCTGCCCGACGTCCAACTGGACCGCTTCGCGATGCGGCTCACCCTCGGCTACGCCGACCCCGACACCGAGGTGTCGATCCTCGAGGGGTTCCACCGTCACCGCGCCGAGGACGACCTCGAACCGATCACCGATCCGGCCGAACTCGACCGGGCGATCTCCGAGATCGACACGGTCGACGTCGTGAGATCGGTGCACGGCTACATCGTGCAGATCGCCAACGCCACGCGGGTCCACCCCGACCTCCGCCTGGGCGTGTCGACACGCGGCACCCTCACCATGCTGCGCGTCGCACGAGCGTTCGCGGCCACCGACGGCCGCGACTACGTCACGCCCGACGACGTGAAGTCGGTCTCGGCGCCCGTGTGCTCTCACCGCATGGCGCTGACCGCCGAGGCCGAACTGCGCGGGGCGAGGGTCGAGACCGTGCTGGCCGACATCATCGACGACGTCCCGGTGCCGCGTACCCGAGAGAGCTGAGCGTGCTCACCAAGTCGGGCCTCGGTACCGTCCTCACCGGATTGGTGCTGGCGATCGTCGGCTGGTGGTGGAACTACGAAGAACTCGTGGTCGCCGCGTTGGCGATCGGAGCGGTCCTCCTGGTGGCGGTCTGGGTGTCGCAGCGGCCGTTGCGCGCGGTGGTCACCCGCCGGCTGCATGCGGTCCGTGTCCCGCGGGGCGACCCGATCGTCGTCGGCTACCGGGTTCGCAACGCCACCCGGTTCCGCTCCGGACGTGCCACGATCATCGACCGGTGCGACGGCGCCGAAATCCGCGTCGACGTGGCACCGGTGGCCTCGAACGCCGAGGACACGCTGACCGGAGCGATCCCGACGCGCCGCCGCGGGATGTTCGACGTCGGCCCGTTCGAGATCGAACGGATCGACCCGTTCTGGCTCACGGTCGGCAGCCGCCGCGACACCATGCGCAGTTCGGTGATCGTCCATCCGAAGATCTACGACCTCGTCGGCCCGCACGGAGCCGTGCGCGTCGTCGAGAACGAGTCGGTGCTCCGGCGGGCGACCGCCGACCCGATGTCGGGGTTCGTGTCGTTGCGCGAGTACGTCGCCGGTGACGACCCGCGCATGATCCACTGGCCCACGACGGCTCGCACCGGCACGTTGATGGTGCGCGAGCACGTCGAGGTGCGCCGGCCCGAGTTCACCGTGGTGCTCGACACGGCGCCGTCGGTCGGCACTGCGGACGACTTCGAGGAGGCTGTCGACGTCGCCGCGACCCTCGCCGTCCACGCGATCCGCACCGGGCTCGACGTGGTGGTCCGCACGACCGATCGCGACCACGCCGGCCGACCGACGCCACTGCTGACCGATGCTGCCGTGCTCGACCTGCTCACGCCGGTCCTCCAGTCGGAGGATCGCAACTTGTTGCCCGTCGCTGCGCTGTTCACCGGCGGGTTCGACCACACGTCCGTCGTCGTGGTCACGGGTCCGAGCGGACCGTCCAGTTCTCTTGCGGCGTCGGAGCGCATGTCGGTGGTGCGGATCGGCGCAGGGTCGGTCGGCGGGCCGGGGATCGTCCTCGCTGCCAACCACGCCCCCGAGTTCGTCCGCCGCTGGCGGTCGTGGGGCGGGTGACGCCCATGAGCGAACCCGCTGTGAACCGGCTCGCCGACTCGCGCCTCACACGCGCGAGGATCATCGTCGTCTCGGTCGGTTTCGCGATCGTCGGCGCTGCAGCCGGGGGAATCTTCGACCAGGACGAGTGGACGCTCGTCGTCGCCCCGCTACCGGCCGCCGCGGTCGCCTTGACCCTGCTCGGGCGGCCTGCGCTCGCACGGGCCGCGGGCGCGGGCGTGGCAGTGCTGCTCGCCGTCGTGATCGCCATCGCGGCGGCCGGCGGATCGATCGGCGACATCACACGCGCGTTCACGTCGGGTCCGCAGGGGCTGCTGTCGACCGACTGGCCGAGCCCCGAGCGACCCGAGCTACTCGGCACCGTCGCCGCCGCGCTCGCCACCATGTGTTCGATCAGCGCCGAGATCGCCGCACGGCGGCGATTCCACCTGCTCGGACTGCTGCCGTTGTTGCTCACCTACGTCGCGGTGATCGCGCTCAGCGCGCCGCTCGGCGTCACGTGGACATGGCTGGTCGGTCTCACCGCGGTGTCGGTCACCTTTGCGGTACTGCGCAACGACGGAACACTCAGCGACCGCATGGTGCTGCTGCGCGGCGAACGTCGCCTGCTCGGTCTGCTCGGGTGCGCCACTGCACTGGTGGTGCTGATCGCTCTGCCGGTGTCACTCGACGCCCGCGCCGATCCCCGCCGCAACGACCCGGCCCAGCAGACGGCACCGCTGCTCGATCCGATCGAAGCCACCCTGGCGCTGCGCGAGCTCGACCCGCCCGCCGACCTGCACATTGCCACCGCGAACGACGACGACCCCTTGCCACTGCGGTGGCGGACTGCCGCTCTGACGAGCTACGACGGTCGACGCTGGTCGCCGAGCCTGACGCTGCGGCCCATCGGATCCACGCTCGGCCCGGCAGTCGAGCCGACGATTCGGGCCCAGGTCAGCTTCCTCGACGACAACCTGACACTGGTGCCGCTGCCCGGGCCGCCGGTCGAGGTCGACGCCGCCATCGAGACCGACGCCGATCGCACGGTCGTGCGACTCGCCGAACGGCCGGCAGCTGGTGACATGGTCGGCGTCGTCGCCAACGCACCCACAACTGCGAGCGACGCCGTCGAGGTCGGCGTGGCACCGCGGCTGGTCGACGAGGACACGTCCGGTCTCACACAGCTCGCCGAAGGTCTCGCCGGTGACGGCGACGCACTCGAACGACTCGGCCAACTCGAAACGACGATGCGGGAGGAGTTCGTGCTCGACAGCCAGGTCCAGGGAGGCGGGCTCGAGCAAGCACTGATCGACCGCTTCCTCCGCGACACCCAGCGCGGGACCGCCGAGCAGTTCGCGACGTCGTTCGTGCTGCTCGCACGGTCGCTCGGCATCGAGGCCCGTGTCGCCACCGGGTTCGTCGCTGGCGAGGACGGGGCGACCGTGACGCCGCCGGGGCAGCCACTGGTGCTGTCGTCGGCGGACGCATCGGTCTGGCCGGAGGTCCAGCTGAACGACGGCAGTTGGATCGCCTACGACCCGGTTCCCTCCGCCGAGGCAGACGACGGAGCGCCCCCGCCCCCAGAGCCCCAGGTCCAGACACCCGCTGCGCCACAGCCTCCGATCGCGCCGCCACCGGAGTCCGACAGCCAGACCACCGATGACGACGAGGTCGTCGACGCGGCTTCGGATGGTGCGTTGTCGGCCGTGCTCACATGGGTGATCAGGGGCTCGGTTGCACTTACAGCGATCGTGCTTCCCGTACTCGTCGCGGCAGGTCTGATCGTCGGCGTCAAGTACCGCAGGCGACGCCGGCGCCTGCGGGCCCACGATCCCGCCGATCGGATCCGCGGGGCCTGGGCGTCCGCGACCGATGCGCTCGTCGATGCCGGCCTCGCCATCGAACGGTCGAACACCGACTCGGAGATCGCCGCGGGCGGGACACCGTTCGCCCCCGACGCGTCAACGCAGCTTCGTCGGCTCGCGACGATGTCGAGCTCGGCCACCTTCGGAACGCCACGTCACCCCGACCTCCTCGCCGAGGAATCGACGTCGTGCCTCGGTTCGATCGAGCAGGCCGTGATGGCCGTGCGTACCCGATGGCAGCGCCTCCGGTGGCGCCTCAGCCTCCGGTCGCTGCGTCCCGCCACGCGGTCGCCGGTCACCGAGTGACGACTGGCCGCTCGGCGGAGGCGCACCGGCGGCGACTCACGGCGGAGCGGTCGTCGTGGTCGTGGTCGTCGGCGGAGCCGATGCCACCACCGTCAGCGTCGCCGGGGCGGACGTCGCCTCGCCGTCGGTGACCTCGTAGGTGACCGTGAACGTGCCGGGCACCGTCGCCAGGATCGAGAGTCGAAGACCGCTGCGCTCGACGACGACCTTGTCGGGGTCGGAGAACGTCGAGCCGACGATGCGCAGCGACTCACCGTCCGGGTCACTCGCTTGCAGGTCGACGACCGCTGAGGTTCCGACCGTCACGGAGATCGACTGGTCGGTCGCGATCGGCGGCTGGTTGGCGGGTGGGGCATCGACCGTGACCGTGGCCGATGCCGAGACCCCGCCGTCGAGGTCACGAACGCGGTAGGTGAAGCTGCCCACGCCGAGCCCATCGCCCGGATCGACGGTGACCGTCCCGTCGGGCTCCGGTGTGACAGTGCCGCTGCCGCCGCCGGAGAAGCTGATGGTGGTCGGCAGCAGTTCGATGACGGTGAGCGAGCCGCCCGAGTCGGCATCGGTGTCGTTGGCGACCAGATCGACGGTGCGACGTCTGCCGTCGGTGACGTCGACGGTGTCGGCGTTGGCGACCGGTGGTTGGTTCTGGACGGTGACGGTGACGGTGACGGTCGTCGAGAGGCCGCCCGGGTCGACGATCGTCGCGGTGAAGCTCGACCCGCCGACGGCCGCCCCGACCGGTGGAGCGATCACCATGCGGTCGGCCTCGCTGCTCACCCAGTCGGGTGCCC
>Ga0307380_10012777_pt1 | contig 10420 bp, 6 predicted proteins | sample UN3MG_FD_202239 | JGI IMG/M metagenome (GOLD analysis project Ga0307380, IMG submission 202239) | Soil microbial communities from Risofladan, Vaasa, Finland - UN-3 | ecosystem: Environmental > Terrestrial > Soil > Coastal area > Acid sulfate soil | place: Finland: Risofladan, Vaasa | collected... | reverse complement strand
CGGCCGACCGCATTCGCATCTCGGACAAGTTTTCGGAATTCCACGTGGTGCCGGACCGCACCCGCCCGCTCGACTACGAGGTTTACCAGGTGGAAGAGGTGATCGGTTACGGCAGCGAGGCGGGCGAAGAGCAGGAGTTCAGGCCATTCTACTCGGCCAGCGATTTCGACGCGGCAGGCGGAGCCTACTACGCGGTGAACCGTCAGCGGAGGGTGGCATCGGAGCGCGAGAAACGGCTTGGCAGGCGGTCGAGCTACACGGGCAGCGAGGTGTTCATCTCGCTTGTGGACGCAAAGAATGCGCCGTACCGGCCCGACCTGCAGCAGTTCGGCGTGAAGGCGCTGTGCACCAATCGCGATCTGCCGGTGCAGATGCCGGTAGGGATCGGGCGCACCGATTTCACGATGGACCAGGGCGGCCCGTGGGAGTCGATCCGCTGCGTGGGGCACCAGACGGTGCCACAGGAATCGTACGCACAGGACGATTTTGCGTGGCGGGTGATCAGCCATATGTCGCTTAACTACCTGTCGCTGGCCGACACGGAGAACGGGACGGCGGCCGCGGCGTTGCAGAGCCTGCTGCGGCTGTACGCGGATGCTACCGACCCGGGCACGCGCAAGCAAGTGGAGGGCGTGAAGGCGGTGCACAGCAGCCCTGTTTTCAGGCGGATCACCACGGCTGGAGGCATCACGTTCGCCCGCGGGCTGGAGGTGGCGGTCACGCTGGACCCCGCGGCATTCGAGGGGACCGGCGTGTTTTTGCTGGGCGCCGTGCTGGAGCGCTTCTTCGCAAGATACGTGTCGATTAACTCATTCACCGAAACCGTGATCCAGGTGCTGGAGAAGGGCAAGGTGGTGGAGGTCATGCGATGGCCGGCGCGGACGGGCCAGCGGCAAATCTTCTGATGCAGCGGCTGCAGGAGAAGCCATACGCGTACGATTTTTTCCACGCGGTAAGGCTGATCGAGCGGGCGCATCCGGAGCTTCCGCCGGTAGGGCACTCGGAGCATCCGTCGGATGATCCGCTGCGGTTTTGCCAGCGGCCGTCGCTGGCGTTTGCTCCGTCGAGCATCGATTGCATCGTGCCCGGCGAGGACGACAGGCCGGCGCGGATGTTCGTGAGTTTTTTCGGGCTGCTGGGGCCGCACGGCCCGATGCCGCTGCACATCACCGAGTATATCAAGGACCGCGAGCGGGAGAAGGACTTCACACTCGCGCGCTTCCTGGACATGTTCCATCACCGGTTCATCTGCTTCTTCTACCGGGCGTGGGCGTGCAACCAGCAGACGGTGAACTGGGAGCGAGGCGGCGAGGATCGGTTCGGCGCGTACGTGGGCAGCTTGTTCGGGATCGGGATGGAAGCTTTTCGCGGGCGCGACGCGGTGCCCGACGTGGCAAAGCTGCATTACGCGGGCCGCCTTATGTGCCCTTCGCGGAACGCCGATGGGCTCAAGGCGATCCTGGAAGATTTCTTCGAGGCGCCCGTGGCGATCCGGGAGTTCGTCGGGGAGTGGGTGGAGCTGCCCGAGGAAAGCCGGTGCCGGCTGGGCGAGTCGCCCGAGACCTGCTCGCTGGGCACAACGGCTATTGTGGGTTCGCGCGTCTGGGAGTGCCAGCATCGGTTCAGGATTCGGATCGGGCCGATGAGCTACAAGCAATACGAGGGTCTTCTGCCGCAAGGCGTGAGCCTGGCGCGCCTCGTTGCGTGGGTGCGCAACTACGTGGGCGACGAGTTCCGCTGGGACGTTCAACTGGTGTTGAAAGCGGCGGAAGTTCAGCCCAGCAAGCTTGGCATGTCGGGACGCCTGGGTTGGACTACGTGGATGGGCGGCACGCGAGCGGACCAGGAGCTGGACGACGTGGTGCTGGGGCCGTTCCCAGATTGAATGTGGTGTTGAAAACGCGGATCATTGATCCGGATTGGGCCACAGATGACAGGGCCGTAATGAGCGGTTTCGCGAAGGAAAGAAGCGATGGCTGAGATCAGTCGTGCGGCAGCGTTTGGCAAGCTGAACAGTTTGGCCTACAAGGCGATCGAGAGTGCAACCGTTTTCTGCAAGCTGCGGGGCAATCCGTATGTGGAGCTGGTGCATTGGCTGAACCAGATCCTGCAACTGCAGGATTCGGACCTGCACCGGATAGTGCGGGCGTTCGAGCTGAATCCGTCGAAGCTGGCCGCGGATATGACGGCGGCATTGGACAGGCTGCCGCGCGGGTCGACATCGATCTCGGACCTATCGTCGCATCTGGACGCGGCGACGGAGCAGGCGTGGCTGTATTGCACGCTGATGTTTGGCGAGTCGCAGATTCGCACCGGGCATTTGATGCTGGCCATGATGAAAACGCCATCGCTGCGCAACGTGCTGGCCGGGATTTCGAAGGAGTTTGACAAGGTCAAGCCCGACCGGCTATCGGATGAACTGGGGAAGATCGTGAAGGGTTCGCCGGAGGAGAACCTGCCGGCGACGGATGGCACGACGATCGGCGGCGGGGCGGAACCCGGCGAAGCCAGCGGGGCCGTGCCCCCCGCACAGATGGGCAAGCAGGAGGCGCTCAAGCGGTATTCGGTTGATTTGACCGACCGAGCCAGGAACGGCGAGCTTGACCCTATCGTGGCGCGCGACGGGGAGATCAGGCAGATCATCGACATCCTGATGCGGCGCCGGCAGAACAACCCGATCCTGACGGGCGAGGCCGGCGTGGGCAAGACGGCAGTGGTGGAAGGCTTCGCCCTGCGCATAGCGGCGGGTGACGTGCCGCCGGCATTGAAGGACGTGACCGTGCGGACGCTGGACCTTGGCCTGCTGCAGGCGGGGGCGAGCATGAAGGGCGAGTTCGAGAACCGCCTCAAGCAGGTGATCGAGGAAGTACAGTCTTCCTCCAAGCCGATCATCCTGTTCATCGACGAAGCCCACACGCTGATAGGCGCGGGCGGAGCGGCGGGGCAGGGGGATGCGGCCAACCTGCTGAAGCCGGCCCTCGCGCGCGGGACGCTGCGGACCGTGGCCGCCACCACGTGGTCGGAATACAAGAAATACTTCGAGAAGGACCCCGCGCTCACCAGGCGGTTCCAGGTGGTGAAAGTGGAGGAGCCGACGGAGGCGAAGGCGCTGCTGATGCTGCGCGGCCTTGCTGCTCCGCTCGAGAAGCATCACCGCGTGCAGGTGCTGGACGAGGCCATCGACGCGGCCGTGAAACTGTCGCATCGGTACATACCCGCGCGGCAGTTGCCCGACAAGGCGGTGAGCCTGCTGGACACGGCGTGCGCCCGCGTGGCGATCAGCCAGCACGCGGTTCCGCCGGAGATCGAAGACACTCGGCAGAGGCTGAACGCACTCAAGATCGAGTTGGAGATCGTGGAGCGCGAAGCGGCGGTCGGGGTTGATCATGCCGTGCGCCGCGGCGAGGTGGCCGGGAAGATCGAGACCGAGCAGAAGCACCTAGCCGAGTTAGGAGCCCACTGGAAAGTCGAGAAGGAACTGGTGGATAAGATACTTGAGATCCGTGCGAAGCTGCGCGAGGAGGCGCCGGGCACGATCGAATCGGCGGCGGCCGAGCAGCCGGAAGGCGCGGCTGGGAAAGGCGCCCCCGCCGCACAGGCGGATGCCGCGGCGCAGCAGGTTGCCGAAGGCGAGCCGGCGTTTGACCGTGCTGCCGCGCTCGAGGAGCTGAAATCCTTGCAGCAGCGGCTGGCCGAAACGCAGGGTGAGAAGCCCCTGATCCTGCCGAGCGTGGACGCCCAGGCGGTGGCGTCGGTGGTGGCCGACTGGACGGGCGTGCCGGTGGGCCGCATGGTGAAGAACGAGATCGATGCCGTGCTGAACCTTGCCGACGCGCTCGAGAAGCGGGTGCTGGGGCAGCGGCACGCGCTCGAAACGATCGCGAAGCGCATACGCACGTCGCGCGCGGGGCTCGTCGATCCGCGCCGGCCGATCGGGGTGTTCATGCTGGCCGGGCCGAGCGGCGTGGGCAAGACGGAAACAGCCCTCGCACTGGCCGAGGCGTTGTATGGCGGTGAGCAGAACGTGATCACCATCAACATGAGCGAGTTCCAGGAGGCCCATACGGTTTCAACACTGAAGGGTGCTCCTCCGGGCTACGTGGGCTACGGCGAGGGCGGCGTGCTGACCGAGGCGGTCCGCCGCCGACCGTACAGCGTGGTGCTGCTGGACGAGATCGAGAAGGCACACCGCGACGTCCACGAGCTGTTTTTCCAGGTGTTCGACAAGGGAATGATGGAGGACGGCGAAGGACGGCAGATCGACTTCAAGAACACGATTATCCTCCTGACGACCAACGCAGGCAGCGACCTCGTTATGAGTATGTGCAAGGATCCGGAGCTGATCCCCGAACCGGAGGGGATCGGCACGGCCCTGCGCGATCCGCTGCTGAAGGTGTTTCCGGCGGCGTTCCTCGGCCGGCTCGTGGTGGTGCCGTATTACCCGATCTCGGATGCGGTGATGAGGACTATCATCGTGCTGCAGTTGGGCAGGATCAAGCGGCGCATGGCCGATACGCACAAGATAGCATTTGCCTACGACGAGTCGGTCGTGGACACCATCGCTAAACGCTGCACGGAGGTGGAAAGCGGGGCGCGGATGGTGGACGCGATCCTGACGCACAGCCTGCTGCCGGAGGTGAGCCGCGAGTTCCTCACGCGGCTGATGGAGGGCAAGGCGGTACGCCAGGTGAAGGTGGGCACGGCCAACGGGGAGTTTGTTTACTCGTTCGGGTGAGCGAGTGGTCGGCTGCGAGTTACAGGAGAATCCGATGCCCATACGGTCCCAGGCCAACAGCCCTGTGGCGATCAACACGCCGCTCGGCGATGACGTGCTGCTGCTGCTGAGCCTCCACGGCGTGGAACGGCTGGGGCGGCTGTTCCGCTACGAGGCTGACATGCTCAGCGAGGACGGTAACATTTCGTTCGACAAGATAGTGGGCAGGAACGTGACGGTGCGCGCGGACAGTCGGGATGGCAAGAAGCGGTATTTCAACGGCTTCGTGAGCCGGTTCAGCCACATTGGCTGGCGGGACCGGCTGGCGGAGTACCGAGCGACGATAGTGCCGTGGCTGTGGTTCCTGACGCGAACGTCCGACTGCAAGATATTCCATAATGCGAGCGTGCCGGACATCGTGAAGAAGGTTTTCCGCGATTCCGGCCGGTCCGAATTCAGCGACAGCCTTTCCGGCTCGCATAAACCCCTCGAATATCGCGTCCAGTACTGTGAAACCGATCTGGACTTCGTCAGCCGGCTGATGGAGTGCGAAGGCATCTATTACTATTTCGACCATAGCAACGGGACGCACAAGCTGGTGCTGGCGGATACAGCGAGCTCCCACGGGCCGGTATCGGGTTATGCCGAGATTCCGTTCGTGCCGCCTTCGGCGGTGGGCAGGGTGCAGGGGATCTCCGGGTGGGTGCTCGAGCAGGAGATACAGCCCGGAGTCTACGCGCTCAAGGACTACGACTTCGAGAAGCCGAAGGATGGCCTGCTGGCATCGTCGAAGATGGGCGGAAGCGATGAATCCAAGCTCGAGATGTTCAGCTATCCGGGCGGCTACACTGCCTTCTCGGAGGGCGAGCGTTATGCACGTGTGAGGCTCGAGGAATTGCAGGCGCAGGGGATGGTGGCGCGGGGCACGGGCGATGTTCTGGGGATTGCTCCGGGGCATACGTTCACGCTCACGGGTGTGCCGCAGCCCGCAGAATACCTGGTGGTCTCGGCCGAGTATGGGGTAGAATCGAACGCGTATGATTCGAGCGGAAAAGAAGTTGAGGGTAGGCCGGCGTATAGCTGCAACTTCACCGCGATCAAGGCGGACCAGCAGTACCGCCCTCCTCGCACCACGCCCAGGCCAATCGTCCACGGCCCGCAGACGGCAACCGTAGTCGGGGAGCAGGGCAAGGAGATCGCGGCCGACAAATACGGCAGAATACAGGTGCGGTTCCACTGGGATCGCTACCACGAGAAGGACAAGACGAGCATCTCGTGCCCCGCGCGCGTGGCACAGTTGTGGGCCGGCAAGAACTGGGGAGCGATGTTCATTCCGCGAGTCGGGCACGAAGTGGTGGTCGAGTTCCTCGACGGCGATCCCGATCAGCCTATCGTGACCGGCAGCGTGTACAATGCCGACCTGATGCCGCCGTACAAGCTGCCCGACAAGCAGACGGTGAGCACGGTGAAGTCCAATTCCACGCCGAACGGCCAGGGCTTCAACGAGATTCGATTCGACGACAAGAAGGGAGAGGAGCAGATGTTCATACACGCGGAGCGTGACCAGGAGATCCGCGTGAAGAACGACTGTAAGGAGACGGTCATGCACGACCGGCACCTCAAGGTCGTCGGCAAGCAGTTTGAGGAGGTGGACGACGAGCAGCACGTGCACGTCAAGAAGCACAAACAGGAGCTGGTGGAGGGAAACCTGCAGCTCACCGTAGGGGGGGGGGATGGCGGCAACATGGACCTGCTGGTGATGAAGACAAAGGCGGAAACGGTGGAAGGTGACAGCAATCTGCATGTGAAGGGTAAGTATAGTGAGAAAATCGACGGCAAGGCATCGCTGACGGCGGGAGGGGATCTGCAAGAAAAGGTGGCAATGAAATATGGTATGGATGCCGGCCAGGAGATTCACCTGAAAGCGGGGATGAAGGTGATTATCGAGGCGGGGATGCAGTTGACGATCAAGGGTGCGGGGGGATTCGTGGATATCGGCCCGGCCGGGGTGACTATCCAGGGGATGATGGTGAAGATCAACAGCGGGGGGGCGGCGGGCAGCGGCTCCGGTTCGAGCCCCGCTTCGCCGACCGACGCGAAAAAAGCCGAGCCTTCGGCGCCCACTGAGGCCGCCGAAGGATGACCCGTTGCTTGAGAATTCAGAAGTCGAAAGTTAGAAGTCAAGAGTTGGAGTTAAGAAGTCAGAGATTCATTCTGAATTCCGAATTCTGGATTCTTCTTGAGAGATGCTGCTATGCCTCCTGCTGCACGCCTGACGGACATGCACACCTGCCCGATGCAGACGCCTGCGGTGGTCCCGATCCCGCACGTGGGCGGCCCGATTACCGGACCCGGTGCGCCGACGGTCTTGATCGGCGGCCTGCCGGCCGCGGTGATGGGCGACATGGCGGTTTGCGTGGGGCCGCCCGACACGATCGTCAAGGGTTCGGCCACGGTGCTGATCTGCAACAAGCCGGCGGCGCGAATGGGAGATAATACGGCGCACGGCGGCGTGATTGTGGCGGGCTGTCCGATGGTACTGATCGGCGATTCGGGCAGCGGCGGCGGAGGGGGAGGAGGCGGTGGAGCTGGCGGTGCGGGGGCCGGGGCCGCGGCGGGCTGCTCGAACGGATCCAACAACGCGGCCAAGGGAGCAGCAGCGGGGGCGCATAGCGGCTCCAGCAGCAGTACCTCGAGCTCCGTTCAGGGTGGAACGCTCAGCGCGGATTCTACGCGGGTGAGTGGCCGCTCGAGCGGTGCAACGAAAGGAGCGGCGGCCGGCGGGTCTGCCGGCTCGGCGACAAGCTCCACGGGCGGCGCAACCGGCGGAGCGGGCAGCGGCGCATCGGCCGGCTCCGCTGGGCACGGTTCGGCAGCTTCGGCGCCACCTCCTCGCGGCGGAGCCGGAAGCAGCGGCGCCGCCAGCGGCGCGCAGGCGGGTTTGCCGGGCGGGGCATCGGGTGCGGTGCAGGGTGCAAGTGTGCATTCCTGAGAATTCAGAATTCAAAAGCAAACGGAAGGGCAATGATGAAAAATTGGTAGAATGAATTCTTAAACCATATTCCTTCCGGTTCATTCTGAATTCTGGATTCCTCCGGCACAGGGGATCACGAGAATGCGACAGTTTTTTCACAATGACATCATCATCGGATATCCGGATGAGTGGCGGGATGGGTCGATCGTGATTCTCCTGGGGCAGCCGCAGGGCGACTACAGTCCCAGCATCACGGTCACTCGCGACAAGCTGGACGGCCCGAAGAAGCCGGAGGAGTACGCGGCGGATCAACTACCTGCATTGAAGAATGAATTTGGTATAATGGGATATGAGGTGTCGAACGAAGGCCCGGCCAAGCTGGGCGAGAATCCCTGTTTCGAGCGGTTTCACACGTTTACGCTGCCGGAAACGGGTGTGAAGGTGAAACAATGGCAGGTGTATCTGTGCACGCCGAAGGAGGCGATCACGATCACGTCGAGTGATAAGGTTGAGAATTTCGAGAAGAGCCTGCCGGTGTTCAAGGAGGCGGTGAGCCAGTTGAAGCTGCTGAAGACGTAGTGCGGACGGTGAGCGACTGATGTTGTGGCTGGCGCCGGAAGGCGAGGTCGCCGGGGAAACATTATGCTTCTAACCGATTCAAAGAGCGGAATGCCGCAACTGCCCGAGGGGTACGCCGCAGTAGCGGTGTCGGCCGAGCAGTGCGCGGCCACACTGCAGATCTGTGCGGTTGTGCGGCTGAAGGCGGATCCGGTGGGCGGCCACCTGGTGGTGCTGCGAGAAACGTTGGACGCCCGGGTGGTGCTGGGGTGCATAGCGGAGGCGGGCGGACGCATTCACCAGTGGGTGGAGTTGTGGATACAGAACCTCGACGGCTTGGCCGGTTCGGTTAGTGCATGCCGCGAGGCATTGTCCAACGCCGCGCTCGACGACCGCTGGACGCGGCACTTCAAGGCGCTGGAACAAATTGAGCAGAGCGAGATTATCCGGACTGGCTGGGAAACGGTTCATCCGGTTCCGGTCTTCCTCGACCTGTCAACTCGCAAGCCGGTGCATCCGGCGGCGCCGGGCGGGCAGTGGAAGTTGTGCGAGGACGGCGGCCTGCTTGCCAGGGCGGGGCTGCCGGAGTACGCCGCCTCGCTGCATCGGTACCTGTACGTGAAGGGCAACGAAGCGAAGACGGCGTTCGTGCCGGTCACGCCCGACGCGCCAACAGGCCCCGCAACCATGTCGCTGGGCGAGGCGATCCCGGATGCAGAGAAGCTGGTGCCGCTGAATCCGGCCGGCGGTCTTATGCTGGTGCGGGGGTACTATCCGATCGGGCTCGAGGATTTCATCAACCTGCTGAACGGGGGACAGTGTGACGGCATCCGGCACGGTCGGTCGCTGCTGGGGCTGGTGGCTGGCAAGCCATCGGACGACGATGACCGGGCCGGCGACGGACGGTTTTTCCTCGGTAAGCAGGGGCGCTGCGGGCGGTTTGTCGAGACGTTTTACCTGAAGTTGCGGCTGCTGGCGGAAGTGACAAAGGCGGTGCGGGAACAGATCGGGCGGCAACAACGACCGTTGCTGAACATCACTCCCGCGAGCTTCCAATTGAAGGTGGACTGCGTTGCTCAGGGTCTGCCATTTCTGTGGACGGCCCGGGCGGTGCTGGCGGATCCGGGCGACGCCGTGGCGCTGCCGATCAAGGCGAGCGATGCGCAGTATTATTTGCGCGCGAGCACAGGCGGGGCGTCGATCTACTTCCCGTCGCGCGTGAGCGTGGCCATCGGCGGGCGCGGCACGGTCCGCATCCGCCAAGTGTTGCCGGACACCAGCGATACGACGATCCTGGAGGGCACATTTGTGACGCAGGAGCGCCTCGACGTGGCCGCGCACGACCTCATCTGGCTGCGATTGAGCCTGCCGAGCGGGCGCGTGGACTTGTATGCCCGGCTGCAGCAGGGTGCGGCGCTGGCCGCAGGCGAGTGGCGGTTTCGAACCATTGGCCACAGGTTCGGCAAGGACGTTCAGGCGGCGCTGCGGGCCGCGGAAGGTCTCCCGCTGGACAACGTGCAGTTCGAGGTTATCCCGTTGCTGAGCACACCGTGCGACCTGTATTCGCTTGGTGTGCTGGCCGCCAGGACGCTGCTGGTGGACGACAAGATGAGTCTGCCCGTGGCGATGGACGAGCTGATGAGCCTTGCGGGGCAGCTTGCAAGGGAGCATGATCCGTCGGTGGAGCCGGGCGCGCGGATTCGTGCAATCTTCGAGCGCGATGAGCGATGGAAGAAATCCCTGGGGCCGCAACGGCTGACGTTTGACGATCTGACGCCGGACGAGGCGTTTGCGTACGTGCCGCCCGAGCTGTGGTTCGACACGCTGGCGGTGCTGGTGCGGCCGTTCGCCGGGATCGGCCCCGATAGTGAATGCCGGGATTTGGGCGCCGCCCCTGCCGGCGCCGTCCAGCAGGTATTCGACCGTAATCTTGCGGGTTTTGAGAACCTCCTGCTTCGAACGCGGAGCCTGATTCTGATCGACTGGAATTACAACCGCGAGATCGATTCTGTTATCCGCGAGTATATGAAGAAGACCTGATTTTCTGCACCGAAAGGAGTATTGCCATGAAGTGGCGTTATGCGACGTTGGCGTTGCTGCTGCCGGCCGTCGTCGCCTTGGCGGGCTGCCTTGGTGGCGATTCGATCGGCAGGTATAACGTGCTTGTATCAGTT